>Ga0210014_1001013_pt1 | contig 22098 bp, 19 predicted proteins | sample CryGeymeta201519_FD_183983 | JGI IMG/M metagenome (GOLD analysis project Ga0210014, IMG submission 183983) | Groundwater microbial communities from Crystal Geyser aquifers in Utah, USA - Crystal Geyser metaG 2015-19 (SPAdes) (version 2) | ecosystem: Environmental > Aquatic > Deep subsurface >...
CTATGAATTCCACGTTAGTTCTTTTCGGGAATATCTTGTGTTTTTCAATCAGCGGCCCGTAATAAGTTACAGGGAAATTACTAATCTTGTCAACAATTATTACAGCATGAGGATTGCCCATTGAAATACAGGTTATTTTAAACTCCCTGTCCTCAATCTTTAAGGGATAGTCAACCACCCCCCCTTGCCCCCCCTTGCTAAGGGGGGGATGGGGGGGTAAGTTCACAGGAATTCTTTTCGGCTCAAAAACCGGCTCTCCCATATCAACCCTTACCAGTTTGCCTTTTTTTGCAGGCCGTATTATGCCTGCCAAGGTTTCAATATTAAGAAGGGCCTTTCCGGATAACCTTCTGCTCCAGATATATTTAGCGAGGCATCTTATGCCGTTGCCGCACATCTCAACCTCGCTGCCGTCGGCGTTAAATATCCTCATCTTAAAGTCGGCGCTTCCGGATGGATAAAGCAGGAGTATCTGGTCCGCGCCTATGCCGAACCGTCTGCGGCAGAGTTTTTTGCTTAGAACTTTTAACTCTTCACTTTTAACTTTGAACTTCTGAGTAATGCAGTCAATGAGGATGAAGTCATTGCCGAGACCGTGCATCTTTGTAAAATTAATCTTCACGCTGCTAATCCCTAAACCCCAATCCCCGTTCTTTATAATCGCTGAACTCACGGCTCAGCAGGAAGATACTCCTCAACCGCCTCCGCCTCCGCCGCCTCCGCAGGCGTCGGCTGAAGCAGAGGGCATGAAAGCGCCCCCCTCGGCGGCAGAGCATGAGAATGCAGACAGCAGTTTTTTTACATTATTTGAGCCGCAGTCTGGACAGACAGTATCCTTTTCAGACATCCCTATTTTTTGAAGGACTGAAAATAACCTGCTGCATTTGCTGCATTTATATTCATAAATCGGCATTTTTACCTCCATCTGTAATATTTTATTTTGCACATATATATCTTTTAAGTCAATTGCTATTCTGGTATAATCAAATTATGAAAGAGGCCATGCTTTATGAAAAACTTGAAGACAAAAAGGTCCGGTGTTTTTTATGCGCCCACGGCTGCCATATTTCAAACGGCAAAAGGGGCGTCTGCTTTGTAAGAGAAAACAGGGATGGCACGCTCTACAGCCTGGTGTATGGCAAGGTCATATCTATGAATATAGACCCCATAGAGAAAAAGCCCTTATTCCATTTTCATCCCGGCTCAACATCTTTTTCCATAGCAACAGTCGGGTGTAATTTCACGTGCAAACACTGTCAGAATTTTGAGATATCACAATATCCTAAAGAACACGGAGGAGACATAGCAGGTGAGTCTGTGACTCCTGAAGCGATAGTGGAGGCTGCTGAGAAAAATGGATGCAAGAGCATATCCTACACCTATACGGAACCTACCATATTTTTTGAGTATGCATACGACTGTGCGAGACTTGCAAAGGGGAAGGGCATAAAGAATGTATTTGTCAGCAACGGCTACACGAGTCCTGAGGCGGCAAGACTTATAGCCCCGTATCTTGACGGCAATAACATTGACCTCAAGGGCGGCGAAAAATTTTACAGGGAGATATGCGGCGCCAAAGCCGAGCCTGTCAGGAATACAATAAGGCTTATGAAAGAGCTTGGCGTATGGGTTGAAGTTACAACATTGATAATCCCCGGTTATAACGATGCAGAGGAAGACTTAAAGAGCATTGTTGAATTTATAAAATCTGTTGACCCTGCCATACCGTGGCATGTAACACAATTCTATCCAACTTATAAATTAACTGATGCGCCTCACACGCCTATCAAGACGCTGAGGCGGGCGCGGCAGATGGGTCTTGACTCCGGGCTTAAGTATGTTTATGAAGGGAATGTGCCGGGTGAAGGAGGAGAGAATACCTACTGCGCAAATTGCAGGGAGCTGCTGATTCAGAGATTCGGGTATAGCATTCAAGAAAACAGGATAAAAGGCGGGAAGTGTTTAAAGTGCGGAGCGATAATAGAGGGCGTATGGGAATGAACAGCTTGAACTTTTTCAGACGTTCTGTTAAGATTTTTTGCATATAATATGAGCCTTGAAGATATTAAAAAATTAAAGGAAAAAGTGAAGAAAGACCCCAATTCAAAGTTCTTTGTCCCGCTCGCTGAGGAATACAGAAAAAATGGGATGCTTGATGAGGCAGTCTCTGTTCTAATGACAGGACTTACCAGCCAGCCCGGGTATACAAGCGCGAGGGTGTCTCTCGGCAAGATATATCTTGAGAAAAAAATGGCGGGAGCGGCAAAGGAAGAATTTGAGAAGGTGATATCAGCGATACCCGACAATCTGTTTGCGCATAAAAAATTAGCCGAGATCTACAGGGATTCAGGAGAGAAAGAAAGGGCAGTAGGGGAATACAAGGTAGTGCTCAAACTGAACCCCTTTGATGATGACGCTGTCGCAAATCTTGATGCGCTGCAGAGCGCTCAGACGTCTGAGGAAACCGCGGCAGTCCCGGAATCTGCTCCTGAAGAATTTTCTGTGCAGGGGAATGAAGCTGTTGAGCCCTCCACACAGACGGCGGTTAAACCCTCCGCCGAGCTGCCCGGGGAAGAAACAATCAAGGCAGAAGAAGTTGAAGTTCTCCCATCGGAAGAACCCGAGCAGCCTGCCAGCGAAGATGCGTTTGAAAAATTCAAACGGTCTATTGCAGGGCAAAGTGCAGGAGGAGAAGATACTCAGACAGAAGATGTTTTTGGAGAAGAGGTTATCTCTGATGAAGATATAGAAGAGGCGGAAAAGGAAGCCATGTCCTACGCCGCGGCATTCGGGGAGAATGATGCAACGCCGTTTCCTTCTCCTGTTGAAATATACATGGAAGAAAAGCCGCCTGCGGCGGAAAGGCTGCCTGAAAAGCCTGTCTGCCGCGGCACAGGCAGGGAAGATAAAGGCGCATACAGCCTTAAGGATGCGGAACTGTTAATAGCCGGGGGCAATTACCTGAAGGCCATGAGTATTTATAGAGGGATGTTGTCTGCAAATCCTCAAAACAAACATATCATGCAGAAGGTTGAAGAATTAAGGATGCTGCTCAAGATGCTTGGAAAAGACAAGGAAGCGGTAATTGATAAACTGGAAACATTTGGCGGAAGGATTAAGGAGAAGAGAGATGAGTTTTTCAGAAGTTCTTAAGGAAACAGTCGGGAAAGTTGACGGCGCAGTTTCTGCTATGATAATAAGCTCGGACGGCATGCCTGTTGAGGAATATGCCAGCGAGAAACTTATTAATCTGGAAGACCTGAGCGCAGAGGCGTCTGCAATGATTAAAGACATAGGCAATGCCGCCGAGACGCTCGGGCTCGGCGAGGCTAAGGAGTTTTCAATAATCTCCGATAAGTGCGGAATTATAATGAGGAAGATAAATAAGGATTATTATCTTGCGCTTATCATAAAGCCTGATGGAAATTACGGGAAGGGCAGATTTATCCTTAAGACCACAATCCCTAAAATAGAAAAAGAATTTTAGCCTCGCAGCTGTTTTATTCTTTCCGCCATATCGTCAGGCGGGGGGCTGTGGAATTCAAGGTATTTGCCTGTAACCGGATGAATAAATCCGAGCGCTTCCGCGTGAAGCATCTGGCGGGGGAATGTTAATTTTTCTCTTTCTCTCGTCTCTATCTCAATCTTCTTCCCATAAGCGCGGTCCCCAAGCACAGGATGTCCGATGGATGCAAAATGGACTCTTATCTGGTGGGTCCTTCCTGTTTTAAGTTTTGCCTCAATTAATGCAGCGCCATGGAATCTTTCTATTGTCTTCCATATTGTCAGAGCCTCTTTGCCTCTCCTTACCCTTGTTGACATTTTTTTTCTGTCAGTTTCGGACCGTCCGATAGCAAGGCTGATCTGCCCGCTGTTGTCTTTCGGATTTCCATATATAAGCGCAACATATCTTCTGTTTATTGTCCGCTGTTTAAACTGCTCCGCAAGTTTATAGTATGCGCCGCTGTCAAGAGCAACGACCATCACTCCTGATGTGTCTTTGTCAAGTCTGTGCACAACGCCCGGCCTTAGGGGTCCGCCCGGCGCTTCAAGTTTCTTGCAGCGGCAGAGGAGGGCATTCATCAATGTGCCTCTGCTGTGTCCTGCGGCAGGATAAACTACCATGCCTGCCGGTTTGTTTACTACAACAAGGCTCCGGTCCATATAGAGTATTTCAACGGGGATTGCTTCAGGGATAAGCTGTTCATGTTTTTTATCTTCGGCGGTTAATACAATAATGTTGCCTGCCTTTACCCTGTAGTTCTGGCTTACAGTCCTGCTGTCAACAAGCAGAAGGCCCCCCTTTATGAGTCTCTGCATCTGTGAGCGGGTAACCCCTGTTTTCTCAGAGACTAAGATATCTATCCTTTTGCCGGAGTCCTTTTCCTGAACTTTCACCCTGTGAGATATCATTGTAATTGTAATTTTAACCTGAACAGAGTGGATATTGTTGGAATTTTTTTTATTTACAAGCGCCCTCTTGGAAGGATATACTAACACGCAATAGCTATTCTTTAGAGGAGTGAGCATAAAATCTCATGAGTTTTTAACTCACAAGGGATATGAAAATGTCAGTAAGTCTGTCATTCTGCACCTGCCTGCGGTAGGCAGGCTTGATGCGGAATCAAGATAAAAGACAAAGAATGGATTCTCGCTTAATAACTGCGGGAAGGACAAAAAAGAGGCATTTGAGGAGCGGAAGATGAGAAGAACGGCTTTATTGTTTTTCTGTTTTGTAATGACTGCCGTGTTTATAGGCGGGACAGACACCCTCCCGGCGCAGGAAATTTCTCTCCCTCTGGTAAATTCTATTGAGGTAAGAGGGCTTAAGAGAGTAGAGGAAGCCGCTGTGAAATCCAAGATAACGCAGAAAACAGGAGAACCGCTTTCTTCGGAAAAGACCACAAATGACATAAAAGACATTTACAAGATGGGCTATTTTGACGACGTCAAGGTTGATATAGAGCCGCTGGAAGGCGGCGTCAGGGTGATATACCTGATAAAGGAAAAGCCCACTATTATAAGCATAGACTTTCAGGGGAATAAGAAGCAGGAAGATTCAGGCCTAAAAGAGAAAATAACCATAACGGCAAACTCTATAGCAGATACTGTTCTGATACAGGATAATGCCGAGAAGCTGCGCGCCTTCTATGAAGAGGAAGGCTACTACCTGTCCAAAATCGTTCCTGTTGTGAAGAAGGTGAATGATGATGAGGTTACGCTTACATATCAAATAGAGGAAGGCCCTAAGGTGAAGATAAAGTCATTGATAATTGAGGGCAGCAAGGCCATTTCAAAAAAGGAAATAAAAAAGGCTATAAAAACAGGCGAATGGTGGCTGTTCTCATTCGCAACATCATCAGGGTATTATAAAAAGGGTGAAATGAATGTTGATATTGAAAGGATAAGAAACCTCTATTTTAATAGGGGATATATAAATGTTGCCGTAGCCGACCCCAAAATCCAGCTTACAGGCGATAAGAAGGGGATGATAATCACAATCATGATATCCGAAGGAGAGCAGTACAGAATCTCCTCTGTGGATATTGCAGGGAACAAGGCGTTCCCTGAAGCCGAGTTAAGAAAGAAAATAAAATCTTCCCCTAAAAATGTGTTCAGCCGGGCAGTGCTCAGAGGCGATGTTGCTGCGCTCGGGGAGACGTATTCAGAGAAAGGCTATGCGCTTGTGAGCGTTTCTCCTGACGTTGTGCCGGATAAGGCTGACAAGCAGGTTAAGATAACCTTCAAAATAGATGAGGGGGATATTTACAAAATAGGCAGGATAGATATATCAGGAAATATCAAGACAAGGGATAAGGTTATAAGACGGGAAATCAGGCTTGATGAGGGCGACACGTTTAACAGTTCACTCATGAAAAGGAGCTATGAGAGGCTTAATAATCTTAATTTTTTTGAAGCTGTTGACCTGCAGCCAAAGCCGAAACCCGGGGAGAAACTTGTGGATATTGATGTGAAGGTAAAGGAAAAGCCGACAGGCGCTCTCAGCGTAGGCGGCGGGTACAGTTCGGTTGATGGCCTTATAGCCACCGCTGACATTACGCAGGCCAATCTATTCGGGACAGGGCGGCTTATAAAATTAAAAGGGGAATTCGGAGGCAAAAGTACATCATACAGCTTTGGATACAGGGACCCATGGTTTCTTGACAAAGAACTTTTATTCGGAACCGACATCTATAGAACAACAAGAAATTATTCGGCATTTGACAGAAAAGCGGCCGGGTTTGATATGCTTCTGGGCAAGAGCCTGTCCGAATACTGGAAAGCAGATGTTACATACAATCTTGAAAGCGTGACGATAAATAATATATCTCCAAATGCGTCGCAAATTATAATAGACCAGGAAGGCAAAAAAATAACAAGCAGCATTACGCCTGCAATTGCAAGGGATTCAAGGAACAGTTTTCTGGACCCCCATACAGGCTCAAGAAATATGCTGTATGCGACTTACGCAGGACTCGGCGGGGATAACTTCTTTTTTAAAACAGGGGTTGAATCTTCGTGGTTTTTCCCTGCGACTGAAGAGACAACACTGGCTTTTAAAGGCCGCTATGCCCAGGCAACAGGAATGTTCAACAAGCCTCTTCCCCTTTATGAAAGATTCCATGTCGGAGGCATTTACACTGTAAGGGGACTTGGTTATGGAGAGGCTGGACCGCGGGATGTAAATGGCGACGTGATAGGCGGGACAAAACAGATTATATTTAACGCAGAATATATCTTCCCTCTGGTCAGCGAGTTGAAATTTAAAGGGGTTACATTTTTTGACGCAGGCAGGGCCTTTGATTCTTTCAAGGACATCGGGGATGTTAAATACGGGGCAGGAGTCGGTTTCAGATGGTTTTCTCCGATAGGGCCGTTAAGACTTGAATGGGGGCATAATCTAAATCCAAAAACAGGGGAAAGCAAAAGCAAGTGGGAATTCACATTCGGCACTGCTTTTTAGATAGGCGCAAACACGTTATAGAGTTTATCGCGATAACGCAATAACTAAAGTTTAAAAAGGAGGAAAAATGAGAAGGATGTTGTTATTAACAGTGTGTTTAACGCTGCTTTCCGCTGCGCCTTCGGCAGCGGCTGATGCGCTCAAATTAGGTTTCGTTGATTTGCAGCGCGTATTTTCAGAATCCGAGGCAGGCAAAAAGGCAAGGGCTGATGTTGCGGACATAGAAAAAACAAAAAAGGCGGTAATAGAAGAAAAGGTAAATTCCCTTAAAAAGATTGAAGCAGAGATTAGCAAACAGGCTTCTGTTCTTTCCGCCGAGGCAAAAAAGGCAAAGGAAGAGGAAGTGGAGAAACTCCAGCGGGATATCCAGAGGCTTGTGGCCGATGCGCGGGCAGAATTGCAGAAAAAAGAAAATGAGCTTACAAATGCAATTCTTAAGAACATAAGCGAAATTGTTGACGCCGTCGGGTACGAGGAGGGATATGCGATTATATTCAGAAGCGAAGTCGTTTTGTCCGCTAAAAAAGAGTTTGATATTACAAGTTTGGTTGTAAACAGGCTTAACGCATCAAAGGACAAACCAAAAGAGGCGCCAAAAGTAAAGGCGAAGGAAAAACCCAAGGAAAAAGCAAAAGGCAAGAAATAAATATTGCCCCTGTTTAGGGGTTCTGTGCCGGAATAGCGCAAGAAGTTTTGGAAGTTTTTTAACAAGGAGGTGCATTACAGTGGCAAAAGGAACAGTGAAGTGGTTTAATGAGTCCAAGGGTTTTGGATTAATAACCAGTGAAGACGGCGGAGATGTTTTTGTTCACTATTCTGCTCTGCAGGGAGACGGCTTTAAGTCTCTGTCTGAAGGGCAGGCAGTGAACTTTGATGTTGTTGATAGCCCCAAAGGCCCAAAGGCAGCAAACGTTACAAAACTCTAAGCCAAAAAAGACAGTCCCGAGCTGCTCGGGACTGTCTTTTTTCCCGATTGCAAAAATCATTCAATTCATGGATTTTCTGATTTTTTCCCTTTGCATGAAAGTATCATCTTAAGTAATGTGGAGCCGGGGGTGGGACTTGAACCCACGGCCTGCTGATTACGAATCAGCTGCTCTACCACTGAGCTACCCCGGCATCAAAACAAATTCAAAATTCAAGATTCAAAATCTCGGAATTCTTTTATTTTGAATTTTTAATTTTAAATTTTGAATTATTCTTTATTATATTCCATCAGCGCCTCTTTTTCAGGGGCCTCCGGGCGCTCCCTGTATTTTGGGGAAAAGTGCATGACAACAAGGTTTTTAACGCCTGCCTCTCTTGCTATCATCCCTGCGGTTTTTGCAGTGAGGTGATGCCTCTCTATGGCCCTTTCCCTGTCCTCCTCAAGAAAGTAAGCCTCGCAATAAAGAGTATCGGAATCTTTAGCGAGGGTTATTATTTTTCTTATATTCTCCTCATCCATTGAGGAATCGGCAACGTAGGATATCTTTTGCCCCTCTGTTATCATTGCGATTTTCATAAGTTCTTTTTTGGTATGTATCCTGCCGGATATTTTAAATTCCGTGTCCCCCCCCGCATTCTCTCTTACAGCCCTTTTAAATTCTGAAAGCCACGGACCTACTCCGAGCTGCTCGGAGTTCAGCGCTGCCTTATCAATGTTTATATGAAAATCCTCTTCAAGAGAAAAGCCGAGGCATGATATCTGATGCGTGAGGCACGCTGCTTTAACCTCAAAATAGCCTTCCTTTAATAGTGTCCCGTCAAATGGTTTTTCGCCGTAATCTGTTTTGTTAAAACAATTCTCCGCATAAAAACCTGCATGGCTGATATGTTTTTCGTTTATGCCGAAGGCCTCTATTTTCAGCGGATACTCTTTTATCAGGTTCCATGTGTATCCCCGGAGTTTACCTTCAATGCACTCAATGATGTTGGGAGGACCGAATATCCTTAACGGGGTCTCTCTTCTCAGAAGCGCGCGTAAAAGAGTGTCAAAACCTATGAAATGGTCTATATGGGTATGTGTTACAAAGACGTCTGTTATTTTCTGGATATCAGCGGGCTTTAATCTATTTGTATGTCCGAGGTCAAAGAGAAGCGCCCGTTTTTCTCTGAGCGCCCTGACATATACGCACGGGTCGTCAAAGGGACTGTTTATGGCTCTGTGATGAAAAGTCGGCTTCATAGGGAATTATATCCTATTATGATATAATTAAAAAAATAGAAGCAATAGAAAAGTAGACAGCATGTAGGGGAAAACCCCGGTTCCCTGTCTACTGTCTACTGCTTACTTCTCTCTTATAAACCGGAGGGCAAATGTCTGAACTTAGAAAAGATCCGATTGTCGGGCGCTGGGTTATCATCTCTGTTGAGAGAGGCAAAAGGCCTACTGACTTTATATCGCCTTCCCAGAGGAAGAAAGGCGGTTTCTGTCCGTTCTGTCATGGAAATGAACACACTGCTCCGCCTGAGATAATGGCATTCAGGCCTTCCAACACCCTGCCGGATTCCCCGGGCTGGACCCTGCGCGTTGTGCCGAATAAATTCCCTGCGCTTCAGATACATGGGGAATTGAACAAGACAGGTGAAGGAATATTTGACAAGATGAACGGGATTGGAGCGCATGAGGTTGTAATAGAAACTCCCGAGCATAACCTTTCACTGTCAACCATGTCTTTAAAGGCTGTTGAAGATGTGTTGTGGGCCTATTATCTGAGACTTAACGACCTGAAGAAAGACCGGAGATTCAGATATGTGCTGATATTCAAAAACGAGGGAGAAGACGCCGGGGCTTCGCTTGAGCATACGCACAGCCAGCTTATAGCCCTTCCTATCGTGCCCAAACTTGTCAACGAGGAAATTGATGCGGCAGAGCGGTATTTTAATTTTAAAGAGAGATGTATTTTTTGCGACGTCATAAATCAGGAGCTTACGGACGGACGGCGTGTGATATATGAAAATAAGGATTATCTTGCGCTGGCGCCTTTTGCGCCCAGGTCTCCGTTTGAGACCTGGATTCTGCCCAAGCGGCATGAGTCGTCGTTTTCACCTCTTGGCAAAGATTTTTCTATGCTTGCGGACATACTGCAGAGGATACTCAGGCAGATTGACCGGATACTTGATGTTCCTCCTTATAATTTTATTATTCATACATCACCGTTTTATGATGAGACAAACGAATACTATCACTGGCATATTGAGATAATGCCCAAACTCACAAATATCGCAGGCTTTGAATGGGGCTCGGGCTTTTATATAAACCCTACGCCTCCTGAAGAGGCGGCGGAGTTTATGAGAGAAGCGAAAATATAATTCAAAATGAAAAATGCAAAATTCAAAGTTCAAAAACTATTATGGTGAATCGCTATCAGGTGAATCGGTGAATCGCAAAAACCCATTTACCTATTCACCCATTTACCTATTCACCATTTACGTTAATTTTAAATTCTCACGGAGTGAGCAATGAAAATACTTATCGCAACTCCGGAAGCAGTCCCTTTTGCCAAGACAGGCGGCCTCGCAGACGTTACCGGCGCGCTGGTGGACGAATACAGAAAAATGAAGGAAGAGGCGTATCTTATTCTGCCTCTGTATAAAAGAGTAAGGGAGAATTTCAAGCTCAGGGATGCAGGCTTAAAGATAAATGTGCCTCTGGGAAACAGGAAAGTAAAAGGCAGGATATTCAGTTATGACCCGCCTGAGGCGGGTAAAGTTTCAGCATATTTTATTGAGTGTGATGAGTTTTTTGACAGAGAAGAGATTTACGGAACATCACGCGGCGACTATCCCGACAATGCGGCTCGGTTTATATTTTTTTCAAGGGGCGTGCTTGAGGCCTGCAGGGTCTTGGGATTTAAGCCTGATGTAATTCACTGTAATGACTGGCAGACAGGGCTTATCCCCTTATACCTTAAAACCATATACAAGTCCGATAAATTTTTTGACAGGACTGCTTCTATAATTACAATCCATAATTTAGGCTATCAGGGCTTATTTCCGCAAGCCGATATGCCGCTTACGGGATTTGACAAAAGCCTGTTCACGCCGGAAGGCATAGAGTTTTACGGAAAGATAAATTTTTTGAAGGCTGGGTTAATAGCAGCAGATTCCATAACCACGGTGAGCAATAATTATGCGAAAGAGATGCTGAGCAAGGAATACGGATTCGGACTTGACGGCGTTTTAAGGGAAAGGGCCTCTGAGCTTACAGGAATTGTAAACGGCATAGACCGCAGGGAGTGGAATCCGGAATCGGACGTCTTTATAAAAAAGAATTACAGCCTTAATGACCTTGACGGCAAAAAAGAATGCAAGCATCAGCTTCTAAAGGAATGTTCTATAAAATCAGGCGCTGAAATGCCGCTTGCAGGCATGGTAGGCAGGCTGTCCAGCCAGAAAGGGCTGGACCTGGTTCTGGAATCTCTTGATGAAAGCCTTGCTGCCGGCGTAAATCTCATTATTCTCGGCAGGGGCGATGAGATATTTCACAGGAGAGTATCCGCGGCTGCAAAAAAGTACAAAGGCAGGGTGTATGTGAAAATAGGTTTTGAAGAGAGTCTTGCGCATAAGATATATGCCGGCTCCGATATATTTTTAATGCCTTCAAGATATGAGCCCTGCGGCATTGGACAGCTTATTGCCATGCGATATGGGGCAATACCTGTGGCGCGGAAGACAGGGGGGCTTGCGGATACAATCTCGGACTATCAGCCGCTTGAAGGCAAAGGGACTGGATTCCTATTTTCAGATTATACTGCCGATGCGCTTCAGGGCTGTCTGAAGAGAGCGCTGTGCGTATATGTCAATAAGACGCGATGGAAAAAGCTGGTTCGCAGCGCAATGAAGATGAATTTTTCATGGGCGGATTCGGCGGAGAGATATATAGGGCTTTATGATAAAGTTTCAAAAATGAAAAGGCGGTAATGAGGGCTGTATGAACCTTAGAGCTAAACTGACGGTTCTTATAATAGTTTTTTTTCTGCTGACCGCTGCGCTTGCCGCCGGCAGTTTGCTTATTTTTAACAGGTTAAGCAGCGCTTTTGACATGCAGAGAGCGTTTACGAATGAACATAACCTGTATGAGAACTGGAAATCATCTATTGTGGGCGTTGTGATGGCTGCCGAAGGATGGACTGTTACCGGCGAGGCCAAATTTCAGCGGCAATATAAACAGAGACTTAAAGAGGCATATACATTTTTTAACGGGCTTCCTGAGGCGGTGCGAAATAAAGAAGAAGTAAAAGCCATAAGAGCCGACTTTGACAAGATGAAAGAGTTTGCCGGCGCAATAATGTCGGCAAAACAGCCCGTAGGAGACCTTTATGTCCTTTTCGCGCTTCGTATGCTTAAAGATAAGGAGAGAGAGGCATATGAGAAACTCAGCGCTATTCACAGCGAATCAGTATTGAATCTTGCCAATGCTATTGCCGCAGGTGAGAGGATTGAAAGGCAGATGGGTTTTTATTTTGTTGCTCTTTTCGGGCTGAGTTCCGTGGTATTCATGTCTCTTATCATCTTCATGAAAAGAATAATTACGGTTCCGTTTGACGGCCTGATGAAGGCTACAGGAAAAATAAGCGAAGGCGAACTTGATTACCGGATAAATTCAGGGAGAAGCGACGAGTTCGGAATAATAGCAGACAGATTTGACGAAATGGTTGAAAAACTTCAGCGCTCTATTTTAAAGAATGCCGAACTTTATGAGATTGAGCAGTTGCGTGAAAATCAGGCTGTTGAGGCAAAAAAGAGGATGGAGACTCTCTTTGACAGCGTTCAGGGGGGGATTGTCACAATAGGAAGAGACTATAACATCATATCGGCAAACAGGTTTATTAAGGGCTGGACTGACATGGCAGTTGAAGAAATGACAGGCAAGAATGCTCTGGATGTTTTTCATGCCAAAGAAGGAATCTGCCCTCACTGCGCTGCAAAGGCCACATTTGAGACAGGGCAGATAAATTCCATTACTCAATCGCGCGGGACGAACTATGCAGAACTGACGTCTTATCCGATTAAAGATGAAAAAGGGAATGTTGTTGAGTGTGTAGTATTTATTCAGGATATAACGGAGAGGGTGCTTTATCATGAGGAGCTGCTGGGCCTGTATAAAGAGGTGGCTCAGACAAAGGAATATCTTGAGAGCCTTATAGAGAATTCAGCGGATGCGATAGTCACTTCCGACCTCAACGGGAATATAACTTCATGGAATCGCGGAGCCGAAATGATATTTGCCTACACAGAAGATGAGGCTGCCGGGAAATTCCTGCCATTTGTCCCTCAGTTTCTTATAGACGCTGAGAAAGAATATATGGAGAGAATCAAAAATGGAGAGACGCTCAAAGATATAGAGACCTTGAGACAAAGGAAAGACGGCGCCATAATTGAGGTCAGCCTGACGCTCTCACCCATAAAAGACGCCGCAGGAGAGGTTATAGGCATAAGCGGGATAACAAGGGATATCTCCAGGAGGAAACGCGTTGAAAAAGAACTCATAAGAAGAAATCAGGAACTCTCAAGGCTGTTTTTTATAAGCTCTGCCATGAGGGGCACACTTGAACTCAACAGACTGCTGAGAATGATATTGACTGCAGTGACCATGAGCGATGGCCTCGGTTTCAACAGGGCGATTCTTTTCCTTGTTGATGAAAAGAAAGGGGTTATAAAGGGCGCCATGGGCGTCGGGCCTGCAAGCCCTGAAGAGGCCTGGCAGGTGTGGGAGAAACTCTCAATGGAAAAGAAGACGCTTCCTGACATCCTGCATGACATAGAGACAGGCCCTCTGAGAAAGGATTCTTTCCTTGACAGGTTAAGCATGGGGATGGAAATTCCCATTGAAGATGACACAGTGCTTACACATGCGGTTAGGGAGAAAAGGGCTGTCAATGTCTCTGACGTCAAGAAAGAACCGCTCTCTGACGCTGTTCTTATCCAGCAGCTCGGGACCCAGGCATACGCCGTGGTGCCTATTGTGTCAAGGGACAGGGTTATAGGCGTATTGTGGGTGGATAATTTTTTTACAAAGCGTCTGATTACCGATGAGGATATGAAATTCCTTGTCGGTTTTTCAAATCAGGTTGCGAGCGCTGTGGAAAGCGCCAGGCTCTTTGAGCAGGTGGCGCGTGCAGAGGCGGAACTTGAAAATATTTTCAGGTCTATCTCGGATATGGTCTATATTACGGATAAGGACTACACGATAAAGAATATAAATAAGGCGGTGGCTGACAGGCTCGGGAAGCCTGCAGGAGAGATAATAGGGGAGAAGTGCTACAAGGTATTCCATGGGATGAATGAACCGTGGCAGGAATGTCCGCACCACAAAACTGTGCAGACGATGAAGGCATACATAGAGGAAATTGAAGATTCATATCTCGGCGGGACGTTTTTGATATCAGTATCTCCTATATTCAGCACAGCGGGAGAGTTCTTGGGGACGGTCCATGTGGTCCGGGACATCAGCGAGTTAAACAACCTGAGAGAGAAATTGGCCGCGGCTGAGAGAATGGCCGCCCTCGGTGAAGTCGCTGCAAGAGTTGCGCATGAGATAAGAAATCCGCTTGTGTCGGTTGGAGGTTTTGCAAGAAGACTTGAAAGAAAACTTGATGGGAATCTGAAGGAATCCGCAGCCGTTATAGTGAGAGAAGTGGGCCGGCTTGAGAGCATCCTCCGCGAAATCCTCGGGTTTGTAAAAGAAGCCAGATTGATGAAAGAAGATGTTAATGCCGGAGAGCTTGTTAACGATATGCTGCTGCTTATGCAGACAGAACTGAAGGAAAGGGATATTAAACTTGTTAAGAACATTGGAGAGACGCCGCGGATTTATATAGACCCCAACAGGGTGAGAGAGGCTCTGCTCAATATATTTAATAATGCGGTTCAGGCTGCGGCAACTCACGGCACAATAACCGTGAAGACATATATGGAGGCTAAGTATGCAGTGATAGAGATAGGCGATACGGGCCCGGGGATAGAAGAAAAAGACCTGCCTTTTATTTTCAATCCGTTTTATACGACAAAGGCGTCAGGCACAGGGCTTGGACTGGCAATCACTAACAGGATTATAGAAGAGCATAAAGGGAAGATAGAGGTTGACAGCGTGCCGGGCAAAGGGACAACATTCAGGGTGTTTCTGCCCGGCGAGGCAGGTGTTAGATTCTAGGCGTTAGATGTTATGCTAAAACCTGAAACCTGACATCTGATACCCGAAACCTAAAAAAAGGAGGGTGTATGAAAAAAATACTGGTGGTGGATGACGACCTTCATATTCAGAAGCTTTACAAGGAAGAGCTGGAAGAAGAGGGTTACGAGGTTGTTGTTGCAGAGTCTGGAACAAAGGCTATGGAATTATTTACTCAGGAAAATTTTGACCTTGTCACTCTTGATATCCTGATGCCTGATATTGACGGCATAAAACTTCTGAGGCAGATGAAGGGGAAAAACCCCAGGCTCCCTATCATCATGTCCACTGCGTATGATTACAGGGACGACTTTGCTGTCTGGGCTTCAGAGGCGTATATAGTCAAATCATCTGACCTCAGCGAGTTGAAAAAAACAGTAAGGAGGCTTCTCAAGCAATAATGCCGCAGATAATAAAGGCGCAGTCTCCGGTTTACGGCGGTTATGTGATTGCCCGTGAGGGCGGAGTAATTTTTATAAGAGGAGCAATTCCGGAAGAGGTCGTTGAAGTTTCTATCGTAGAAAAGAAAAGGGATTACTCTATAGGCAAAGTTACAAATGTTCTTGAACCCTCTCCTTACAGGATAAATCCTCCATGTCCGGTATTCGGCGCCTGCGGAGGATGCCATTTTCAATTCATATCTTACGAAAGACAGGTCTCCATGAAAGAGGAGATACTGCTTGATTCTGTCAGCAGAATAGGCAAAATGGAAGCGCCGCTGTCCCCGGCTCTCACGGATAGGAATTACAACTATCGTTACAGGGGGCAGTTTAAAATTTCGCGGGAAGGCGGGATAGGCTTTTATAAAGAAGGCACAAGGGATGTTGTGCCTGTTGAGGAATGCCCTCTGATGATAAAGGAGATAAATCTTCTAATTAAGAAATTGAAAAATATAAATCCCCCCTCGCCCCCCTTTACTAAAGGGGGGTTAGGGGGGATTAAAGAAATCCATATCTCTTATGGAGATACCGCAAATGCGCTGGTTAAATCAAGGCTTGCAGCGGAAGATGTGGAAGAACTGCTGTCTGGCGCGGGATTTTCAGGCATTGCATTTGAAAGCGGAGAATCAACAGGCAGGGATTACATAAGGCTGGACCTCAACGGGCTTCAGTACACTGTTACTCCCTGGAGCTTTTTTCAGGCGCACTGGGAGCTTAACAGAAAGGTTGTTGAATTAATAGTGAATGAACTTCAGCCGCTGGAAAACCTGCGCATCCTGGACCTTTATGCCGGAGCGGGAAATTTTTCCCTGCCGCTAACAGCGCATGCATCAAAGGTTGTCTCTGTTGAAGATAACAGTTATGCGGCGGATGACGGGCAGAGGAATGTAAAATTAAACAACATAAAGAATTGCAGATTTATTAATTTGCCGGCAGAGAGATACAGGATTCATGAAAAATTTGATATTGTGCTGCTGGATCCTCCGAGGCCGGGACTGCATCCTGATGTTGCAAGGAAAATCCTTGATTCGTCTCCGGGGAAGATTGTTTATATCTCCTGCAATCCTGCAACTCTTGCGAGGGATTTAAAGAAGTTCAGCGAAAAATATAATCTTGATTCCCTCCGCATGATAGATTTCTTCCCCAATACATACCATGTTGAGGCGCTGGCATTTATGAGTTTGAGATAAGAAAATCCTGCTAAAGCTTATAATAAATAACCCATTGAAATAAAAGGATAATTTTAATATCACATATAAATAGTGGTTTTATTTATGTAAAATATTAATTTTTATCTTGACAAATATCCTAAATATATGGTATTATTTTTAACAATTTATAAAGGAGCATGTATGAGTCCTGTATTGAAGCTGCGTGAACATGATGAAAAAAAAGAGATTCTTTTCGAGCTAAAGTATCAGTTGTCCTTAACAACCCGCCAGAGATTTGAAATGATGACTAAAAAGTCAAAAGAAATAAAAGACTTACTGGAGAAAAGTGGACACAGAAAGCCTTTTGAAATTATTAAAAGAACAGAAGGAAGCGGAAGACCAGATATTGCAGAATATGAGGAAGCAGACATTAAAAAGAAAAAGGGATTAAAAGATAAATGACCGAAGAAACAAGAAATGAGCGGTTTAAAAGAATAGCCTCCAAACGAACAAACGACATCCTTGAAAAAATCAGAATCCTCGGAAACTGCTCAAACAAAAGTTCTTATGAATATACAGAGGAAGAAGTGAATAAGATTTTCTCCGAGATTGATAAGCAGTTGAAGCTCATAAAGGCTAAATTCTCAGCCGGGAAGAGGGAGAGGTTTAAGCTGTGAGTAATAAAGACAAGACATTGTTTGTCAAGAATAAATTGCTTATTGTCATATTTAAGATGTCATTAAAACAAAAAAAACCTTTGAAATATGAGGATGTATACGTAAAAGCATTTAAGAAATATCCGAACGATTTTCAATTAAGAGGATATCCCGATTATCCAGATACAGAACTTATGTCGAAAAAAATATATGACCTTCGAAAGAATGGTTTTATTCAGATCCATAGAAAATTTATAACGATTACTGAGAAAGGCAAATCGTTTGTCGAGGGGCTTATGCAGTCAGAAACTAAACATTTAAATAAAAAGAATCTATCGCAATTACTGAGTCGCGATATTATAAACCAGATTGATAGGATAAGAAATACTGATGCCTTTCACCTATTTATTGATAATAAAAAGGAACAAATTGTTGATACTGATTTTTTTTCATATCTTGGAACAACTGTTAGAACAGAAAGGACAGATTTTATAGCGCGTATTAAGACAGTTAAAGACGTTATTGAGACCATTAAAACAAGTCCTGAATATAAAACAATTGTTGAGCTACATAATTATCTATTTGAAAAGTTTAAAGACATAATAAAAACAAAACTGTCTATCGGTTATCCAAGGAGGGGTCATGAGTGAAACTTTAAAGATTATTGAAGAAAAAAATGTAATAAATGACTATGTTCTTGAATTACATGGTAGAGAATTCAAATTTAATCATGAAAAGGGGCTTGCAGAATGGCTTAAAAATTCAACAGATGCTTATCTCAGGGCCGAAAGAGAAGATGAGAAAAGCTTTATTATTTTCAGATTTAGAGATAGAGATAGAGATGATGAGATGACGTTTGAGTGCATAGATTTTGTAGGTATGACTTCAGATGACATAGAAAAAGCATTAAAAATTTGGTATGACCCTGATGCTGCAAAAAGAGGAACTGGCAAAAGGACATTTGGTGGGCATGGGAATGGTGGAAAGTTTTATATGAGGCAAATGTTTAAACAATCACATTTTATAACCTATAGAGAAGGCAAGCTTAATGTATTTGGTTTTAATGAAAATCGTCGATATGGTTTTGCAGAAGGATTCAAAGACAAAAGGGTTAGACCTGATGATGCAATGAAATTTGCAGAAATATATGAAATGGATTTTCCCCCGAGCATCAGAAAAGACATTTTAAATGGAAACATTGGATTTACAGTAGCGAGAGGAATGACGCCACATAATATAGCTAAACTAAAATTTAATATGGGGAAACTCTGCGAAAAATTTAAGCACTATCCGCAAGCAAGATTAATTCTTAAGTACAAGCCTGTTTCTATTGTGTACAATGACAAAATATTTTTCCCACGCCTTCTTCCAGAAGAAATTCCCCCAATGACTGAATTTGAAAAACCTGTAGAAATTCCTGTCCCTCTGACCCTTATTGGGGATGAAGATGGAGATAAAGAAGATGTCTCGCTTGCCAACGAAAAATACCCTGAAGGTAAGCTTATCCTTTACACATCCAATGAGCCACTTTCAAGAAATAGTCGACTCGGAGACCTAAATCGCATTGATATTATCGGTAAGGTAGGGGCTATAGCTTCATATCAGATTCAGGAACTCGGTTATGTTAGCCGATTGTCCCAAGCCGAATTTATCTATGGTGAATGTTATTGCGAAATACTCGAAGACCCTAACGACGATTGTGTAACAGATGACAGGAGTAAACTTGTTGAGAATACTAAAACCAAGGCTCTCAGGAAATGGATAGGAGAACAAATAGACAAACTGGCTGAGAAAATTGAAGGAAAGGAAAAGAAAGAAATACGGGCAAAAAATATTGAGACTCTGTCTGATATTAATAAGGTACTCAACGACTGGAAAAATAAATTTATGTCAAAAGTTATGAGGGAAATACTTGGCGGTAGTGGTGAAGGCAGCGGGGCAGGATATGGTATCGGAGGCAGTAGTGGTGGTGCTGGTAGTGGAAAAGGGAAAGGGAAAGAAGGAGATAAAGGGAGTGGAGAAGGAGAGCGACCGGGTGGAGGAGGAACCGAACCTAAACCAAAGCAGGCTTTTCCAAAAGTACTTCTTTCCAGTATAGATAAGGACCCGTTTAATCCTGAAGCCTCACTGAACCTAAGCGATAGGCAACCTCCTGTTTACCAAAGACTGCAGGATGTTCCTGCTGGAATATATTGGATAAATACATCAAGGAAACTCGCTCAAGACATTATTGGTAAATACAGTGTTAAGCATATGAAGTGGCGTGATTATCATTTTCAACGAATGATAGATGTAATTTGTAAAGAAGCTATTCATAAACTTGAGAAACAGGATCCTGAAAACTTTAATGCTGACACGGTTGATGCAGTGATTATAGATAAGTTAGTAAGTAAGGCACATGATAGTGCTGTCGAATCTCTCGGAATATATTTGTTTGAAGAAGAATATAAAACGCCACGTGAAGAGCTTCTTGAAAGTATCGCTGGACTTAAAAATCTTGAACCCGAAGAGCAGAAAAAGCTTTTGAGGGATATAGAAGAGGCTATTGAGTTATTTAAGCAAAAAGAAATTTGAAATAACTTCTTGGATAAGGGAGATCCTGCACACTCCTGTAAAAGAAGAATTTCTAAATCTTCCTATAGAAGAATTAAATCTTTCTGTGCGGGCTATTGAAGGTTTGTCAAAAGCTGAGATAACTACAGTATCGGAATTTGTTTTTTCTGGCCCTGATAAATTATGCAAAGTGAATAACATAGGACGGAAAACAATATGCGAGATATCAAATGCTATTAAAGAATTATCGTCAGGCATATCTGAAAAGCACGAAGATGTTGTGGATAGAAATATAAATCAACTAAACCAATTGGATGCGTCTGGAGATATCAATAGGAACTCCCCTTCTATAAATTTCGAGAATATTATAAAAAGCGGTCTTAATGAACGAGTGCTCAACATGCGTGTAGAAGAGCTTAATCTCAGCGTGAGAGCATTTAGTGGCTTATCAAAGGCTGACTTAAAGACAGTAAAAGATATCATTAATTTTGGCTTCTGTGCCTTGCTAAGTAGAAAAAATATGGGCAGAAAAACGATTAAAGAAATTGAAGATACCATTTTGACAACTAATGAACAATCACAACATAGAAGCGAAATATCATTCGTAGATGCCATAGAACGCATTCTTTCTGGTACCCCCAAATATATAAATGTAGTTAAAGCTCGATATGGATATACCGATGGTAAGAAAAAAACACTTGAAACTATTGGAAATGAATTAGGCATTACAAGGGAGAGGGTTCGGCAAATTACAACAAGAGAGTTGAAATTAATGAGGCGACACAACAAAAGAAAAGCATTGGAGGCACTTATAGAAAATATAGAACGATTACTCCTCCGCTATAAAGGAATAGTAAGTATCAATGATATAGCCAAAGATAACTATTTTATTGCAGGCACACACAAGCAGTTAAGATTCTTGATAAACCTAATTTCTGAACTGTATGAAGAAAGATATAGGATTTTGGACAAGTATTTTTTGACAAGCCTAAGCAATGACGAAATCAAAGTGGCTCAATCAAATATACGTCGAGCAGTCTTAAAATGTAGCTTCCCTATAGATGAGAACTCATTTATGGATGAGGTCATTTCATCTATTGGGCCTATATCTAAGGACTATTTAAGCTATCATTTATTATATAAGGAACGTATTGAAATATCTAAAGGGAAGGTTTTATCTCCTGGCAGGCTTTCTGTCCCTCAGCGGGTCAAGCTTCTCCTAAGAGATATTAACAAACCAATGCATTTTACAGAGATTGCCAAACTCTACCGAGACCGCTTTGGAGACCTAAGAATCAGAACTTCAGACCTTGAGCGTGCAATACATACACGAATTGGAGATTCTAAAGATTTTATTATCGTAGAGCCTGGCACATTTATGCTGAGAGATAAATTCAAAATTCCTGCTAATATTGAAATGATTGTAGAAATGTCAAAAGAGATATTACAGGATTTGAAAAGTGTTTCAGATACACGGTACTTAATAAATGAACTAAAAAGACGAAATATAGATGTTGGGAATCTCAATGCATATTCTCTAAAGAATATCCTGTTTGAGTACCCAGGTTTTGTAAGTTATAGAAAATTTGAAATAGGAATAGAAGAACTTGCAGATAAATATGAAAGAAAAACACTTAGTGATTTGATTTATGAAATATTAGTATCTGCTTCAAAGCCGATGCATTTAGATGCTATTTGGAAGCAAATATTGAAACAAAGGGGATTTCCAAGATATGCCATAGATCAGCGGTTGGCTGATGAATCGAGATTCATTAGGGTTGCACCAGCAACTTACACTGTGGCTAAAAATATTCCCCGATATGAGGAAAAACAAAAAATCATTATTGATTTTGCAAAAGAGTGGATAACCTTAAAGAAAAATGCTATTTCAGCTTTTCTTATTAGTGAGGTTTTAAAAGAGACATCAGAAATTAAAGACTTGCCATTAGGATTAGTAGAACATGTCCTTGCAACAAGTCCTGAATTTGTAAAATTACCAAATGGATTTTATGATTTATCTAAGGGATAGTTATGATTACAGATAAAGACATCCTTTCAAACCTCTCCCCCCTCAAATCCGCTCTTGACGGCTATAGGTCTTTTCAGGAGCATATTATTAGAGGTATGGTATAATTTAGGTGCAATTTAGTAGGAGGGGATATGTTATCTGCAAAGGTTA
>Ga0210014_1001019_pt1 | contig 22022 bp, 14 predicted proteins | sample CryGeymeta201519_FD_183983 | JGI IMG/M metagenome (GOLD analysis project Ga0210014, IMG submission 183983) | Groundwater microbial communities from Crystal Geyser aquifers in Utah, USA - Crystal Geyser metaG 2015-19 (SPAdes) (version 2) | ecosystem: Environmental > Aquatic > Deep subsurface >...
GCGGCGGTGCGGCGGGTGCCGCTTGGTCCCGGCGTTGAAACGCCGGGCTATCGTTGTGGCGTCCCTTCAGGACGCGGCGGTGCGGCGGGTGCCGCTTGGTCCCGGCGTTGAAACGCCGGGCTATCGTTGTGGCGTCCCTTCAGGACGCGGCGGTGCGGCGGGTGCCGCTTGGTCCCGGCGTTGAAACGCCGGGCTATCGTCGTGGCGTCCCTTCAGGACGCGGCGGTGCGGCGGGTGCCGCTTGGTCCCGACGTTGAAACGCCGGGCTATCGTCGTGGCGTCCCTTCAGGACGCGGCGGTGCGGCGGGTGCCGCTTGGTCTTCGGGGGCAACTTCGGGGGCGACTTCCCCGGCGACTTGTGCCCCGACTTGTGCCTGCACGGGCAGGGCGCTCTCATCGCCTGCGTTGGGCTCTGCATTCAGCAGCGGAATGGTCGTCTCAAGGACATCGGCGAACTCTTCGAAAACCGGTGCTGCGCCCGGCGAGTAGATCGGCAAGTACTTGGTGACGTTGTAGACGCCGGAGCCGGCCTCTTCGTACCGCCCCCTCTGGAGCATGAATCTGCAGAGGGTCGGGTTCTTCGGGAACGGCGTGAACCGCTTCGGGTCGAGGCGCCCCCGGAGGTGCGGCACATGCGGGTTGCGGAACACGACCTTATCTCGGAAGATGGTGATCGTGGCGGGGGCGGCGCTGGTGTATTCGCGGTGCGCGATGAGGTTGGAGACCAGCTCGCGGAAGATGCGGTCTCGCAGGCTGAGGCGTTCGGTGCCTTCCAGGTAGAACGGATCATTGAGGTGCTTTTCGCAGAACGCCATCAGACCGTCGAAGGCTTCGATGAGGTTCGTGTAGAGCATCACGCGATCATCGTAGCGGTCCACGTTGTTCCGCCGCAACAGCCCGTCGAACACCATGGCCGGGGCGGCTTGCTGGAGGGTGGCGTCGGTGCCGAACATGAGCGCGGCAGCGACGGTGTAGCCGATCTCGTTAGTCAGCGGGTCCTTCCGGATGAAGCCGCCAATCTGGAGCAACTCCTCGTCGCTCAACTTGACCCACGGGTGATTGCGACGCTGGGCGTTCAGCAGCGCGCGTGCCTGCTCGAACAAGTCGGGGCGCAGGTCGCCCATGCCGAGCCACGGCAGCACGCGCTGTTCGGTATAGAAGCTAAGCTTGCAGTTGACCAGGCCGGCAATCTGGTACGGGTCCTTGAGGCGGCAATCGCCATCCTCGCTGCGCAGGAAGACTTCGCCGCCGGTGCGGTGCACCTGCGAACTGGCCGGCACCTGCACCTTGATGACCTGCTTGCCGCCGCTCTCCGCTTCGCGGGGAAACAGCAGGTAGGGCGGGTCGAGCTTCTGCGGGTTGTTGGAGAGGTTAGCGATATCCGCTTTCAGCCGGGTGACTGCGCCGGGTCCACGCCCGAGACACTCCCGTCATCCTCGACGCCTAACACAATGAGACCGCCGTCCCTGTTCAGGAAGGCGCACACCGTCTCGAAGAAGCTCTCCGGCAAGCTGTCGGCTGCCCGCTTGAACTCCAACGCCAGGCCTTCCTCCTGCCTGAACGGGTGCTTCTCTTTGCTTCTGGAAGTCATGTCACCCTCCAGCGGATGGTGAACGGGGCTCGCCCGCCCTCATCGAGGTGATCCAGCAATGCCAGACGGGTCTTCCCACCGGTTGCGCCCCACCCACTGGCGACGGGGAATCGGGCGCGCTCCGTTGCGCCGGCTACCACGGTGTCGAGGTCGCGAGGCCTTCAGCCACTCGCGTGTCTCGCCGCGCGCGTGCTGCGCCAGTCTGCGGAGTGCTGCAGTGTTCGACGCCAGCCGACGCGTGTCACCCGCAGGCCACGCTCACATCGTCGGCTCCGTCGCGATCTCCACCGCACTGATAACCGGTGGCTCCGACTGGCTTCCTTTCGGGACCAGCTCGATTGTCAGCGCTCTTGCCGCCACCACGTTGTCGAACTCCCTGACTACTGCGCGGTTGTCGCCCGCTTCCTTGGCGAGGTCGAAGTTCGTCAGGACGGTCTTGCCTTGCAGCTTCACGTCGAACACGCGCTGACCGGGCTTGGCGTCTTCGACTTCGGCGAAGTGGAGGCGGACGGTGAGGGCGCGCGGCTTGGCCACTTCGTCGGCAACCACGATCATCCGTTCGTAGCCTTGTCGATTCGTCGGGCGGACGGCCAGCGGGCCGCGGCGGGTCCAGTCGAGGATCAGGTCGGCTTTGGTGAGCCCGGCGTCTTCCAGCGTCTTCCACGGGATCGCGAACTCGGCGGCAAACGCTTTTGCGTCGGCACGGACGGCGCTGGTCCAGTCGGCGTTGAGCTTCGCGTCCTCCGTGTTCGCACCCAGCAGCGGGACCGTCAACGGGAACGGCAGGGGTGCGATGGCGGTGAACAGCCGGTCGGCGCCTGGCTTCTCGCTCCGTTTGAACTCAATCGGCGCGCTCGGTTTCGTTGAGAGGCGCAGCGGCTGGTACGCGAAGGGCTCCTTGTCGGAGACGGGGTGCCCGGCCGGGTGCCACATGACGCGGAACGGGTTGGCGGACAGGGCGGCGTTGTCCTGATCGTTGGCGAAGAGCTGGAGACCGCACTCCTTCCCCTCGGCGGCGGTGAGGTTCAGGTTCCGCCAGGGCAGCAGTACCTCCATGACGTAGCCGCCGGCGGCCTTCTTGCCGGCGACCTCGACGCTGAGCTTGGCTGTTGCCGGCGCCTTGCGGCTGTCGTAGAAGAACGACCGGGCTTGCGGGTAGTTGGGGTCGGCGCCGGGGGCGATGACGCACTGGTAGGTGTCGCCCGTTCCGAGCGCCGGCGTAACGAACAACTCCAGCGAGTCGCCCTTCCAGAGCTGATCGATGGCTTTGGCTTCGACGACTTTGTTGTCCTTAACCTGCGCGAGCAGCACCAGCCCCTTGTCGTTCCAGCCGACGCGGAATGACGGGTCAAAGTCGGCGGGCGCGCGCATCTTCCCTTCCGGAGCCGGGAGCGACCGAACCACCAACCCCTTGTCTGCCCAGTCTGCCGGGTCGCCATCGAGGGTAACCTCCACCCGGGGAACGTCGCAGGTGGGCAGCAGCGGCCGAACGAACTCCCACGAGCCATCGTACCGAGCGCCCGAAGCCGACACGCCGAGATGCAGGCACTTGCTGCCCAACTGGTCGGCGCTGAGCGGGGGCACGCTGCTGAAGTACAGCTCGCATGAGTCGTCCTGCCACACCGGGGCGTCGGCGCCTTTGGTCGCCGCCTTCCACGGCCGCACCTTGCCGGTGTCGTCCGGGGCGGGCGGCCGCTGGTAGGCGACGTACAAGTTCTGGTCGTCGTGACGGAGGGTGACCGACGCCTTCTCATTGGGCACGGGAACGGCGCGATAGCCGTCCCAACAGGCGTCCGTCTCTTGCCCGTCGACCACCGGCGCCGGCTTGACCGGCCACGAGGTGACGCCGCGGTCGAGGATGCTGAGATCCAGCTCGGCCCGACGCAGCCCCTTCAGCCCGTTGGCGTACACCCACGGCTTGTCGGTGCCGGCGAGCTGCAGGTGGTCGGAGTTGTAGTGGTACGGGCCACCGCCTTCGGTGAACTCGAAGCGGAACGGGTCGTCGAGTCCGCCGCGGCCGGTCTGCGTCTCCGGGCGGGGCGCGCCGATCCACAGGCCGGCCTCGGCATCGCGATGGTCGCCGGGGGCGCCGAGGTTCAGCGCCGCGCGGTTCACAGTTGTGTTCGGCAACCGGTCGTAGAAGATCGACCACTCTTCGTTCTTGGTTGTCGGCACCAGCGCCACCGTGGTCTGGAAGTTGTAGCAGCAGGTGCAGCCGGCGTCGGCGGGCGGCGCCAGCACCAACCCGTCGGCGGCGATGACGTTGACGTAGCAGCCCGCGCGAACGGCGGAGAAGTTGTGTACCCCGCTATCGCCCGCGAGGTCGTAGAAGCCCAGTGTGCCGGAGCGGAACATCAGCAGGTTCGGGCCGGCGGCGATGGAGCCGCAGCCGTAGGAGCGCAGGAAGTTCCACGACACCTGCTCCTTGGTGAAGGGGCTCAGGCGGTCCTTTGGCGCACCGGTCTGGAGGTCCCACGCCGCCGGTTCGCCGATGATCGTGTCGCGGACGAGCACGGGGAACCGCGATATGCGGGCGTCGCGGGTGTAGCGCTGCTTGCCGGTCGCGGCGTCGTAGCCGGTCATGCCGGTTCCGCCGGTTGCCAGGAGGATGCCTTTGGACAGCCACAACTCGGCGCGGCCCGCGAGCCCTTCTGCTGTCTGCCACTGGACGTTGCCGGTCACCACGTCCAGGGCCACCAGTTGCGGTTTGGTCGGGACGGGCTCGCCGCGTCGCTTCGCCGCTTCTGCAGCGGTGGCGTCGGGCGCGTCTAAGAGGTAAACTCGCCGGTCGTCCATGGAGAGGGAGTTGTTGTTCACGGTGCCCTGGGCCTTGTGGACCCACCACGTCTTGCCGTCTTTGTCCATCATGAACACGGCCCACGCCTGTTGGTCGGTCCCCATACTGCCCAGCAGATGGTTGCCGTCCACAGCGAGGTAGCTCCAGCGCAGCCCTTCGGTCACCGGCATCCCCGCCGGCAGTGGCGGTAATTCGTAGGTCTGCACTACCTTGCCCGTCGCGGCGTCCAAGCGCAGGCATTGGCTGAGCGTGGCGATGTAGACGCTGTCGTCATCAACTGCGACGCCGTTGCCCTTGTTGCGGATCGGCCAGCGCCCGATGGGCGTGGAGTAGTCGAGGTGCCACAGTTCCCGGCCGTTGTAGGCATCGACGGCGGTCAACCGGAACTGGCCGATAACGAACATCCGGCCGTTGGCGCACAACGGCGCCGGGCCACCCCAGTGGCGGCTGACGAGATGCATCGGTCCCGGCTCGCCGAACCAGAGCAGCTTCACCGGCAGCTTCACGCTCTCGTCGGCTGAGCAGCCGGTCCGCCCGGCGTTAGCATACTGGTGGGTCCAGTCTGACGAACCCGGGAGGACACCCCGAACCACGCGGACGGCGGTCGCTGCCGACTGGATTTCGCCAGCTGGGACGCCACCTTCCCGCAGCCACGCCTCGATGGCCGGCGCGCCGCCGGCGACGCCCCCGGTCAGGAAATGCAGGCAGCCGCCGTGCGGCCGCAGCACGCGGTACAGCTCCCGGGCGGAGAGCCGCGCCAAGTCCAAGGGATTTCCGTCGCCTGCGACGATGGCGTCGGCAAAGTAGTCGGGGTACGCCAGCTCTGCTGTCGTCCCCTGCTGCACCACGACGCGCTGACCGTAGAGACCGGCCGCATCCAATGCTCGCCGGACCGACTCGGCGCGCGCCGGGTCGGCCTCGACGCAGTAGACGGTCAGTTGGGACTGCTTCGCCAGTTCGTAGAGCACCGAGCCATCGCCCGCACCGATTGCCAGGCAATAGCCCTGATCCTTCTCGGTCTGCGCCAACAGGCGCTTGGCCAGCGTGGCCGCTCGTTCGTCTCCCGCGAACCTGGCGGCGCCAGCGGCCGGCTCAATCGTCGGCGCACTCGCGACCTGCTGCGGGCCGAAGCAGGCGATGCGGCCGTCGGTCGTGCTGACCAGTAGCCGACCGTCGGCGACGGCCAGACTGCGCGCCTGTGCAGTTACGGGCTCCTGCCACAGGAGCTTGCCCTGCGCCGCGTCGAGGGCCGTCACCGTGTTGGCGCCGCCGACAAACAGCGTGTTACCTGCCAGGATCAGCGAGTAGGCGCGCGGGTGCTCGGTCTCCCACTTGGTGCAGTCCTGCGACTTGGCGCCCTTCGCCCACGCCGCGAAGTCGTACGCCGTCACCTTGCCGCTACCCCAGGCGTAGAGCGTGTCCTTCGTGGCTACGGCGTAGAGCTTGCCGGGGAAGTCCCGCTTGAGCTTGCTGGTGTCCGCCTCGAAAGCAACCAGCCCGTCCTGCGCATCGGGCTGGTACTCGCCCTGCAGCACGTCGATGTTCGGCCCCAGATGCATGCGCCAGCCAAAGAAGAGCCCGTTCGCCTGGAAGCACCACGTCCCGCCCCAGCGGTCGTTCCAAGTGTACGGGGCGCTGTGGTAGTACGACTCCTTACCGGTATTGCGGTCGTAGGCGGCGGCGGCGTTCCGGCCGGTGGGCACGAAGAGGCGGTCGGCGTCCGCGACCAGGTAGCCCTGGGGTGCGAGGCCGATCATGGAGAACGACCCCGGATGCGGCTGCTTCCGGTACTCGGCGCCAACGCTCTCCTGCTTCCACACGACGCTGCCGTCGTTCGCGCGTAGCGCGTACAGATAGACCCCCTCCGTCGGCCACATGCCAGCGCTGAGGTAGACGACCCCGGTGTCGACGCTCACGCCGCTCCGCAGCAGCCAGCGGGAGACCAGCTGCTCATTGCCCATTACGCGGTCGGGCTTGGGACCGCCGTAGAACTTCCACAGCAGCTTCCCGTCGGCTGCAGACAGGCAGTAGAGATAGCCGTCGTCAGACGCCACGAACAGCCGACCGTCCTCGACCACCGGTGCGAACCGCACCGGCCCCTCGGTGACGAAGCTCCAGCGCTGCTGCCCGGTGTTGAGGTCGAGGCAGTGCACCTGGTAGTCCGCCGACGAGCCGAAGTAGAGCAGCCCGTTGGCGACGACTGTGTCGTAGGCGTAGTCGAACGCCAGCTTGTTCAACTCCCGCCCAGGCTCGGGCCACGCCGGCCGCGGCGGCTTGGCGGCGTGGGTCCACTGCAGGTGAAGCGGCGATGGCAGTTGTTCAGTGGTGACGCCGCTACGGGCGAAGTCGTGGCGATAGGCGGGCCAATCGGCGGCGGGGAGGCAGAGCGGAGACAACGCGAGAAGAGACAACACGAGTGCAGCAGGGAGGCGGCGGGATGATTGGTTCACTGGGCGACTCCTGGGACGGCAAGTTGGGACCTATCTTACCCACTTTCGCATTCCCAGGGCAGGCATCCTGCCCCCCCCCAACCAGGAGCCGGATTGCTGCCAGTGGCTACCTGACGGGGGGCTCCGGGGTGCCTCCCGTCGGCTCCTCCTCCCGCATCGTCGGTCGCACCAGCCAGTCGGCGCCGGCCAGCGCTGTCATCGCCTTGCCGGGCAGCCACGTGTAGGAGTGGCCGTCTTCCGTCTTGTCGGTGCTCACGAACACGCCCTTGGTCGGGCCGGGGTTGAAAGCGAGACCAAGGCCGAACTCCTGGGGCACTTGCACCGGCGCAACCGGGAGCTGGCACCAGTAGGGGTTGCCTCGGGCAAAGGTCGCATACGGCAACGCGAGGTCGTGGATGACCTGACCTCGCGCGTCGGTCACATACAGGTGGAAGTCCTCCTGCGGCGCCTGCGGCATCCCGTAGCGCGCGCCCAACACCTCGACCCCGGTCAGCCAGCGGTCGGCCTTGCCGGCGTCGAAGATGATGAGGTGGCCGCCGCCGCCCAGGCTCTTCTTGCCGTCGGCAGTCCCGTCCCCGTACTGCAACACCTCGATGCCTTCGCCCGTCTTGGGGCCCTCGCCCTTCTCGTCTGCCACCGTGGCGCGCACCATCCACGCGGCCCCGTCCAGCTTCTCCGCGTTGCCGCCAGGCACCCACGTGTAGGAGTAGCCCTTCTCCACCGTGTCCGTGCCGACGAACACGCCTTTGGTCTGAGTCGGGTTGAAGGCCAAGCCGATCCCGAATGCCTGCGGCAGTTCCATCGGCTGGATCGGCAGGTCGCGCCACTCCTCCTTGCCGCGCTGCCAGAGCGAATATGGCAGCGAGACATCGCGGAGGAGCTGCCCCTTCACATCCGTCAGATAGAGATGGAAGTTCTCATTCGGCGGCGTCGGCAGCCCGTAGCGGGCCCCGAACACCTCCACCTTGTTCAGCCAGCGCCCAGTCTTCCCGGCATCGAACGCAATGAGATGCCCCCGCCCGCCCAGGCTCTTCTTCCCGTCGGCAGTCCCGTCCCCGTACTGGAGCACCTCGGCGCTGACGGAGGCGCACACCAGCAGCAACACTTGGACCGCCCCGTGTCTGACCGCACTCAACACTCTACTCCAACAATGGACTGACATCCGGCTAACTCCTTCGCTCTGAGGTTGATTCCTGCCACACCGCCAAACGCAGATCGACTCTTGCACCTATAGAGTACCCCGGGCTACGCCCGCTTGCCACCGCACTTACCGGCGGCGCGAGCCGGGCAGTATCCGCAGCGTCGACGTTGGAAAAGGCAAGCCGACGGGCTATCCTTCGACCATGTCTGGAACGTCGTCCCTGCCTCTGTTCCCGGTCGTGGCCCTCATCGCCGGCGCGGCTTCCGCCCAGCCGCGGCACCCGTTCGCCGTCTCCTCAATGCCCACCGTGGTCTTCACCGGCGACAGCCAGAGCTGCGGGCGCAACCTCGCCATTGACTTCCCGCAGCTTGTCAGCCGCTCCCTGCCGGTGCGGGTGATCAACACCGCCGTTGGGGGCAGCAACTCGAGCGCGCTGCTGTACCCGATGAAGGGCGGCACCGTGCGGGTCACTCGGGGTGAGAAGGTGCTGCACGGTGAGAATGTCCGTTGGGGTACCGGGCCGTTCCCGGGGATGAAGGTGACGGTCGCCGGGGAGACGTACACGATCGACCATATAGACGAGCATCCGCCGACGCGCAACGCCGAGCTGTACCTGTGCGAACCGGCGCGAGCCGACTACCACGGCGCCGACTGCGTTGTCGAGCCTGGCTGGGAGGTCCGGGTTGCGAGCCACAAGCCGGCTGTCGTCTGCCTGATGTTCATCAACGACGGCGCGCTGCCGGCGACGAAGCAGGACGACTGGCGCGAGATGGTCCGGCGGACCCGCGAGTTGGGCGCAGTGCCGGTGCTGATGAGCCCAGTGGCGGTGGATGACAGCGCCGCGGGCGGGGGGCATCCAGGCGACAACCGCAAGGTTCTAAAGAACGCCAGAGCCGTGGCGGCGCTGGCGGCGAGCGAGAGGTGCTGGTTTGTGGACGTGACCAACCTCTACTTCGCCCTCGACCCCGGGTTCCGCGGCGTCGTGCACGACGGCATCCACCCGGACACCGACGGGAGCACGCTCATTGTGAATGGGCTGCAGTGGGTGTTCGCGCAGATGGGATTGACGGATGCGCGCCCGTTCGTCAGGGGTTGGCGGCTCTCCCCAACCGACACGACCATGGAGGGTGGAGCTGACGATTGTCGGTCAGTGCCACGGGTGCCCAATCATGAGAGCGCGGCGTTCCGCACTGCGCAGCCCGATCACCCCGACCCCGACCACCAGGAGACGGCGGGGTTCTCGCTGGCGGCGATTCGGCGGAATGACGACTATGGGCTGATCGCCGAGCTGGACGGTGAAGGCGTGCCGCTCGGCGGCGGGCTCATGTTCCGCTGCGGGTTGCCCCGGGGCGCGGCCCCGACCTCCGTCAACGTCCGCCTCGCGACCATGGCGGCCACACTTGTTCAAGTGTGGTTCTGGCTCCCCGGCGAGAATCGCTGGAGCGAGGCGTCGATCAGCACTGAGGGCGACTGGAGGGCTGCGGCGCTGCCGGCGGCCGCGCTGCAGGGGGGCGAGTTCGCGGTGCGGATTAGCGGGTCGGTAGGCGGGGCGCTGGACGCGCTGGCCGGGGGAGATGCCGGAGGGGCGCTTGGGCGCTGGCATCCGAGCGAGGCGGAGCCGAGCGCGTACAGGCTCACTTCGGACCACTCGCGAACGGACAACCTGGTCCGCAATGCAGACTTCGCGGCGGGGTCGATTGGAATGGCTGACGGCTGGAAGCTGACGGGTGGGGCGGCCCCCAATCGGCCGTTCCGCAGGCAGGTCCGGTCGGTTGCATTCATCGACGAGAGGGATCTGCGGCTGATGGAACTGAAGGGCGCCGAGGGGGCGCGAGAGTTTGATCTGCTCGAAGTCGCCGGCAGCGCGGAGAGCAACGACGGCGCGTACCGGATCCTGCACCTGGTTGGGGACGGGCGGGTGCGGGTGCGCAAGCGGGCGAAGGCCGCTGAGACCGGTCTCCAAGCTGAGTGGGTCCATGACGACGGCTGCGGACTGGTGCCCGGTGGGTGTTGCCTCGAGGTCGCCGGGGAGGGCGCCGCGAAGACAACCGCGGCGCTGCCGGGCAACGTGTCGCGGATACAGGTGTCATTGTTCTACCGCGTGTTCGACCCGTCGCGCCTGGGCACGCGAGATGTGCCCGACCGGGAAGCGCGCCTCTCCTTCCTCTTCCGCGACTCGGCCGGCGCGCAGCTTGGAGCGCCCTGGGAAGTCGCCGACCTGACGTGCAGCTACCAGTGGCAGAAAGCCGAGATGAGCCACGCAGTGCCGACCGGCAGCCGCACCGTTGACCTCATGCTCCGCAGCGGCTCCGCGACGGCGGTGCAGTACACTGGTACCTACGTGGCGGCGCAGCCGTGACCTGTTGGACTCGCCCTCGCGGAGCGTTTGTCAGTCTCCCCTCCACTGCCATGAGACCTCACTTCCCGAAGTTCCTGCAACCACTCCTCCTGCTCGCCTTCGTGAGCGTGGCAACCGTAGCGTTCGCCGCGCCGCCGCCACCACCGCACGACGTCTGGCTCGAGGGCGAGTCGTGCCAGGACCACGACTTCACTACCGTCGGGCGCGAGGCGGCATTCAAGGACTGCTACGGGGGCGCGATCCTGCAACTGCAGACGCAACAGCAAGCACCCGAGGGCGGCTACCATGCGACGTTCCGGCCGGTGCTGAAGGAGGCGGGTTGGTGGGAGGTGCGCCTTGCCGTCACGAAGACCGGAGTGACCAACCTCAGTCCCTTCTACCTGCAGGTGGGCGAGTACCGGAGTCGGCGCGTAAACGGCTTTCCCGTCGAGTCGCAGTACGGGCCCGGAGGCATCTTCGCTTGGGTGACTGCGGGGCGGTTCTGGCTTCCGGCCGGCGCAGTGTCGATCACCGTTCGGTGCCGTGAGTGGCGCCGGGCTGAGAACGACTACCTGGTCTATGTCGATGCGCTTGCCCTTCGCCGCGTCGAGGAGCCGCAGTCGGCGCTGCGCTGGATCGCCGGCCCTGAGGGCGCGTCGGCGTGGCAGTTCGAGAAACGCTTCACTGTTGAGGCAGGGCTCCAACGCCCACTTCTGGCCGTGGTCTGCGAGGGCAGATACGAGGCATCGCTGAACGGGGAAGCGGTTGGTAGGGGAGAGGGCTGGGAGACCGCAACGCAGTTCCCGTTGGCGATCAAACTGCGCCCCGGCGCGAACGATCTCGCCCTCACGGTCCGGCCGGGCGACTTGGGCGGAGTGCTGGCTTGGCTCACCGTTGCCGGGGACCACGGCAGCAACTCGGTGGTCGTGTGTACCGACGAGTCGTGGACGGTGAAGGCGGCTGCGGGAGGACCGCGCCCTGCCCGCGTCCTCGGCGGCCCGCACGTCGCTCCGTGGGGCGACATGGAGGTGCAACCGGTGACGCGCATACCTGTGGGCAAACTGCCCATTCCGCTGAAGACGGGGAATCTCTCCGTCGATCTGCTCAGGGCAGTCGCGCAAGGCAAGCCCCGCCCCGAGCCGCGGGCCTACCCGGAGTTCGACGACTACCAGAAACTGGGCGGTCTCTTCTGCGTGGAGGACTACATTTGCTGGTTGCCGCTGGAGCCGGAACGGGACCAGCTTGACTGGGCGTTCTACGAGCGGAACTGCCAAGAGCTGGAAGCCCGCGAGATGAAGTACGCCGTCTACCCCTGGCTCCACTTCGCGCCGGAGTGGGTTACGAAAAGCGAGCTGTGGGAGCCACTGCTGTGCCTGCGACACGGGGAGCCGACCTGGGCGCCGTCGATCTGGTCGCCCAAGACGGTGCAGCTCTTCGACCGGTTCTACGGCCAACTGCGCGAACACTTCGGTGATCGGGTGCGCGAAGTGTTCGTGTCGATGGTGTGCGACTACGGCGAGGTCGGCTACCCTGCCGGGCTGGCGGATTGGGTGGTTCACTCGGACCACGTGCACCCCGACTACTGGTGCGGCGACCCGTTGGCTCGGGCCGATTTCCGCGCGAAGGCAATCGCGAAGTACGCCGGCCTCGCTGGAGTGAATGCGGCGTGGGGCACGGGGTTCGCCAACGTCGAAGCAATCGACTACCCGCAATGGACCGCCGAGGCGGGTCCCGACTTCGACACGCTGGAAGCCCTGCCCCCCGAACAGCGCACCCAAGCCCGGCGTCGCTGGCTCGACTTCGCGGAGTGGTACCTGAACGCCATGGTTGACTTCGCGGGGAAGGCCGTGGGGGCCTCGCGACGACACTTCCCGGACGCGCCGCACGAGATCAAGATCGGCTTCGGTCAGGAGCCGGTCAAGCTGGGGGCAGACTACACCGCCTTCGTGGCGCGGTCCCGCCAGGACCAATACACGGTCCGCTCGACCCACGGCAAGCTGCCGCTCTACTTCTATCGCCGGTTCTCCTCGGCGGCGAAGCACTACGGCGTGCCGCTGGTCACGGAGCCGCCGTCCACCGTCTCTCGCGACGAGGAAGTGGAGCGGATCTTCAAGGACGCCACCTCGGGCACCGCGGAGTACTTCGACTACCCCAACAACCTCTTGGGCGCCACCGACTTGTTCGCGCGGTTCGGCCGCTACCTGGAAGGTAAGCACTCGCTGACCGATGTCGCGTTCTTCTTCCCCACCACCGACCACCGGCTTCGCGCCGGCCAAGGCAATCCGGAGCACTTGCTGGCAGCCTGCGGGATCGCGCGGGACCTTTTCGACTGGGATCTCGTCGATGAGCGCCTCGTCCGTGATGGCGCGCTGAGCCGATACGGGGTGCTGCTGCTGGTCGAGGGAAACGTCATCGAGCGCGACGTGCTGGAGCGCCTCGAGCAATGGGTGAGCAAGGGCGGCTTCGTGGCGTCGGCTTCATTCGGCGCAATCGAGACTGTCGAAGGCGACCTGTCGTGGAACCGGCGCGTGCTTGTGGACGCCGCTTCGATCCCCGCCGTTGCAGAAGCCTGGCCCGCTCACGGCGAGCCCGCCGCCGCGTGCCTGGTAGACGTGGGGAGCCCGGAAGACGGGCCGGCACTCGCCGGGGACTGGAACAACTGCGAAAGCGGTCATTGGGAGTGGGGCGGTGCGCCGGGCAAGATCACCAAGCGCTGGAGCGGCGCCCACTCCAGCGTGTGCCTGCCCGTCGATCCGGTGAAGACCTACAACCTGGCAATCGCCGTCGCCCGTCACCCCGGTCGACTATCCACTCGGGCCGAGGTGCTGGCAAACGGCAACCCAGTCGGCTCCCTCTCGCACACCCGCACTTCGATCTTCCGAGCGCGGGTGGCGCCCGCCCAACTGCGCGGGCAGGCGCTGCTCACCGTTGAGTTGGACGTGGATACGTTCTGCCCCGCCGACAATGGCGAGTCGCCCGACCGGCGGACGCTCGGCGTCGGCGTGGACTGGGTGAAGCTGTGGCTGGCGGGACAGCCGGAACCGCAGGCCGCCCCGGCGCCGACCCTCCGGAGGGAGCTGGACACCTCACTGCTAACTGCTCGCTGCGTGCGCCGCCTCGGCGAGGGGGCGACGCTGCTGTCGCCCTTCGGCTGGGAGCAACTGCCCGCGTTCGTCGCGCTCGCCGAACAGGTAGCCCACGCACCGCAGGAGTTCATGCCGGGGCGCAAAGGCGCGCCGCTGCTTGATGGTCAGCGCGACGGGGTGTGGACAGCGTTGATGGCCAACCGCGTGCTGCTCTACAACTCGACGGACCACGAAGTCGCCAAGACCGTCGCCCTCGACCCCGACGCGGTCCAGCGGGCCGGAGCCGCGCCCCCGGTTCGCGGTGGCAAGGTAGAGGTCAACTTGGGGCCGCGCTCACTCGCCTCCATCGAGCTGCCCCAGGTGCGGGTGGTCGCTCCGTGAGAGGGCGCCACGGAGTCGCGGAGCGCACGGAGAAGGGCGGGATTTGGGGACGGCGGGAGCGGCGGCGCTTGCCGTCACACCCGGCCCTTACGGTCCCAAGCCCTTCTCCGTGCGCTCCGTGTCTCCGTGGTGGTCCCGCTCTTGCCGCCAACGGCGCGCCTCCTCTACAACCCACATGGAGTCGATGGCTGCGCGGCCGTCGGGGTAGTTCGTCTCGCCTCCCGCGACAGCGCGGGCGAACGCCTCCAGTTCGAGGCGGAAGGTGTTGGGGCCGGTCTCGAACGGGAACACCTGCGTCTCGTCGGTATGCAGCACCACCCGCTCGCCGCGGTCGATGGACAGGTAGCCGTTACTGCCAATGAAGCGCATGGTGCTGTCGCGGCCGTTCCAGCGGAGGCGGTCGTTGTAGCAACCGTTCAGGGAGCCGAGCATGCCGTTGTCGTACTCGACCAGCAACGCAAACCCGTCTTCCGCCTCCCAGCCACGCTGGTACGACAGATGCGCGTTCACCATTCGCATCGGGCGGGTCCCGGCAATCCAGTGGATCAGGTCGAAGTCGTGGGACGACAGTTCCTGCATGGCTCCGGTCGCCGGGATCCACGGGGTACCGTTGAAGGCTTGCACCTTCGTGGTCACGACTTGGCGAATATCGCCGATCTCGCCGGTCACTTCGCGGGCCTTGGTGAACCATGGCTCGTAGCGCATCTTGAAGCCAACACCGAGGTGGAGGTCGGCGTCGCACGCCATGGCGTCCAGCTCCGTTGTCTCGGCCAAGGTCAGCGTGAGCGGCTTCTCGCAGAAGACGTGGAAGCCGCGCGCCAACGCGGCGTGGACGAGGGCGCAGTGGGCCGCGGGCGGGGTTGCGATCGTGACGAAGTCGAGTTCGTCGGGCAAGTCCTCCAGAGCGGCAAACGGTTGGACGCCGAACTCACGGCCCTTCGTCTCCGCCAAGTCCAGGTTGGCATCGACCACGCAGTCGACGCGCACTGCCTCAATCTCCAGCAGAGCTCTCAGGTGCGTCGTGCCGATGGGGCCGACGCCGATGACGGCGGTGTGTAGCATTGGGGAAGTCCTCTCTCTGGATCTGTGGTCAAGCGGGAGCCACCGTGTGGCTGTCACTCAGTGCCGCCCTGCACCCCACGGCTATTCTGTACGCTGATTGTGTACAGAATAGCCGGATTCTCTCCGCGTTCCAACGCCCAATATGCTCGCAGAGGGCGGCTTGCGAGGCACGGGTGGGCGTCGTAGAATGGCTTCGGAACTGGGCGGGCGCCCTTGGCCCGCAGGAGTGGCTGAAGCCTGAAGCACTTCGTGTTGTTCCCGCCGGGCGGCGCTTCCGGCTTGCGCACCCGTCGCCCACCGGCTGCTGGTGGCCGTCGCGAGAGACGCTATGATGGAGTACCGCTATCGCTTCGCTTGGTACCGCTACGTGGGCCCGACAGCTTGCCTCGCACCGGTGGCAGTCGTCGTCGCCGCGGCTGGCGGGACTTGGTGGTTGCTCGCCTACGCTGTGATTGCAGTCCCGTACCTGACCTGGCCGCTGCGACGATATACCCGCGAAGGTTAAGAACACACCGAAGTCCCGGTGCGACTTCGGCTCCGTCTGGGAGAATACCCTCTGTCCTCCGTCTGCTGCACGCCTGCCGGGGAAGTTCCGCGAACTTCCACTTCGGTGTGTTCTTAACCTTCGCGGGTATATGACAACGACTGGAAGGGAGCCGACCGACCGAAGACGTACGGGCTGCACGGCGGCGTGTTCACCGCGCCGGAGGGCGCGGCGCGGGCTGTGGCGCTACTTGGCGTGCAGAAGGGGACCGAGTACTTGTTCGACGACCTGCGGCTGTCGCCGCTGCCTGCCGAGGCGAAGGCGACCGTGGCGGGCGGCGTGGGGCAGGTCGAGGCGGTTGTGCCGGGCCGCGTGGAGGCGGGTGGGTTCGGCACGTTCCGGCTGACGTATCGCGCGGGCAAGGAGGGGCTGCCTGTTGGCGGCGCGCTGGAAGTGCGCCGCAGCAACCTGGACCCGCGGTGGTCGATGCCGCAGGTCTCCGATCCGGCCGAGCCGGGCTACACGACGGTGGTGGCGTCGACCGGCGCGCAGTGCTTGGTGTAGTCCGGGAACTCCGCCCAAGTGCCCTGCGTGACGCGAGTGACCGTCCTCTACCCGCCGCTGGCCGAAGGCGACACCGGTGTTGTCACCTACGGCGACGCCGCGGGCGGCGGCCCTGGCGTGCAAGTGCAGCCGAAGGCGGAGCGGGACGTGCGGTTTGTCGTCGGCGTCGAGGGTGACCGTGATGGCCGCGCGCTGGATCTGCCCGACACCAGAGGCTTTGACGTTGTGCCGGGGCCGTTCGCCGTGCTCGGGCTCCTCACCCCGGTGGTGGCCGAGGCGGGGAAGCCGTTCCCCGTCACGCTCGAGGCGCGGGACCGGTCGGGGAACGTGGTGCCGGCCGTCGAGGGTGCCGTCTCCTTGACCGCCGAAGGAGGCGACCTGAAGACCGACGCCCGGCGTGCGTTCGGCGCCGGTGGCACCGGTCAAGCCTCGGGTAAGGTCACGCTCACCCGGACCGGCGTCCGACTGCTGAAGGCAACCTGCAACGGGGTGGCTGCCGAGCAGAGCGTCGTCGTGAGCCGCTCCGCACAGGTCGCCGACGGCGCGAAGCCCAAGGCAACAGCGTACCAGGACGGCAACACATACGTGCTTGGGAATGCGCACGTCCGGCTGCTCGTGCCACGGAACGACTTCGGCTACGGCGTCGCGTTCCTGGAGGCGGAACGCGGCGATCAGTGGAAGCGTGTCGGTGCATTCCCGTCCCTGGGCGAGCTGCGCGTCGGCGCACAGGGCAAGCCAGCCCACCGCATGCCCGTGTGGCTGAGCGAGGCGAAGCCAGGCTCGGCTACCGACGCGGCGCAGTTGGTGCTGTCAGGCGCCGTCGAGGCGGCCGGCGTCCAATGGGACCTGTCCGTCCTATGCGTCCTATCCGACGGCGCCAAGCACGTCGACCTGCACTGCACCGCCACGCCCAAAGCCGACGCAAAGCTCCGCGCCTTCTACGCCCCGCCCTTCTACGCTGGCGACGGCAGCTTCGGCGCTGCGAAGGCAACCGCCCTGTTCCCCGGGCTGGAGTACCGGACTGCCGACGAAGTCTCCTCCGGCGACTACGGCATCGTCCCGCCGTTCAGCGACCGGCAAGTCCCTCACCCGTACAAGGTGACGATGCCGATGGTGGCAGTCGCCGACGGCGACGTCTGCGCGGCGGTGTTCTGGGATCCCGATCAGAAGTGGGACGGAGTGCACGCCTGTCCCTCCGCCTGCTTCGCGTCGCCCGAACGGTGGGAGAACCGCGCAAGCCATCTGCTGGCGCTGTTCGCGCCCGCGGAGTTGGACGGGTTGCCGGAGAACGCCCGCGAACTGCCGGAGCCGAGGGCGGTCGTCGCCGGCAAGCCGCTGAGAGCGTGTTTGGAAAGCGCCTCTTCAGGGCGAAGACTGGGAGGGCGAAGCTCCCGCTGAGCCGATTTTATACGGTTTGGCGGCTCGGCGGGAGCCTCGCCCTCCCCGGATTCCGCGTTTCCAAACACGCTCTGAGCCTGTCCGTTTCGGTTGCCGCACTGGCGCCCGCCGCCGATGTGACCGAGGCGGTCCGGTACTGGTTCGACATCAACGGCGTCCCCGACTCGCCGAAGCCCCCGCGCACCTGGGAGGCGGCGAGCGCGCTGGTCGCCAGAGGCTTGATTGAGACCGGTTGGGACGCCGAGAAGAAGGGCTGGCACAACGCCCTCAGCGATCCGTGGGGGGCCGCCTACAATGGCGGAATCGCCCTGGATTTGCGGTACTTCGCGCAGGCGCACCCCAACGATCCTCTGGCGCCGCGGATCGGCGCCCAGTTGCAGGAGGCATTCGCAGCCGCCCCCAGCGGGCGAGGCTTCGACTTTGCGTTCCACGAAGGCAACGCCGCGGAGACCGTCGCGAACGAGGCCTCGGCCGGCTTGCGCGATGCCTTGGCTATGCCGCAGGACGGCGCGTACGCTTTCCACCCGCACACCGGAAACAAGATGTTCAGCCAGGCGCAATCGAAGTCGCTGGGTCAAGACGGCGAGGTCGTCGTCGGCACGTGCGTGATGGGCCTGGAACCACTGGCGCGGCGGGCGCTGCTCACCGGCGACGCGTTGCTGGTGAGCAGCCTCGAGAAAGGGTTGGCGCACCTCGACCAGTACGTCCGGCCGCAGGGAGCGGAGCACTGGGAAGTCCCCCTCGCCTGCCCGAACCTGCGCGCCTTGGCACTGGCCACACGCTGCTACCTCTACGGCTACCAACTCACCGGGAAGCAGCACTACCTCGACAAGGCGCGGTTCTGGGCGATCACCGGGCTGCCGTTTCTGTACACGTGGAACGCCGCCGACCGCCCCGTCATGCGCTACGCCAGCATCTCCGTGATGGGGACCTCGCTGCACACCGGCACCTGGTTCGGGCACCCGGTGCAATGGGTGGGGCTGGTCTACGCCGACGCCATCTGCGAGTTGGCAGCCATCGACGACAGCTTCCCCTGGACCAAGGCGGCTGAGGGCATTCTGATCTCCGCCATGCAGCAGCAGAAGACAGCGGGCGCGCCCTGCGGCCACGTCGGCTTCTATCCCGACTCCTACAGCACGCTCCTGGAAGACGAGACGTACCACTGGTGCCTGGCGCCCACGCTGCTGGCAGAGGTACTGAACGCGCTGAAAGGTGTCGATCCGCGGGCGTCGGCAACGGTGGTGCGAACGGGCGACCGGACTGTCCACCTCATCGCCCCCGGCAAGATCAGCGACGCCTCGTACGAAAGCAACGCGCTCCATTTCACCTCGCTCTACCTCGTCGGCGCCACCCACGAGGTCGTCGTGGCTCGCGTGATCGGTGCCGCCGACGTGCTCGTCGACGGGGCGAAGCTGCCTCCAGTTGACCTCAAAGCCGATGGTGAAGCTGGCTGGAAGCAGGCGCCCGGAGGCTTCCTCCGGCTACGCATCCGGCATGCCGGCCCAGCCGCTCGGATCGAGATCCGCGGTTGCGTCCTGATGGAGCCCGGCGCCAGGAAGAACCTCGGCGGCCTCGCCAACGGGGACTTCGAGGAGGGTCTCGCCCAGTGGACCCCCGATGCACCCGACTGCGCGCGACTCGTCGCGGACGCCCACTCTGGCAAGCAAGCGCTGGAGCTATCCGCGGTCGGCCGTACCGACGAAGTTCAGTGCCCAAGCCGCCCGGTGCTCGTCGAAGCCGGCCGTGCCTATCAGCTCTCCGCCTGGGTGAAGCAGCCCGAAGGCGCAAATGGCTACAAGGTGACCCTCGACTGGTTGGGCGAAGCCGGACACATCCGGTACGACAACGACTGGCAAGGCGACAACCGACCGGCGGAGTACACACTGCACGGCGGCCGGTTCATTGCGCCGGAGGGGGCGCGGCGGCACTGATCATCTTGGGGGTGAGGGCTGGGACGAGGGGTGTGTTCGACGCGGTGTCGCTGGCACCAGTGCGGTAGGTGGCGCGCAGGGCCAAAATGGCCTGGGCACCGGGGATGCTCCAACGCATCCCGGAACGTTCGAAGCGGTCCTTGACCAAGTGCCGGCAGGCGCCCTCCACGACGCCGGTGCCGATGGGATAGCCGGCGGCCAGATACTCGTCGTACTTGAGGCGGTGTCGATTGTTCTCGAAGTACTGCGTCACGCTGGCAACGGTCTTCGCTCGGGTGCCCCGCAGGTGGTGCTTCGTGGACATTTGGCGCAGGCCGCGGACGACGGAATCCACGTTGCCCGAGAGTAGTTCCCCGTCGGCCAGGAAGAGAACCGGTCCGTTCACCCCAGGGGAACGCTTTGCCAACTCCTCGCCCAGCCAGCGGAACAAGGCTTCCCTGCCGGCAGCAGGTTCGTCGCCCAGTTCGGCGCGGAGAGGCTTGTTCTGCGGCTCTGGACGCTCTGGTGGGTCCGCCGACGCGTCCCCGAACAGACCGTTCACCACGTCGTCGGCGGTGCGCGGAAAGCGATCCACTGTGTAGCTCGCGCCGACATACGCCATCCGCTTATTGTTCTGCTTCTCCCCCTGCGGGAGAGAATTGGGATCGGCGGGGCGCACAGCGTCTGCCTGCCGTCGCAGCGAGATCCCTTTGCCGTCCCCCGGCAATGCCAGCAACGCGCCCTCCGTCTCCACGGCAGGCGACGGTTGACTGGCCTGGAAGGGCGCCGCGGCCTTCGCCACCATGCCCACCTGCAGCCCTGGGGGGGGCACGATGCTATTCCCTGACCCTCCCGGACGGTCGGTCTGGGTGCCGAGAAGGGGAGGAACGCCAACCCGGAGAACCATGGGCAGAGCCGCCTGCTGCGCCACAAGGAGCACACAATGCGAATCTGCGTCTGCACAGACCTGGAAGGAATCAGCGGAGTCTGCGTCTTCGAGCAGACGCGGGACCGGACGACGGCGCTGTTCCAGGAGGCCCGCCGCCTGCTGATGGGTGACATCAATGCCTGCGTGGACGGGTGCCTCGAGGGCGGAGCAGACGAGGTGGTTGTGCGTGACGGACACGGGGGCGGGTTCAACATCCTCCCGGAGGAGCTGCATCCTGAGGCACTGTGTCTGACGGGCGTCAACCGGCCGCGCGAGGCCGGTTGGGAGCTGCGATACGAGGCGGCCATCCTGCTGGGCTACCACGCCATGAACGGCGTGGCGACGGGGGTGCTCCACCACACGCAGAGTTCGCAGAGCGAGAGCAGGTACTGGTACAACGACCGGGAGTGCGGAGAGATCGCGCAGTCGGCGTTGATCCTGGGCCACTACGGGATCCCGGTGGTGATGGTTACAGGCGATGAAGCCTGTTGCGCGGAGGCGCGCGAGTTCCTGGGCGAGGAGCTCGTGACGGTGGCCGTGAAGAAGGGGTACGCCCGCGAAGCAGCGTTGATCATCGCCCCGAAACGCGCGCGGGGGATGATCCGCGAGGGAGCCCGAGAGGCGATGTCGCGCGTCGACCGCGGCGAGCTGTTCAGCATGGAACTGCCGATCAGGGGCAAGCACCTGCGCAAGGGCTTGGAGCAGCCGCTGGAGAAGCTGTTCGAGAGCGCGCTGGGGATCTACGACTTTTCGTAGCGGTCGGCTGATAGCCGCTCTGCAGTTAGTCGCGGAGCTTGTGGATCAGCCAGCCCATGTTCTCCGCCATTCGGCGGACGGTGGCCACGCCCTCGTCGTCCTTCTCGAACTCGCCGGCCTGCCGCGCAATGGCGATGTTCCAGTAGGTGGAGCCGACAGTGAACATGTCGAGGATGCCGAAGTAGTAGTTGAGCTGGGCGAAGGTGAAGTTCTCTCCGGCACGCCGGGCGACGGCGACTGAAGCGCCGGCCGTCCGGGACAGGTGGTTGGGGCCGCCGGCCCGGTTGAGGAAGGCGACGCGGTCCATCAGCGCGTTGATCTGGGCGGTTGCGGAACCGAAGTAGACGGGCGAGCCGAGGATCAGTCCGTCAATGCTGTGGAACTTCGCGGCAAGCTCGTCGAACTCCGGGTCTTTCTGCGTGCAGGTGCCGTCCTTCCGCTGGAGGCAGCCGTAGCAGCCCACACAGGGCTTCACGTTTCTGCCGGCAAGCAGCAGCAGTTCGGTCTCTATCCCCTGCTTCTCGATCTCCTCCAGGGCGATTCGGAGCAACCCCTCGGTGTTGCCGTTCCGGCGTGGGCTTCCGCAGACTGCAAGTACTTTCATGGTGCTCTCCTGTGAATGCGTGTGTCACGTGTCGCGTGTCGCGTGTCAGGTGTCACGTGACAAGGAGACGGTGCCGCTCGCGCGACGCAGTGCTCGACCGGACGAGATTCCTGGATGGGTGAAAGGTGTTGGACCTCTCGACGGCTCAGTACTTGTCGAGCGTTGAGTCAAGGCGCTTTCGTCTCTGGGCGGTGTCTGACGCGGGGAGCGCGACGCTTGCCTGCGCGGGCGAGTCGTCTTCGAACACCTCGGGCGGCGAAGGCGCCTCGGGGAGAGGGGCGCGCTCATTTGGTTCCCCGACTTGTGCTTCCGCCTTCGCAAGTGCCTTGCCTTTCAACGTGTCGCGAAGCAGGACGCAGAGCCGAGCGAGTTGGATCCCGACCAGCATGGCAGCCGCGTAGAGGGGCGTCCTGAGCAGGCTCCCCATGAACTCTCGGTAGGGGTGGTAGACCACCGACACGGCCACCAAGTTGAGCACTAACGCCAGCAGGTACTGCACGAGCAGGGGATGGCGAAGGAGCCAGTCGGAGTG
>Ga0210014_1001036_pt1 | contig 21747 bp, 21 predicted proteins | sample CryGeymeta201519_FD_183983 | JGI IMG/M metagenome (GOLD analysis project Ga0210014, IMG submission 183983) | Groundwater microbial communities from Crystal Geyser aquifers in Utah, USA - Crystal Geyser metaG 2015-19 (SPAdes) (version 2) | ecosystem: Environmental > Aquatic > Deep subsurface >...
ATTCTCGATGGAATTCCACCGGCGCCTCGAGGCGTGCCTCAGATTGAGGTGACTTTTGATATTGATGCCTCAGGCATTCTTTCAGTAACTGCTAAAGATAAAGCCACTGGTAAAAGCCAAGGTATAAAGATCACCGGTTCAACGGGTTTGAAAAAAGAAGAGATAGAAAAGATGAAAGAAGAGGCAGAAAAAAATGCCGAGAAGGATAAAGAAGAAAAAGAAAAAATAGAAGTCAGAAACAAAGCTGACAATATGATCTATGTGGCGGAAAAGTCGCTTAAAGATGCCGGTGACAAAGCTCCAAAAGACGTTAAAGAGAACGTGGAAAAGAAAATCAAGGAGCTGAAGGAAAAAATAGAAAAGGGCACAAAAGAAGAAATTGAAAACAAAACGAAAGATCTTTCCGATGAATTGACCAAGATCGGTCAAGCGATGTATAACAAGCAGGAAGCACAGCCGGGAGTAGGTAAACAACAAGCAGCTAAGGAAGACAAGAAAGAAAACAAGAAGGGAAAAGTAGAAGAAGGAGAAGTTGTTAATTAAAAAATAATAAATCACAAATAACAAATGACAAATCAAATTCAAAGTTCAAATTACAAATAGGTTTTTGACGTTTTTATTTTTGTAATTTATTATTGATTTGATATTTTAGTTTTGTCATTTGAATTTTTTTTATATGGCAGATTACTATGACGTTCTAGAAGTTTCAAAGAGCGCTTCAGATAGTGAGATAAAAGCCGCTTACAGAAAACAGGCTTTAAAATGGCATCCGGATCGCAACAAATCTTCTGAAGCTGGAGGAAAGTTTAAAGAGATTAATAAAGCCTTTGAGATACTGTCTGATCCGAAAAAGAAAGAGGTCTATGATCAGTATGGTGAAGCGGCGTTTCAACGAGGTGGAATGGGTGGAGCTCCTGGCGGAGTCGGTGGGCAGTATTATCAAGAAGGACCTTTTAGGGTTTATACGAATTTTGGCGGAGAGGGATCACCGTTTGAGGGGTTTGACTTTGGGGGATTTTCCGACCCGTTTGAAATCTTCGAGCAGTTCTTCGGTTTTCAGTCGCCATTCTCAAGAGGTAGGCGTCAACATCGACGCGATGTTTATGAAACCAGCCTGACTTTCGAAGAAGCCGTCAATGGAGTAAAAAAAGACGTTGTTATTAAAGGTGATAGAAAAACTATTAAGATTCCTGCCGGAGTCGACGAAGGAATGAAGATAAGATTTTCCGATTTTGATTTGTTAATCCACGTCAAGCCTCACCCGTATTTTAGACGGGAAGGACAGGATATTTATTTTGGAAAAGAAATTTCTTATTCGTTGGCAGTATTAGGCGGCGTTGTTGAAGTCCCAACCATTAATGGCACAGTAAAACTTAAAGTTAGGTCGGGAACCCAGTCCGGTACTACCGTTAAACTGCGAGATCAAGGGATTCCCTATCCACAAACCTATCGTAAAGGCGATCAGTATGTGGTTTTTAAAATTAATACTCCATCGCGAGTTTCTTCCAAGGCGAAAAGAATTTTGGAGGAGTTGGAAAAAGAGATTTAGTTATTTTTGAGCTCTTTTCCAGATAGGCCCAACTCCTTCTTGTCCGGTATGAGCCGTTTTCCAGAAAGCGAGTCCTCTTCCAACCGTACTTATCACCGAAACCAAATCCCACTTAATAATTTCTCCCACATCACTCTTATCTACAATTACTTTAGGAACTCTACGTTCTTTCGCAGGTTGTGATTTTACATTCATAATATTTTTATATTTTACTTCTTCTTCTTCTTGTCAAGAGGCGAAGAAAATAAGAGAATAGTAATCGTCATCCCTGCGAAGGTAGTGATCCAGACTTAAAAAAGACACCCTAAGGGTGTCCAAAGTTTCTCGTGCCTAGTCACCCTTAGGGTGACCAACCGTGACTAACCATTCTTGATTAACCTCCGCGGTTCCCAAATAAGTAATTCTTTATAGTTTTAAATAGATAAGATACAGAATAATTTAAGATAAATTATTCTTATTCTCTTACAACCGCAGAGGTTTTTTCTGAATGATGTATAATTCTAAACATGAAAATCGAAACAAATATAGATAATCTTAAGAATTACAAAATCTATCTCAAAATCGAACAGGCGGTGAATGAGTTTTTAAAGAAAAAAGGTTATCTAAAAGTTGATCTGCCAGTTTTATCTCCTGCTTTAATTCCAGAATCTTACTTAGAAGTTTTTGAAACAGAGTTCAGATATTTAGACAAGCGGCAAAAACTTTATCTGACTCCTTCGCCGGAATTATTTTTGAAAAGATTATTAGTAGCAGGAATTGGCAACTGTTATTATTTGGGACGGTCGTTTCGAAACAGCGAACCGAGTTCGAGCTGGCATCAACCTGAGTTTACAATGCTAGAATTTTATAAAATCGGAGTGAATTATCTTGAATTAGCTAATGAGATATTAGAGATGTTAAGGTTTATATCAGTTCGTTTGTCATTCCGAGCGAAGTCGAGGAATCTTAAAAAGATTTCTCCACTCACTTCGTTCGGTCGAAATGACAATAGGATTTTATTTGATAAATGGGAAAAGATGTCGGTAGCTGAAGCGTTTGATAAATATGCAGCAATAAATGAAAAAGAATTATTCAATCCAGAAACTTTTATAAAAAAAGCCAAGAGTAAAGGATATAAAGTTGACGGAGCAACCTATAAGGATTTATTTTCCCAAATTTTAGCAGCTGAAGTGGAGCCAAAGTTGGGCAAAAACGGTCGACCGACGTTACTTTACGACTATCCAAGGCAACTGGCGTCTTTGGCCAAATTGAGTAAAGATAAGAAAATTGCCGAACGGTGTGAATTTTATATTAATGGATTGGAAGTAGGAGGTTTTTGTACAGAACTAAACGACTATAAAGAACAACATGAAAGATTTTTTAAAGAATCAAAAAAACGAAAAAGAAGCAAATTAATTAATCATGCGATTGACAAAGGTTTCATTGAAGCTTTAAAATATGGGCTACCTAACTGTACAGGAGCCGGCATTGGATTTGAGAGACTAGTGATGATTTTTTCCGGAGTTGATTCAATAAGCAAGTTAAAGTTAATTGATATTAGTTAATTTGGAAAATTATGAAGACTAACGCAGGAAATTTAAAAAAAGGAGAGTTTGTTTATCACGGGGGAGAAATTTGGCAGGTACAGAAAGCTGATTTTTATTCGCCTGGTAAGGGATCGGCTTTGATGAAAACACGGATAAAAAATTTATTGTCTGGTAAAAATATCGAGTATGCATATAAATCCAACGAGCAGGTTGACGTTCTTGATGTTCAGTCAATTGAGATGCAATATCTTTACCGTGACAGCGAAAATTTATATTTTATGGATGAGCGGACCTATAATCAGTTTTCGTTACCTTTAAATATCGTAGGCGACGTTTATAAATATTTTAAAGACGGTGATAAAATGTACGTATATCTTAATGATGATAAACCTCTTACTATCCGGCCACCTCTAAGTGTAAAGCTGAAAGTCGTCGAAGCGACAGATGCCGTCAAAGGTGATACCGTGACAGGAGGAGCTAAGAAAGCCGTCAAAGTCGAGACCGGTGTCATCGTCCTAGTACCACTTTTTGTCAAAGTCGGCGAGACAATCACCGTCAATCCGGAAACAGGCGAGTATACTGGGAGAGTATAATTGGATATGACTACTGTCGGTGAAATTCTACAAAAAGAAAGAATAGATAAAGGAATAGCACTGCTTGATATTGAAAAACAGATTAAAGTCAGGGAAAAATATCTTCGCGCGATAGAAGAAAATAACTGGGATTTTTTTTCCTCAAAAATCTACATAACAGGAATTCTCAAAAATTATTCGCGGTTGTTAGGACTAGATGAAAAAAAGGTTCTGGCTTTTTTTAGGCGGGATTATGAAAAAAAAGATGAAGTCAAATTTAAAAGAAAAGTTTCGCAGCAGTACTTGACTCCGGAAACGAGGCAAGTTTTGAAGCGTGGTTTTATTATTCTTTTTCTTTTCTTTATATTATATTTTGGATACCAACTAAAACTTTATTTTGCTCCGCCGCGTTTGACAATTCTATCGCCAAAAACAACTAGTTTTTTTAGAGAAGATAGAATCAAGATTATCGGTAAGACAGAAAAAGATGCTATGGTGGTGATTGCCGGGGAAAGAGTTTATCAGAATAAAGATGGTATTTTTGAATATAATTTTCCTCTTCACGACGGTAAAAATAAGTTGTCAATAGAATTAACAGGCGCCAACGGAAAAAAAGCTAAAGCAGAAAAAATATTTATCAGAAGGTCTAAATAGCACAAATGTCATCCTGAACACATTCGGCAGGCTCAGTGTAAACTCCGTGAAGGATCTAGACGACGAAGTCGTCGTAAAAAAGAATTACGCTTCGCTAGATTCTTCGGTCGCTTCGCTCCCTCAGAATGACAGAGGGGAGTGTTTTTACGCTATTAATATTCTTTCCGGAGTAGATTTTTTTAAAACCAAGCCTCTTTCCTTCGCTTAGAATTTTTTCTTCAAAATAAGTTTTTCTGATTTCTCCTAATAAACCAACCTCGCCGATAAATAAAGAGGAAGTTGGTAAAGGAATGTTTTTAAAAGAAGAGATTAAAGAAGCAATTAATCCCAGGTCGGCACTGGTTCCTTTTATAGAGACGCCGCCAATGACGTTGACGTAAATGTCAAACCTGTCCAAAGGAAAACTGAGGTTTTTTCTGACGACTGCCAAAAGGAGGAGAACCTTGTTATAGTCCAATCCTTTGACGACGCGGCGGGGGAAAGCCAAGACAGTTGGAACGACAAGGGTCTGAATTTCAAAAAAAAGTGATCTTTTTCCCTCGGCGACGCCGACGATAGCTTTTCCCGGCTCGAGAGATCTCTTTTCTTCCAGAAAAACCAGCGGATTGCTGATTTCTTTCAAACCCCGTCCGGTCATTTCAAAGATGCCAATCTCATCGGTACCGCCAAAACGGTTTTTTGAAGTTCGGATCAACCTGTAGTTGGAGACTTTTTCTCCTTCAAAATTCAAGACACAGTCAACAAAATGTTCGAGGCTTTTAGGGCCGGCGATTTCTCCTTCTTTGGTAATGTGGCCAATCAATATCACGGCAAAATTATTTTTCTTGGCAAAAGTTACCAGTAGTTTGGTGACTTCTTTGAGTTGAGTAATGCCGGCTGATACTCCCTCGACGTCTTTGGAGTAAATGGTTTGGATAGAGTCGATAACAATGATGTCGATTTGATCTTTCATTTCCGCCGCCGATTCAATAATACCTTCAACTTGGAGGTCGTTGGAAAACAAAAAATTATCTAAGTTAACCCCAAGCCGGTCAGTCCGGTTTTTAACCTGTTCACCTGATTCTTCTCCCGAGATATATAACGTTCTGATATTTTTTAGAGACTGTAGGATCAAAGTTGATTTACCGATGCCCGGTTCGCCGGTTAAAAGAATCACTTCTCCCGGAACGAATCCACCGCCTAAGACCCGATCAAATTCAAAGATACCGGTCTTGATTCTGGTTTTTTCCTGGGTTTTGATTTTTTTTAGAGGAGTGATGGAGATTTTTTTCAGCCCTTCCTTTTTTTTAGAAGACGTTGACTTGGCGAAGTCAGGTCTCTCAACTAATGTATTCCATTTTCCACAGTCAGGACATTTGCCGTACCAACTAGCTGAACCGAAACCGCATTCTTTACAGACAAAAAAACTCATATATTACATCTTTTCAACAGTTTTAATTCCGAGCAGTTCCAACCCTTTCTTTATAATCTTTGCTGTTGTTAATGTTATCAATAGTCTTAACTCCTTTGTTTCTTTTTCAGATTTAAGAATAGGATTTTTTTGATAAAAAAGATTAAATTGAGAAGCCAGTCCATAAATATAGGTGGCGATAAAATTGGGAGAATAGTTTTCAGCGGTTTTTAAAACGACTTCTGGAAATTGATAAAATTTTCGTAGTAAATTAAGCTCGTCATGGTTCGTCGAGCTCACCATGATACTTCTGTCACCCTGAGCTTTACGAAGGGTGACATCATTCGTTTTTCTAAGAACTGACTGACATCTAACATAAGTGTAAATTAAATAGGGGGCAGAGTTGCCATCGACAGCAATCGACTCGTCAATGTCAAAAGCAATTACTGTCTGAGTGCTGTTTTTCAGGAAAGAGTATTTAACAGAAGCTACTCCTAAGATTTCGGCAGTTTTATTATTACAGTTAAATTGTTTAATGATTTTTTCTTTAATTTTATCGATTAACCAATCGGCTTCGATGACGTTGCCTTCGCGGGAAGACATCTTGCTTTCTTTCAGCCTGACCCATTCGTAGACAAGATGGAACTGTTTATTTTTGTATTTTTTTTCATCAATTAATTCTTCAACTTTGAAAGTAACTTTGAAGAAACTGGTTTGTTCCGGAGTGACGACGTGGATATTTTTATCCAACTCTCCAAATTCGGAAAACTCTTTTTCTGCCAGTCCCAGTTCTTTACCTTCATAAGTAGGGAAGCCTAAGGAATTAACAAAAACTCTGATATCAAGCCCGTATTTTTTACCGTTAAAGACGATAGCGCCTTGGCTTTTTTCCAAAATACCTTTCTCGAAAATTTCTTGTGATATTTCTGAACCTCTTTTTGTTATTTCGCTTTCAAGATATAATCGGTCAAAATGGCTATCAACTCGTTTGTAAACTTTATCAAAATATTCCAGGCTCCATTGTTTGGTTTTTTGCCAAAGAGGTAAAATTTCCGGATCCTGGTCATAGATCATTTGGTTGATTTTTATGATTTCTTCTTTAGCCTTTGAGTCTTCTTCATAAGCTTTCGTTCCTTTCGTGTACATCTTACCGATGAATTCTGTTTTTTCTTTTAATGTTTTTAAATTTTGACTTTTAACTTTTGAATTTTTAATTCCATATATGCATTTAGCAATATGGAGTCCGATATCTCCTTGATAATTAGAACGGACTACTTTATTGCCAACTGCTTCTAAGATTCTAACCATTGCTTCTCCGGTTGAGATGTTCCGCAGGTGGCCGATATGAAAGAGTTTGTGGGTGTTTGGGTGGGCAAACTCGACCATGACTTTTTTGTTTTTACCTAAATAGTATGACGGAAATTCAAATTTTTCTTCTGATACTTTTCGGGCATAGTCGAGAAAATAGTTACTATTTACCCAGAAGTTGATGAAACCTGGTTTTATAATTTCTATTTGCTCAATAAAATCAGTTTTAGGAAAATTTTTCTTGATCTCTTCAGCGATTATCATCGGGTTTTTCTTGAGAAGTTTGGCCAGTCTGAGAGCTACAGAAGTCGAATAATCACCAAAATCTGCATTCGCAGGTGATTGCAGGTCAATAAACTTGTCATACTGAACTTGTTTCAGGATCTTTAAACTTGTTTCAGATTTTACCAGAGACTCCTTTAAATTTTTTAAAATTTCGTTTTTAATCATTAATTAATATCATATCAAAAACTAATATCTTTTCCCATTGTTAAAGCCAAAATGGCTTTTTGGACGTGAAGACGATTTTCTGCTTGCTGATAAACAACCGATTGATGACCATCGATCACTTCATCGGTGACCTCAACTCCCCGGTCAGCTGGTAAGCAGTGCATGTAAATGGCATCTTTTTTTGTCAGCTTCATTTTTTTCTCATCACAGATCCAATCCTTATATTGGGAAATAATTTTTTTACCTTCTTTTTGATCAGGTGTTGTGACCAAGGGCCCCCAGCTTTTTGGATAGACAACATCAGCATTATCAAAAACCTCTTCCATATTATCAGTAATTTCAAAGGTTCCTCCGTAAGTTTTTGTATTTTGTTTTATTTCATTGATAATCTTAGGCATTAATTTAAATTCCTGTGGATGGGTCAGAACCAAATCAGCCCCAAACAAAGATAATAGTAAAAGAAATGATTGAGGAACAGAGATTGGTTTGCTATAACTTTTTGCATAAGCCCAGGACATTACAATCTTTTTTCCTTTTAATTTTTTTCCTTTTTTTTCAAAAATCGTCATCAAATCAGCCATTGCTTGAAAAGGGTGATAGATATCACACTGCATATTGAAAACAGGCTTATTAGAATTATTAGCTACTTCATTAATATATTTATTGCCAATTTTCCAATCACAATGGCGGATTGCAATTCCTTGTCCGTAAGAAGAAAGTATTTTTCCTATTTCTTTAGATGTGTCACCATGATTGATTTGCAAAGTTTCGACGGTTAAATCATGGGGATTACCACCAAGATGATCCATGGCCGCCTCAAATGAAGTTCGGGTTCGGGTCGAGGCAAAGAAAAACAGTAAAAATAAAGTTTGGTGCAACAGATACTGAGTCGGCTGTTTTAAATAAAACTTTTTTTTTAATTTAAAAGCCACATCAATAGCTGTTACCAATTCTTTCTTGGACCAATCATTACAGTTGATAAAATCATGACCAAAAAACTTATTTTTCATAAGATTATTTAATAACTTTTAATAAATAACACATTAGAGCCTTTTGAACATGTAATCGATTTTCTGCTTCCTGCAAAACCACTGATTGAGGACCATCAATTACTTCGCTTGTCACTTCATGATTACGATACGCTGGTAAACAATGCATAAAAATTGCATCTTTTTTTGCGTAATGCATCAGTTTTTTATTAACTTGATACGGTTGAAAAATCTGGACTCTTTTTATTTTCTCCTCTTCATCACCCATACTTATCCAGGTATCTGTAATCACAACATCAGTTTCTTTTACAGCTTCTTCAGGATCAATCGTTTGTTTAATATAAGAATTATTTTTAGCAATTTTTATTGCTTTATCAACGATTTCTTTTTTCATCCAAAATTTATTAGGAGATCCACATTTAAAATTCATTCCCAACATGGTTGAGGCAAGAACAAGTGAATGAGTCACATTGTTTTCTCCATCGCCAACATAGCCAATAGTTAATCCCTTTAGTTTTCCTTTCGTTTCCCATATAGTCATCAAATCAGCTAATATTTGACAAGGATGTTCCAAATCAGATAAACCGTTTATAACAGGAATATCAGATGATAAAGCAAGTTTTTTTATAGTATCATGGCTATAAGTTCTTGCCATAATCATATCAGTCATTGTTGAAACAACTTTTGCTGTATCGCTAACGGATTCTCTTTCCCACTCAGTTTTTCTAATACCGATATCATTAGGTGATAAATAAATTGCATGCCCTCCTAATTGAGTCATTCCCGCCTCAAAAGAAATTCTAGTTCGAAGCGATGGCTTTTCAAAAATCATCGCCAAGGTTTTATTTTGCAATATGGTTTTATTACTTCCCGTTTTTTTTAATTCTTCCTTTAATTTTTTAGCAAAAAATAATATCTGCCAAGTTTCTTTAACCGATAAATCTGTAATTGAAATAAAATCATTTTTATTATTTTGTTTTGACATAATAATTTTTTAATAAATTTATAATAATTTTTTTCAGAACAATTAAATCATATATTTTAATTTGTTCTTTTGTTGTATGAGCGTTTTCGACACCGTCACCTAAATTGATTGTTTCAATTCCATGTGAATTCAAGATATTGGCGTCGCTTACAACGGAATAAGAAAGATGTTGCGTTTTAACACTTAAAGAACTATAGATTTTTTCTACCTTTTTAATTAATAAAGATGTTTTTTTATGATTATATCCGGGAGCAAAACCGTCAGTTGAGAACTTAGACTTATTAAAAATAATTTTTATTTTATTTAGATGGTAATCAAAGAGTTTTTTTTGATAACTTCGTATTTCGCCTTTAATAATTACTTTATCCGGGATGATATTGATTCCAGTTCCTCCATTAATTAAACCTATATTAATAATTGTTTCTCCCTTATCTAATTTTCCTATATTGATTTTGTTTAAAGCTTTGATTGCTGGTATTAGAGCATTATTTCCTTTTTCAGGGGTAGAAGAATGACTAGCTTTTCCAATAAATTCAGCCTTGAATAAACAAATACACGGTGATTTTAGAATGATTGACCCGATCGGTTTTATACTATCGAAAATATATCCTTTTTTAGACTTAATCCATTTAAAAGGAAAGCTTTGTAAACCATTACCGTTTTCTTCATTGACCGTAAATAATATTTCGAAAGATTTTGGATTTTTTGTCTTTTTAAGATATTCTTCAACAGCAGTTATAACGCTGGCGACCGCCGCTTTATTATCAGCTCCTAAAATAGTATTTCCCGAGCTTTTTATAAACCCGTTTTTTATAAACGGTTTAATTCCACGTCCTGGTTCGACTGTATCCGTATGGATACAGAAAAGAATCGATTGGCTCTCTCCATGATTTTTAGCTAGAATATTGCCGGTCTTATCAACTTGATAACTTAAGCCAATTTTATCTAGCCATTTTTTTATAAAAGTAATCATGTCCTGTTCATGACCAGAAGGACTATCAATCTGAACCAGTTCTAAAAATAAATCCACAACATTTTTCATACTAGCTATTGATAAATTTTGTAACTTCTTCATATAAATCTTGTTCGGCCTTTATAAATTTATTCTTTTGTTTTTTGACCCAAATATTTAAGGACTCTATTTTTTTGTTTAACTTTTTATTAACTTTGGAAACATATTCTGGTCCGGCGGACCCTTCATACTGGTATTGTTTTAATGCATTTTTGACATTAAATACATCTTCAACTAATTTCTGATCAATAGTAATTTCTTTTTCAGTTATTTCCTTAATGGCTTTCTCAACTGTTTTATTATTAATTTTTAAAATATTTCCATTTGCCAAGCTGACAGTTTTACCGACAATTTTATGAGTGGTTCGGAAAGGAATTTTAAATTTTTTGACTAATTCATCGGCTAATTTTGTCGGCAGGCTTGAAATAACTCCTTTTTTCATCACCTCAGGATTAGGTGCAACTTTTGCAAGCATTTCGTTAGCAATCAAAATAGTACTTAAAGTCTCTTCCAGGGAAGCTATAATGGCGATTTTGCTTTCGGCAGAATCCCGGTTATATCCCGACGGTGTTCCCTTCATAGCTATTAGAACATGGTTTAAGTTAGCAATCAACTTGGCGCTTTTGCTTTTTATTTTTTCGGCAATATCAGGATTCATTTTTTGCGGCATAATCGAAGAACCGGTAGTAAATTCTTCAGAAATTACTACATAATTTAATTCCGGTAAACTCCAAATAATCAAATCCTCCATCATTCTAGAAAGAATAGTTAAAAATATTGCCAATTGACTGATAATGTTTGCGTCTTCAATACCACGATTATTGATGGCACTTAAAGCGTTGTTTAAAGGTTTTGAAAACCCCAACTTCTGAGCCGTAAATTTGGGATTAATTTTCCAGTTAACTCCATAGGAAGCACCGGCGCCAAGCGGGCATTTATCATAAATTTCGAAAATACTCTTTAAGACCTTATGTAAATCCAATATTTGATCCAAATACGCCTGCCACCAAAAACCAAAGCTAGATGGCATGGCGGATCGTAAATGAGTAAAACCGGGCATAACAACTTCTTTATAAAGTTCTGTTTTTTTCCACAAAATATTTTCCAATTTATTTAGCTCTTCTAAAATATTCAGTAAATATTTCTTAGTAAACAGTTTTTGATCAACAACTGATTGGTCATTTCGGCTTCTTGCAATATGAAACCAGCCAGCATCCTTTTCGATTGACTCGGTTAAGATCTTTTCAACGTTTTCATGGACATCGCCTATTAACGGGTCAACCAACTGACCGTTTTTTGCTTGATCTAATAGTTTTAATAAGTTTTGCAATATTTTTTTAGCGCTTTTTTTAGGAACAATACCATGTTTTACTGTCATCAAATTATGAGCTATTGTTTCCAATAAATAATATGGCGTCAACTTATTTTCAAGCACCGTCATAGTCGGATCCATGATAAACTGATCAGTTTTTTTCGAGGGTCCTTTTGTATAAATCCCTCCGTAAATTTTTGAGTTTTTCATAAATTAACAATTTAATAATTTATAATCGACATATCCAAAATTACAACTTTAGCTTGACCTTCCCCTAAAAGAACTTCTACATTTTTAGGTTTATTAATTTCTTTTGAACCTAATTGCTTTAAAATCTCAATAGCTTTTTTACTATTAAGATCACAAACAGCGATTAATTGGGCTTTTGGGTTTTTTTCTTTTAGAGATTTAACAGCTAATTTAGCCAAGTAATGACCATATCCTTTATGTTGAAACTCTTTATTAACTATCCAGCTACCGAATTCGTATACTTTCTGGCCATATTCATTTTTTCCAGGCCAAAGTTTATTTTTAACGAATCCTATTAATTGGTTTGTATTTTTTTTGAGTAATACAATTGCGTCTCCTGGATCAAAAAATTTAATTATTAGCTCCTCAGGTTTAAATTGCAGCATAGTATCTTTATATTGCTTTAATAAAACTGTTACTTTAGCCGCAATTATTTTCTTGACATCTATCGGTAATTTAGCAATGTTTTTTCCTGTAATGGTGACTTCTCCATTTAGTTTCATATATTTTTTCCCCCCTTTTTGTTTATTTTTGAGGCTATAATCGACTGTAATTCGTAAAGCTTTATGAAACCATTAACTTCCTCTTTTGTCCAAGATTTACTTTGAGCGTAGACAGCTATGGTTGGGTCAATTAAGGAATTATTTGTCATTACGGAAACAGGCAGGGCGTTTCCGTATTCTAACTTCATCAAGACGGTTCCGTTAACAAAATCTTGCTGAGAATTGATAAAGGCCTTTAAATCTTTGACATGTGGATCATATAACTTGCCGTTAAAGACCATCTCCGTGAATTCCTTTGAAACAGAATCACTGAAGTACATCTGAGACTTTGTCAAAACATACTGTTCTAAGGCTTTGTGGGCAATTATAAGAAACAAGAGCCCTGGTGCTTCAAATACCAAATGACCTTTGATTCCAATCATACAGTCACCGGTATAGTAACCTTTTCCAAATCCATATTTACCGACATTTTTATTAAGATAATCGATGATTTTCCAACTATCTATATTTTTTTTATTGAGTTTTACAGGAACTCCTTTTTTGAATTCGATTTCAAAATAGGCTTTTTCCTTAACTTTTTCTCCAGTTACCCATTGGAAAATATTCCCGACGGGCTCTAGGTTTTGATCAATCTCCGATCCGGAATAGGTGATTCCGGCAAGACTTATATTGACAGAGTATTTTTTATGAATATCGTCCACAGTGAAACCTTTCTTTATTAGGAACTTTTTTTCTTCTTCCCGGTTGCCTCCTGTATCTTTAATTGGCTCAACCACTTCTATATATGGATTTAATATTTTAGCCGCAATATTAAAACGTATTTGATCATTACCCATTCCGCTGTTTCCTGTAGCAAAGTAATTGGCCTTTTCCTTTTTTGCTATCTCAAGGCATTTTTCTACCAAATGATAACGTTGGGAAGAGACCAGATTCGGATAAGATCCTTCATAAAGTCCGTTCGTTTTGATAATCCATTGGAGCATAGAGTCAAAGTAATACTTCTTAGCATCTACAAAATAATGTTTTATTGCCCCAAGTTTTTTAGATTTTTCTCCAATTTCGTTTTTTTCTTCAATACTTAATCCTCCGGAATCTATAGTGACGGTTATAACTTGATAACCTTCATCAATAAGATAAGGAACACAGAAACTAGTATCCAGACCTCCGGAAAAAGCGAGAACGACTTTTTTATTTTGCTTTTTCATATATTTTTTAAAAATTTATAACCCTGCCTACCGGCAGGCAGGCATAAAAAATCCCCCTCCATAATTAGAGGGGGAAGCTGTATTTTTTGACCATTAAAAAACCCGCCTTTTCTTAGGCGGGGATTGGTAATTGATTTTTACTCTTTAGGTCATAAAAATTCTACCTTCCCCAAAGGTTCTCCTTGAGATCAAATTGGTTGAAAGCAGTATTTTCATATTTTTCTATTATAGCACAATTTTTAAGAAGTAAAGTAGTAAAATAAAAAGTTATATGTGGTTTTGGTATGCGCTGTTATCAGCTTTGGTTTCAGCCGTTTCCGTTATCCTCAATAAAAAGGCGTTAAAGAATATCAATGCTTCTCTAGTTTCCTGGGCATTATTTGCTTTTTCAATTCCTTTTCTAATCTATCCGGCTTTCAAGGACGGTTGGCCGAAATTAAACATTATTTTCTGGATAGCAATTACTGCCTCTGTAGTTATGTTTGCCTATGCTAAGACTTTAGCTTTAAAATCTTTAAAAGGCAGTTTGATGTCAGAGGTAGTGCCTCTGGCATTTTTCAGCGTTCTGTTTCAGTACATATTTGGATTAATCTTTTATTCTGAAATATTGAAAATTATTCCTATATTAGGATTAGTGTTAATTATTGTTGGCGGTTATCTTTTGAAAGTCGAAGAAGCAAGAGAGGATTTTTTAAAACCGTTTAAACTGTTATTTACCAACAAAAATGCTTTTATGTATTTGGTCGCCATGGTGATCATGCCCCTGACATCGGTATTTGACAAAGCTGGTTTAATAAATATTAAACCAATCAACCAATCATTCTTGCTTCTCTGGGAAAATGTACTGACAACTATATTAATAGGTTTTTATATGACGAAAAAAGATAAGCAATGGACAATCGATTTAAAAAATAATTTTTGGAGTCTTTGTTTAAACGGGATCGTCTACACAGTTCTTGCTCTTTTATATTTATATGGAATTACAACCGGCGCCTTAGCTTTGGTATCAGGGGTAAAAAAACTTGAGGTATTTTTCGTTTTAATATTTGCCTGGTTTCTTTTCGGTGATAAACCTAAAAGAGGAGTCTGGTTGGGTAGTTTTATCATGCTTTTGGGAGTGATTTTGATTAAAATTGGCTAATTAACTTCGCTTCTTGAATTATTTTTTAAGTTAACTTACAATAATACTACTTGTCATTTCGAACGAAGTGAGAAATCTAGCAAAACGTAATTTACGCTCGTTTCACTCGCTAGATCCCTCGTCGTCCCGCTTTCGGCGGGACTCCTCGGGATGACAGGGGGAATTATGAAAAGTAAATTAGTTCTGCTTTTGATTTTGATTCTTCTTTTTGCCGGTTTTGTCTGTGTCAGGTATTTTATTTTGGATAAACAAAGTGCCTATGGAAAACTTAAAATCATCTCTTCACCGACGACGAGCGTATTCATTAACAACATGGTGATTGGCAAAACTCCGTATGAGGACAAATATAAGGTTGGTGAATATCTTTTAAAACTGATTCCCGAAGGAACGGCGACAGAAACCGCTTCCTGGAACGGAAAGATAAATGTTTATAAAAATGCTCTAACTTATGTCAATCGCGAACTTGGATCTTCTGATATTTTTTCCGCCGGGGAGATTTTTACTACGCAAAAGATGTCAACAGCGCCAAAAAACAGTAATTACGGCGAAATCTATGTTGAGACCGAACCGCAGGGAGCGATTGTTACTTTGGATAACGATGAAAAAGGCGTTGCTCCGCTCGTCCTTCAAGACGTTTTGAGAGGCGATCACGAACTATCAATTTTTATGCCTGGTTTTTTCCGAAGAAGCCAGAAAATCAATGTCGATTCAGGGTATCGGGTTAACTCTTCCTTTAAATTAGCTCTTGATCAAAGTCAAAAACAGCTGATCAAAGACCTGGAAAAAGAAGCGACAGGAGCTGCCAAGAACGGCAAAATCTATGTGACCATTAATAATAATCCTCAGGGTTGGTTGAGAGTTCGCGCCGACGCATCGGTTGAGGCGACAGAAGAAGCCAAGGTAAAAGTCGGGGAAAAGTATGAATTTCTAGAGGAAAAACCCAGTTGGTTTAGGATTAAGTTTAATGGTAATAAAGATGGAGTAGTTTCTGGTGAGTTTGTTGATGGCTGGGTGTCTTCAGAATATTCTACGAAAGAAGAATAAGATACAAATCTACGAATGTATCCTAACTACAAATATTCGTTGATTAGAATTAATTAGTAAATTAGAATCTTATTTCTGTTTCCAAATGAATTTGTTATAGAGAATATATGAATAGGGAATGATAACGAAGGCGATGATAAGGATTTTATATAAGTACCAAAGTTTTCTGCCAAAAATACCTACTAAAATCTGAAGGCCAACTGTTTGAATAGCGATTGATCCTGAAGATACAAAGTTAAATTTTAGAAAGCTTACTAAATAGTTTCCTACCCCGCCTTCGATTTTTTTATGACTAAAACTCCAAAAGTTATTGAGGAAAAAATTTGAGATGATCGCCGTTTCTGTACTCAATAAGGTTATCAACCAGACAGCTTGATGCAGTTTCTGAATTCCCAGATAAGAGATGCCAAAGTCAATTCCAAATCCGATCAGGCCAACAATAACGAATTTAATAAATGAAGAATACGTAAAAAGATAAAGAAAAATTTGAAAAATATATTGAGAAACAAATATTTTAGATTTACCATATTTTCTATCAATAAAATTATTAGGGATTTCAGCAATTTTAGCTCCTTTTTTAATTGCATAATCCAACATAGCAATCTGAAAAACATATCCGGAATAATTTTTTATATGTTCGAGAGCGTCTTTGATCAGCCAGATTTTTATTGCCCGGTAACCATTTGTCCATTCATGAATATTTAGTTTCATGAACCCAAGCCGAATAGTTAAATTAGCTAAAATAGATAATATTTTTCTATGGACTCGCCAATTACTGGGAATAGAACCGCCTTTGATATAACGGGCCCCAATGACTATATCAGCGCCTTTGGCGATTTTATCTAAGAATAAAGGTATATCGTTTGGATTATGAGAAAAATCAGCATCCATTTGTATAATGACAAATGGCTGAATGTTTTCAATAGCGTAAACAAAAGCCTGATGATATGCTTTGCCCAGCCCTTCTTTTTTCGTTTCTAGAAGATAAATTTTATTAGAATATTTTTTTTGGAGAGTCTTAACAATTTTAGCAGTATCGTCGGTTGAAGAACTATCATTAATCAAAACATCGATATCCCAGTTAGGAACTTTTTTATTTTGAGCTAAAATATTTACTATTAATTTTTCAATAGTTCCGGCTTCGTTAAAGGTGGGAAGAATAATAATGGCTTTTTTCATAGTTTAAATTAAGATTCTAATCTACTAATTAATTCTAATCAACGAATATTTGTAGATTAGGATACATTCGTAGATTGGGATCTAAAATATTGAATTGTTAACTTTAATCCTTCTTCTAAATTTATTTTTGGTTGCCACCCTAAAAGTTTCTTTGCTTTTGCTATATCAGGGCATCTTTTTTTCGGATCATCCTCGCCTATCGGCTGGAAAACGATTTTGCTATTTGAATTGGTCAGTTTTTTTATCAGCTGAGCAACATTTACAACTTTTCTTTCATCGGAATTGCCGAGGTTAATAATTTCTCCTTTTAAATTTTTAGTTTCTCCTAATAAAACAAGGCCGGTAACCATATCTGAAACATAGCAAGAAGATCTGGTTTGCGTTCCATCGCCGTATATTGTTAATTGCTGATTGTTAATTGCTTGGTTAATGAAATTAGAAATAAATCGGCCATCTTCCTTATTCATAAAAGGACCATAGGTATTAAAGATCCTAGCAATTCTAGCATCAATATTATATTTTCTGATGTAAGCGCTAATAACAGCTTCGGCAAATCTTTTTCCCTCATCATAACAAGATCTCGGTCCGGTAGTATGGACGTTACCAAAGTAAGTTTCCGGCTGCGGAGTTACTTTTGCGTCTCCGTAGACTTCGCTTGTCGAAGCAAAAACAAAAACACTGCTTTTACTTCTGACAAAAAAGTCCAAAAGATTAATGAGGCCGATACTGTTGACTTTGAAAATTTCAAAAGACAGTTTTTCAAAGACCGCTGGCGAAGCAGGTGAAGCCAAGTCATAAACGATGTCAAACTGGGGAAGAGAAGAAAAACTAAAGTTGATTAGGTCTGCTTCTACGATTTGTAAATTTTTATTAACGGCAACTTCTTTTAAGTTATTTTTGTTGCCGGTGACGTAGTTGTCGATAACAACAACAGAATGGTTCTTTTTTAGATAATGTTTTACTAAATGGGAGCCGATAAAGCCGGCTCCTCCGGTGATTAGAATTTTCATTACGGTCTTCCGATTGAAAAATATTTAAATCCGAGTTTTTTCATCAAGTCTGGTTCATAGATATTTCTGCCGTCAAAAATAAAAGGATGATTCATAATCTTTTTTATTTTTGAAAGATCAATCTGCTTAAATTCGTTCCACTCGGTAATGATCAGGATGGCGTCGGTTTTGGCCGAAGCGTCATAAAGATTATTTTTAAAACTGACTCTATTTTCAAAAAGTTTTTTTACATTTATTATCGCCGCCGGATCGTAGGCTTTTATCTCAAAACCCTGTTTTAATAGTTGGTCAATAATATAGAGAGAGGGAGCTTCTCTTATGTCATCGGTATTTGGTTTGAAGCTCAAACCCAAAATCCCCAATTTTTTACCAGGAGCATTTTTGGATACGACCTCGATAAAATTGTCCATGGCGGTTTTGTTAATTTCTTCGACCGCTTCCAAGAATTTAGAATTGATAGCTAATTTTTCACCAATATTTAAAAAGGCCTTGACGTCTTTAGGAAGACATGATCCGCCGTAACCAACACCAGGATAGAGAAAACTACGGCCGATTCTATTGTCTAGACCAACGGTATTAAGGACATCAGTTACGTTGGCTCCGGCTTTCTCGCAATAAAAAGAAACTAAGTTGGCAAAAGAGATTTTGGTTGCAAGTATTGAGTTTGAAGCATATTTAATCATTTCTGCCGAAACGAGATTGGTAATGATTCTTTTTCCGTTAATAGGCTGGTGAAGTTTAATTAATAAATCGATGGCTTTTTTTGAGTCGCTACCGAGGACGATACGGTCTGGATTAAGAGTATCATAGATGCCAGTACCTTCCCTCAAGAATTCTGGAACTGAAGCGACGGCGAATTCAGCTGACCTTGATTTGTGCCTTTTAATAATAGTTTCGATTTTTTTATTCGTACCAACCGGCACGGTGCTTTTGCAACAGATAACGGTTAATTTGTTTTTGAGATTTTTAGCAACTTTTCTGACGACGTCGATGACATTAGTTAGATCAGCTTCACCGGTTTCTTTGGGTGGAGTGCCAACGGCAATAAAAACAATTTCCGATTCGCTGATAGAATTTTCATAATCGTCGGTAAAAAAGATTCGTCTTGCTTTAAGATTTTTTTGGAGCATCTCTCTTAGTCCAGGCTCAAAGATGATCGGATCGCCTTTTTTGAGCCTGGCGAGTTTTTCTTTAGTGTGGCCGATCACCCAGACTTTGTTACCAAAGTCGGCAAAAACACAGGCTGTTATAAGGCCAACATAACCGTGACCAACAATTGTGATAGTCATAAATATCAATTATAAATCACAAATGTAATTTTATCTCATTAAGCCCTTCGGAAAATGTCTTCATCTTCCAAAAATTGTTTTTTTTGGACCTGATATCGACTAGTTTCGGCAGAGAAGCTTTATCTTTAACGTATTCTTCATAGGAAGTTTTTCCGATAAGCGATTGATCAAGCTTAAATTGTTGAGCAATGGTTTGGCAAGCATCGTAAGGAGATAGAGAATTGGCACCAACAAGATGAAAAATTTCTGGACTATAGTTTTGAAAAAGTTGCTTTAAACCAAAAGCAATGTCGTCAATGAAAGTAGGAGTCATCAACGAATCTGTAATCATTCTGAGAGATTTTTTTTGTTCGAGAAAAAGTTTAAATGTGCGGAAAAAGTCTTTTTTCGTTTCGAAAACCGCGCGGTAAGGATAGGCGATCCGGACAATCATAGCTTGATCTTTGACAATCTTTTCACCTTCGTATTTTGAGGCGGCGTAAACAGCAATAGGGTTAGGGACAGAGTCTTCATAATAAGGTGGCTGTTTTCCGTCAAAGACAAAGTCGGTGGAAATATAGATGAATTTTTTACCTTTACTATTAACAACATCAAAGACATTCTTTGTGCCATCGCGGTTGATTTTAAAAGCCGATTCTTTCTGTTGTTCAGCTCCGGCAACATTGGTGTAGGCAGCCAAATGAAGAAAAATATCAAAGTCAATTCCTTGTAAAACGTTTTTCACTTGACCAGCGTTGGTAATATCCATTTGTGATTGGAGAATAGGAATGAATTCAAACTCAGTCTTTAGAAGTTCGACAATTCTTGATCCAACCAAACCATCAGCACCAGTGAGAGCGATTTTAAGCATTTTTCAACCTCCTCCACCAGTCTTGATTTTTCAGATACCAATCAACAGTTAACTTTAGATATTCGTCGAAGTTATGTTCAGGCTTCCAACCCAGTTCACGGTTAATCTTGCTCCAGTCGATCGCGTAGCGTCGGTCATGGCCAGGCCGGTCTTTGACAAACTCAATTTCCGATTCGTCCTTTTTCATAATCTTTAAAATCTTTTTGACAATTTCAATATTGGAGATATCAACAGTTAAACCGCCGATGAGATAGGTTTCGCCGATTTTTCCTTTTTGTAAGATTAAATCAATCGCTTGGCAGTGATCTTCGACATAGAGCCAGTCGCGCACATACAGTCCGTCGCCGTAAACCGGCACTTTTTTTCCTTCAAGAACATTGGTAATGACCAAGGGAATTAATTTTTCCGGAAACTGATAAGGACCATAGTTGTTAGAACAGTTAGAAATAGTGACTGGTAAATTATAAGTGGTGTAATAAGCGTGGACTAAATGGTTTGAGGCGGCTTTTGAGGCCGAGTAGGGACTGCGAGGATGGTAAGGGGTTAAGTCATTGAACTTTTCTTTTGTTTCCAATGGTAAAGCGCCAAAAACTTCATCGGTCGAAATGTGATGGAATCTTTTTAGTTTATTTTTTAAGGCGGCTTCAAGAAGGACATAGGTGCCTTCGATATTGGTTTTTATAAAAGGCGCCGGATCAAGGATTGAGCGATCAACATGGGATTCAGCCGCGAAGTGGACAATTGTATCTATTTGATTATTATTTATTAATGAGTTTACGAGTTGCGGGTTACAGATATCTCCCTGGACAAATTCGTAGTTAGGATTTTTTTCAACAGACTTAAGGTTTTCCAAGTTTCCGGCATAGGTAAGCTTGTCTAAATTAACAATTTTATCTTGTGGATACTTTTTCAGCCAGTAAAGAATAAAGTTGCTTCCTATAAATCCAGCTCCACCAGTTACCAATAGCTTCATAACCTAAATTTTACCATAAAAAGATTCCAATCTACGAATATATGCTAATCAACGAATCTGTGTATAATGATAAAAACCTTAATTCTACCAGAATTGTCATATAAAATTTGTGGCTTATTATTTAAGGTTCACAATTCTTTGGGTCGATATTGTAACGAAAAACAATATTCTGACGCTTTTGAACATTTATTAATAGAAAAACGCATTAAATATGAAAGAGAAAAATATATCCCAATTTCTTTTGAAGGAGAAAAACAAGGTCGAAATAAAGTTGATTTTATTGTTAATGACCGCCTCATCGTTGAGCTTAAGTCAAAAAGAACATTATTAAAAGAAGATTATTATCAAGTCAAAAGATATTTAATTTCTTTTAAAAAACAACTTGGATTGTTAGTTAATTTCAGAGATAAATTTCTTAAACCAAGGAGGATATTGAATTCTCAAACATAATACCGATCAACGAATTAATTCTAATCCATGAATATTTGTAGATTAGGATTCATTGGTAGATTGGTATCTTACTAAATGTGGTTTATTAATTAACTCGTCTAATATTT
>Ga0210014_1001039_pt1 | contig 21725 bp, 21 predicted proteins | sample CryGeymeta201519_FD_183983 | JGI IMG/M metagenome (GOLD analysis project Ga0210014, IMG submission 183983) | Groundwater microbial communities from Crystal Geyser aquifers in Utah, USA - Crystal Geyser metaG 2015-19 (SPAdes) (version 2) | ecosystem: Environmental > Aquatic > Deep subsurface >...
AGGATTCTGCTTCTTTCAATATTCTTTCTTTTCACTTTATAATCCTTTAAGCCCCCCTCACCCTTCAACCCTCTCCCCAAAGGGGAGAGGGAAATTCTTTAAATAACTAATTTCGTGAAGCCCTATATATCACCATTTCTCTCACTACTTTAATGATTATCTCCCTCCTTTATTCTTTGTGGGGAATTGCGCTACTTGTCTATCTGCTACCTTTAGTAGCAATATGCGTAATGATGCTTTCACATTAATCTTGTAGCAACAGGTCTCCAGACCTTGACCTTGTATCGGCATCAGGAGATGCCTCCCACATTTACAGTTTATCTATATTAACAGGATTTTCAAGGAATCCTGGGAGAACCGCTTTAGAAAGCGGAAAATTATTTTTCACAACAATTCCTTTTTCGCTTTGGTTAGCAAATCATCCAGGGCCTTTATTTTTTCCCTGGACCATTCGGGTGGCTGATAATTCTTGAGATTCTCTCGCCATAACGCATCACATTTATCAAGAATATTTTTTTCGTCTCCATATTTGAAGTTGAAGATATTTGAAGACCACAACTTACGGAAATGTTTTAAGGTATGTTCACTGGATAAAAACTCCTTTCTTTCTCTGGTAATTTTACAAATCTCCTCAAAGGGCAGGGTTTCTTCATCGATGATTATCTTGTTTTTTAAAGCAAATTCGGATTTTCTGATCTCCAGATCAAGCATAAACTGAGCCGGGGAGCCAATTCCACCCTCCCCTAAGGTTCCCATTCCCGGATAGGGAATATCCGGCTTTTTTGTTAATTTGGAATAACGGTAAACCCCGTATAAATTTTCATAGACCGCCATCAATCCTGGTTCCTTGATTGAAGGGCTAAAGAATACCTCAACCCAGAGATGCCCTCCCCAGAAGGTGTCAAATAACTCTTTTACCGCTAAACTAAGGATGGTGGTCTCCGGACCAGTAGAGACCGAATTGCCGGTTCTCATATCGGTAACCATTGAGATGGCCCGTCCGGAAAGGTCACTCTCGGGGTCTATACTATAAGCGGCGGCCATTCCCCCTAAAACCTCTGCGGCGGACATTACAACCGAGCCGGCAAGGGTAACCGGGGTGGAAACGCCAATTGTAGGCATTGAAGCAATGTGGTATCTTTTGATGCCCAGACGCGCTCTCTCCACGATATCCTCTGCCGACCTTCTCTCTAAAACAAGAGGCGAGGTAATGCACTGCGAGCCGGCAAGATAAGGGGTATTCTCCGATGTCCCACTGATAATCTCGCCAATCTCTTTGAGATACTTGATCTGCTCGGGATAAATTGCCTCTATACCATCAACCTTATCGGTATATTTAAGGGCTAAAATTAGGGGGAGTCCATTCTCTCGGTCTTCTGCGGGACATCCTGGCGATACCAGGTGCTGATATAGCCTATCTCGGGAGTGGATTGGGCAAATTTCATCATCTCAATAAAGATTCTGGTATCTACCGGAATCAGCTTTTTATTTTGATAGTCATAATACTTGGTAGGACCGCAGTCAAAGGCCGACATCATAAATTTGGATTGCAATCTTTGCCTAATTTCATTTTGTCTTCTATTCCAGATAATGGAATGTGCCCAATCAATCCCACATTGAAGGTGAAGAGTCTGATCCTCATCATCCTCTTTTTGAGTTTTCTTCTGATAAATGCTCATCTCCTCTATTAATTTTCTAAGTATTCTTATTCTACCTGAGGGTGTTTCTTCACATCCATTTTTCAGTAATATCGATTCAATCTCCTCATTCTCGATCTTCATCCCCACTTCCTCAAGCAGGCGGTACACCTTCTCCTTGAGCAGTTCTTTCTGTTCTGAAGTTAGCACAATCTCATCTCCTTCTCAGTCAGATAGGCACATATTCCCCGCGCGCCGATCTCCTCTCCCAGAGGGGAGAGTTCAATTCTGACATTTTTCATTAAACGCTGTAGCGTATGGGTGGCGATTGCCCTCTTAGTTGGGAGCAAAAAAAGATCTTCCACTTTAGTAAACTGCGGGTCAAGGACAACCATCTCCGGATTTAAAAGATTGATTAAGTTGGCAATTCCTATTCCCAAGTATTTGGCGGCATTATCAACCAAACCAAGAGATAAATTATCCCCGCGCCGGGCCGCCTCAAAGACCATCTCTGCGGTAATATTCTCTGGGTTACCTCCACTCAACTCACTAATTAGCGAGTTAGTTCCTTCCTCAAGAGACCTTCTTGCCTGAGTTGCTAAAACCGATTCTGAGGCTAGTGCTTCCAGACAGCCACTCATCCCGCAGCTGCAAATCGGTCCCTCTGGTTCCAGGACAGTATGACCTAACTCCCCAGCATTCTCGGTAGTTCCTCCAAACAGTTGACCATTTAAAATGAACCCCGCTCCGATACCGGCTACTCCATATTCTATGAATACCAGATTCCTTACTCCTTTACCCGCACCCAGACTTTTTTCCGCAAATGCTTTCATCGGAGCCGTTCCCTCCAGGACTACGGGAAGATTAAACTTCTTTTCAATTATCTCTCTTAAAGGGATATTTTTCCAATCCTTAATCTGGACATAGAAAATGCAAATACCCTTTTCGGTGTCAATAATGCCGTGGGCACTGATGCCAATGCCTATAATCTTCTTTTGTTCTAAGCCAAGAATCAACTCCTTAATTGCCGAGATTAAATTACCAATGATTACATCCTTACCTTTGTCAGAATGGGTATCCCTTTTGATCTTTTTTCTGATATTTCCTCTCATATCGGTGACTACGCCAATTATCCATTCGGGATCAAACTCTATTCCCACAAAAAATCCTTTCTCAGGATTAATGCCCAACATCGTGTTCCTTGGACGTCGGCTATAGGGATTTCTGTTTTCTTCAATCAGCCATCCTTGCTGAATTAATTCCTGAACATATTTGCCAATGCTGGCTAATCTCATTCCCGTAAGTTGTCCAATCTGAGTCCGAGATAAAGGTTGACGTTCTTTAACGATGTTAAGCACAAATTTTTTATTTCCGTTTTTGATATTGTTATTCATTTTTTTCTCATATTTAATGTCATTGATAACAATAACGCAAATTTAATTCTTTGTCAAACATTTAATCTGCATTTTATTTACTCATTTGTAATTATACCCCAAAAAAATAAAAATGTCAAGCGCTACATGGGGACACATCCTCTTTTTTGTCAGATAGGGTTCTCTTTAAAGTTTTATTGACTCCCTTGTCTTGCTTGCCTCTGCGGCAATAAGGGAGGCGATGTAACGGATAAGCTCTTCCGTTCGTTTTCGCCCCTCCTCTATCATTCGTTGTGTTTCCTTCTTTCCTTCTTCGGCTCTTTTATTACCTTCATCAATCAATTGTTTTGCTCTCGCGTCCTCTTTCTCTATCAACTTGTCAGTTTCTCTACTCAAACTCTTTGGCAAAACAATTGCCACTACCACACTGGTGAAACCTAACATTACTCCCAAAAACCCCAAAACAACAGCCATAATATTCATCTTTTTCTCCTGATGATAATTATACCCAAAAAAATAGCAATGTCAAGTGCCTACAATTTTAGAATTTTTTCTGCATTCTTTTGGGTTATCTTCTCGTAAGCGGTTTGAGAGATTTTACCCTCTTCTAAGGATTTTTTAAAGTAAGGGACAATGGGGGCATCCTGATTGATATGGCAGATGTCGGTGCCAAAAAGAAGTTTATCCCGAAACTCTTCTAAGAACTTATAGCCATAATCAGGGTCTCTGGATATAGCATTATAACCACTTCCGGCAGATAAATCTCCATAGAGGTTAGGATATCTCTTAAGAAGTTTTGGAACCCTGCCCGGAGATTTTACCGGCCCTTTGGGGTAGCCACCCCTTGTCTCCTCATCTACCTCTGAGGTAATCTCGCTCCAGAAGGCCATCGCATGACCGATGAAGATGGTCTTGGGAAATTCTTTCAAAACCTTTTCCAGCCTTGGTAAACCAATATCATCGGCAGCACCATAAATTCCGTATTTTACTCCAACCGCCAAATGAAAGAGAACCGGCAACCCAACCTTTCCACAGTGATAGAATAGGTTTTTATAGAGGGGGTCATCGAGATATAAATTCCCGGTTAATTCACCTACCCCTTTACAACCCTTTTCTTTGTATTCCTCTAAAATCCAGGAGAAATCGGTCTCCAGGGAATTTCCTCCATTTCTCGGGTCAAGCTTACAGAAGGGAATGATACGGTCCGGATGGCGTTTGTAGACTTTCAATACATCGTCAGTAGTGAAATGGAAGAAAGAGCATTCTGGGCTTACCCCCCTTGGTAAAAGCACCGCTCTCTCTATTTCCAATTCATCCATCTTTTTTAATAACTCCTTTTCATCTACTACAGGCTTGTCCTTTACTGTTCCTCTCCCGATATGGGTATGAACATCAATCATTCTGCCTCCTATAAAATTGCGATACATCCTTGTTATTCTTGCCCAGTTACTCGCCATTGTTTCCCCTGCCGAAGGATAAGCAATGGTTGGTGATATCACTTTCATAAGATGCATCAGTCAACAATTTTCAGGGCGCTATCCACGGTGCGACAAACGGTGCGGCCATCAACTCGTTTCCATCCCGCTCTTTCGTAGCCGTCAGCAACATCGGTATTTTGAAATTCTATCCTTACTTCTATGGGTGGTTTAATGATATAAGGCTTAAAATCCTTAATCCTTTTTATGGCTCTTTTTGCCCCTTCTCTGATCAGTTGATGGGCTTTTACGGGAGCAATTATTCTGGCGCAATTTCGTGAAAGCCCTTCCTTCACTGCCACCGTCTCAACATTACCAAGAAGTTGTTTTGCTTCCTTGCATACCGCCTTATCTCCGGTTACTAGGATGATCGGAACTCCGAGACCTCCAGCCATAACTGCTTCTTGCCCCACTTCGCCCATTTTTTTGCCATTGATAAAGTAGTTAAACCAGGTCTTTGAACTCTGGGTATGGTCCAAAATTCCACACAAAGTCCCTGCCATTGCATGAAATCCAAGTAAAATTACACCGTCAAAACTTTTATCAAATCCGGGGAGAATATCTCTTCTTGAATGGCCAATGATATATTCGCCATCTGGATGCAGTTCTTCGATTACAAAATTATATCCCCCATTATGTCCATCCATCACTACTATTCTTTCCACCCCATTTTCTTTGCACGCTTCTACCACTGCATTAGCATCCTGAGTATAAAGATGGCGAGCTTTTTCGTATTCGGAGCCTTTTTCATCTCTTCCGGTCTGCTCCCAGCTGAATACTCCACTAATTCCTTCCATATCTACCGAAACATAGATCTTCATTTTCCTCCTCTTATTTTCTTAAAAGAGTTATGGAATTTTCTTTTAAATACATTTTTACTCCTCAACCAAGATTGGACTGCGGTAATTAACATAAAAAGGCTCTGCCAATTTATCAGCGCCAAAGAACTTTGCTCCCCAGAGTTGTGACCTTGCAGTCACCATTTGTTTGAAATGCTTCAGATAATCTTTTCTCGTTTGCGAAAGTTGGGCCTCCAAAGCCTCAATCTTTGCCCCTAAATCTTCTTTATTGACCTGAACTATTACGTTGGGTTCTGCCAATTCCTGCTCCACCCCATAATAGAAGATAGGAGCAATTGGCCAGGGCTCCCCCAAATAACCTAAAATTGATTCTGAAGCCTGAAATACTGCTTCCGGGGTAATAGTGTAAACAGCATTGTGGTCGCGATGGTTATCCCGGGAATGGGTGAAGATAAGTTCTGGCTTATATTTTCTGATTAATTTTATCAATCGGTGATGAAGTTCATCCGTTCCATAAGCGGCGCGGTAAACCTCCTGAGATTGATAATTTAAAATCGTCCTTTTAGTTATCCCGAATATTCGGTTAGTTTTCTCCATTTCCCGACGCCGTTTTTCAATCATCAACTCTATTTTCTCGGGTGTGTTAGTGGCTGTCCCTCCACAGGTAAAGGTAATTACATAAACCTGTTTTCCTTTACGCGAGAAACGATGAATTGTGCCTCCGGGACCAATAATCTCATCATCCGGATGCGCACCCAAAACCAATATCCTTTTTACCTCGTTAAAATTAAAGACATTCATTTCATTGGTAAAAGCCAGAAGCTTTTTTCGCCTCTTCTATAAGACGAAGCTGCTCCCGCACATCTTCAAGAGGAACTCTTAATTTTTCCTTACCATAAATGGCAGCAACTAAATTATCGTAAAGATCAAGAACCTTGGTCTGGTCAAGGGGGATGACCTTTTCCTGCCAGGGAATGCGATCCTTGTTATCGTATGTCCTTCCTTTCACCGCCAGTGAGTCATCAACCGAGAGAGGCATTAATTCATCCGGGTTAAAATATTTTATACGAAAGGTGCTATCTTGGTAGATAAGTGTCCCGGACTCTCCCATAATATACCAGTTTGGCTCCGGAAAGGCGGCAGCACTGTTTAATTCATATTCCACCAACTCCCCTTTCCCTCCTTTAAAAAGAAGTACTGCCACATCTTCCGCATCGCCAACGGTAGCAATCTTTCGCAAATCGGCAAATAATAGTTCTGCTTTTCCCCCAAGAATTCCCAGGAGCATATCGATTCCGTGAGGTCCGGTATTGCTTAACCTTAATAATTCACAAAGAGAGAAACTAGAATTTGCCAAACTCCTTATCTATCGTGTATAATAGAGACAAATTAAACAATAGAAAGGAGGACCAAAGTGGTGGAGAAAAAAGAGGAAAGAACAGAGAAGATTAGATTTCAATTTGACCCGCATATTGAGCTTGATTTTGAGGGAGGACAAATATCTTCTGACACAGGACTTTTACTATACCGAGAGTTTGAGGAGAAGATGGGACTGATGGATTTGGTAAAAGCAAATATCAGTTTCAAAAGACCTTATCGCATACATTCTAACACCGACTGTATCCGCCAACAGGTTTACTCTTTGCTGGGAGACCATGAAGATAATAACGATGCCGAATACACCAAGGAAGACCCCACAATGAAGAAAATAGTGGGTAAAGAGGAACTTGGTAGTCAGCCAACTCTTTGCCGTTTTGAGAACAGTTTTGAGGAAGAGAATATCGCCCAACTACAGAAAGTAAACTCTCTCTTCTTGGACAGAGCCTATCAGATAGAACCAATGGAGGAGATGATAGTTGATCTTGATTCCAGCGATGATACAGTTTATGGCAATCAGATCGGAGCAGCCTATAATACCTATTACAAAGATAAGATTTTCCATCCTCTCTTCTGCTTTGAGGGAAAGACCGGGGATTGTCTCAAAGCAGATTTAAGGCCAGGCACTGACTATGATTCACAAAAAGTAGGGGACTTTTTAAAACCCATCTTAAAGAAATACAAAGAGAAAAAAATAAACCTGAAATTCAGAGGTGACAGTGAATTTGCAATTCCTGAGATTTATCGGCTATGTGAGGACGAAGAAACAAAAGCAGAATATTTCATTAGACTACGAATCAATGATGTCTTAGAAAGACTGTATGAGGAAAACAAGGATAAGATGCAAGTCGATCAAGAAAACCAAAATATCCGCTATGGAGAATTCTTCTATCAAGCAGGTAGTTGGGAAAAAGCCCGTAGAGTCCTGGTAAAAGAGGAAAAGAAGCCTGATGAACTATTTCCTGAGGTATATTTTGTAGTGACCAATTCAGAGGCGACCTCTCCCAAAGAAGGGATAGAATTTTACTGTGATCGAGGCACAGCAGAGAATTACCTAAAGGAAGGAAAACTTGGATTTCACTGGGACAGGCTCTCCTGTGAGCAATTCCATGTTAATGCCTGCAGACTGCAAATAATGGTTCTTGCTTATAATCTTAACAATTTAATGAGAAGGTTATGCCTTCCAGAAAACTTCAGGAAATACAGAATAGAAACCTTAAGAAGTAGATTAATAAAAGTGGGAAGTAAGGTAAGTAAACATGCCAGAAAATTTGCTTTCCACTGCCCTAAAAGTTTTCCCTTTAAAGAGATATTTTTATGGATCTTAAAAGCAATACAAAGATTGGTTTTAGTGCCTGTTTCTTAGCTACTCATCAGAAAAATAGATTAGAAGAACAAAGCGGTAGAGGACTGTCTAAATTTACCAAAAATAGGGTAGTTTGAGCAAGAGCCGAGAAAATTTGACTTAATTTTGCTATTGTGATTAAATGTTGAGTAAATTTGGAGGAGGTGGTGATAAAAAAATAGAGAAAAAGTGGGTTTTAGGAGAAAAGTTGGAGTCTATGAATTATAAGGGTTAATGTTCCACCTCCCATCCGTTTTAAACTCTGCCAATCACTTCTCCGGCTAAACCCGTAATCTCTGCGGATGATACGGTAAACTTTACCTAAAATCCCGGAATCTAAAATTTCCTTAAGTTGAACATAATCGGCGGCAAAGCGGTGCTGCTGGTGCACCGCCAAAACCTTTCCCTTCCTTTTGGATGTTGCAATCATTTCGTCTACTTCCTTAAGGGTTCCGGCCATTGGTTTTTCCACCAGAACATTAATTCCACTATTCAACGCCCTAATTGTTTGCTCACAATGAAACTTAGAAGGAGAGGCAACTACTAAAAGGTCTAAATTAAGATTGTTTATCGCCTCCTCAATTGTAGAGAATGCTTTTGTTTTAAATGTTGTTATCGCCTCTTCTCGGCGCTCAGCAAGTGGATCTACCACACAGGTAAGCTCCAGATCATCCCTTTCCTGAATCTTTTGGCAATGATGACACCAACCAATTCGTCCCAGACCCACAACCCCACATTTTAACCTTTCCATTTTCTCCCCTCTATTTTTTAATGTATTGTCATTGCGAACGAAGTGAAGCAATCTCAATGGGATTGCCACGTCCTTCGGACTCGCAATGACACACAACCTAATCTACGTTAATCTGTGTATTCTGTGGTTTTTATTTTATCTCAACCTCTCTGTTTTCCCTGGCCGACTTATCAATTGCCAGGAGAACCTTAATCGGCATAAGAAGTTGCTCATCGGAAAAAGGTCTGGTGTTGGTTTTTATGTTTTCAATCAAGGTTCTAAAACCGATGTCGTATCCGTCGGATGTATCTACTTCTAAGTAGCGGCTTCCTTTTTCGCAATGAACAAGAACCTGAAAAGTCCCACCTTTCTCCCCAATAAGATGAAGAGCTACAACTTTTCCGCTTTCCAATGTTGTTGTCACAAAACAGTTTTTGCGATGAAGTTTTGCCGAGACCGTTTTGACATCATATCCAAAACCATTCAAAAGCATTTCAACCGCGTGAATCCCGTAAAAGAATACACCGCCAAACTCGCTTTCAAAATCAAAAGGACCTCCAACCATTCCCGAATGGATAGGCCCTAATTCCTCTTTAGCCCGTTTGAAAAAATTTTGAAAACTTGAGGTCTTCCATACGGTGGAGGAAGAGGAAAGCCAGGTGTTGGTCTTATGGCTGAGTTCAATAATCTCTCTTGCCTCCTCTAAATTGCAACTGAATGGTTTATCGATCAAGGTTGGAATTCTGTTTTCCAGAAAAAGCCTCGCATATTTGCCGTGATATTTGGCATGTCTGTTCATAATGATCACCGCATCTATCCTACCCAGCATATCTTCGGGCTTTTCCACAAGCAAGGGGACATTGCCTTCTTTCTGAACCTCTTTAACATGCTCTAAAGTATCGCCTTCACCCGGATACAATGCCTCTACCACAGCGCCTTTGATACTTTTCTCAAGGTTAAATCTCTTACAGGCTTGATTTACATGGGAATTCTCTGTCCCGATCACACCAAACCTAATTTTACTTTCTTTCTCATTCATTCTTTCTCCTTTTTTCCCCTAAGGCGAGTCAAGCCCCTCTATATCTCCCCAAAGGGGAGAACATTAAAGGCAATGGTAGTTGCGAAGCAATCATAAGTGGAGACGGATAGACAAATCTTAACGAAGCAGAGGAAAGAAGCCGAAACCAACGAAGTTGTTGCGAGCCTCCATTAGGAGGCGTGGCAATCTCATGAGATTGCTTCGTCGTAAAAAACACTCCTCGCAATGACTTCGTCAGTTTGGTATCCGTCCCAATGTTGTTGCCACTGGCAACAACATCATAGATGCGGAGCAACTGACCATTGGCTATGAAACCTCCGAGCCTCCCTTAGGGGGTGACGGTCATAATCTGACGGGCCTCTTCCGGGTATTGAGCAATGAATTTTAGCTCATCCTCGGTAAGAGGCTTCTGGGTGTGAACATTGGCATATCTGGCTAATTCAAGGATTTTTCTTGCTTCCTTTTCGTCCTTAAATTCTATCTCTAACTTCCCATAGATATTGCGCAGACCCTTAATGCCACTATATTCCCCCAGGGTTATCATTCTTCCCGTCTCAATAATTTCCGGTTCACCCCTTCCTAAATCCTCAAAGTCATAGAGTTCATAGTTTCTTCTATCCTTTAAGGCACCATCGACATGAATACCTGATTCATGGGCGAAGGCATTGGCTCCCACCCCAACCTGATTGATGGGAATGGGAACACCAAAGGCATAGGAGGCGTAATGGGCCAATTTCCAGGCCTTCCTCAGGTCAATTTTTTCATCGAGTTTATATTTGCCAGAGATGCCGGAGGATTCCTGTATCGCCAGGATCACGGAGACCAAATCGGCATTCCCGGTTCTCTCGCCCATTCCATTAATGGTGGTATTGATGTAGGCATCAAACCCAGCATCAAGCGCTCCCTTTGCTCCAGCAAGAGTGCAAGCCACAGCCATACCTAAATCATTATGACAGTGAAGTTCTATCGGTATCCTCACCTCCTTGGCCAACTTATATATCCTCTCATAGATGCTAAAGGGAGATTCATACCCAAGGGTATCACAGTAGCGTATCCGGATTGCTCCATTCTCCTTAGCCAGAGAGGCAAATTCTATTAAATAACTAAGTTCGGTGCGGGAGGCATCTTCCGCATTGACTCCAATTGACTCTGCTCCTTTCTCTTTAGCCAATCCCACAGCATTCTTCATCAACCTTAAGATATCTTTTTCACTCTTTCCACCTTCAAATTTGCCCAAAATCATCTGTTTAGAGGTAGAGATGGAGAGATTGAGATGCTTGATTTTGATATTTTTGAATGTTTCTTTAACATCGGAGCTTATTGCACGAATCCAGCCCGAAAGCCTGATGGAAGAAAGCACCCCTCTCTCGGCCAAGCTCAGGTTTCCTTTCAGATAATTGATTTCATGTCTGGTCACCGGAAAACCCATCTCACTCTGAAAGATGCCCATATCGTTAAGATAGAGATTAATCAGGGTTTTTTGCAATTTTGCCAATCCCAATCTTGAGGTTTGCACCCCATCCCGATTGGTAACATCAATAATATAAATTTTAGGCATAATCCCTCCTTTTTTCATCACAGATGTCATTGCGAGGAGTCCCCCCTTCTTGCTTTCGCAAGAAAGCAGGGGGGACGACGTGGCAATCCGACACATTCACGGAGCCTGTCCTGAGCGAGAGCGAAGGGTTCAGTGTAAACTCCGTCGTTGCGAGAGCCGATGGAATCGGCTCGTGGCAATCCGCGAAGCGTCGCGAGCTTGCCTTTGGCAAGCGTGGCGATCTCAATGAGATTGCTTCGCTAACGCTCGCAATGACACTCTGTGTCATTTTAGTAGTTGTAGCTTCTGGGCTTGATGGGGATGCTTCTCTCCAGAATAGACCTTCAATCTTTTCATCCTTTTTGCCTGAGTTTTATTCTTGGGCAACATCCCCTTTACCGCCAATCTGATAACCGTTTCCGGGTTTTTCTTCTGTAATCTTTCAAAGGTTATTGTCTTTAAGCCGCCGGGATAACCGGAGTGTTTATAGTAGAGTTTATCCTTTATCTTCTTTCCCGTAACCTTTATCTTTTCGCTATTGATGACAACCACAAAATCCCCTCCATCCAGCCAGGGGCTGTAGGAGGGTTTGTTCTTCCCGGAAAGAGCGGTGGCAATTTTTGTGGCTATCCTGCCCAAAATTTTATCCTGAGCATCAACTAAGAACCAGTTTCTCTGCATCTTTAGTTTTTCCTTCTCCATTTTCCTCCCCTCTCAGTGTTTAAACCTTTCCCAGAATTTTTTTACCTCGGGGCTGGTGCGCTCCTCAGAGATATCTCTAAACTGCTCTAATAGCCTTCTTTCCTCCTTATTCAGGTTTGTCGGTATCTCCGCCAAAATCTTCAGCAATTGGTCCCCCTTCCCATAGCCGCGGAGATTAGGAATTCCCTGACCACGCAGCCTAAAAATCCTGCCACTCTGAGTTCCCGGCGGTATCTTCATTTCCACCTTTCCAAAGAGGGTTGGCACCTCAATCTCTGCTCCTAAGGTAGCCTGAACAAAGGTGATGGGAACCTCGCAGATAATATCATCTCCGTCCCGATGGAAAAGCTCGTCTTCCTCCACATAGATGAGGAGATAAAGATCCCCCGGAGAACTTCCCCTTAATCCGAGATCACCCTTTCCCGGAATGCGCAGGGTAGAACCTTTATCCACTCCGGCCGGAACCTTTACCGCAATCTTATGCATTCTTCTAACTCTACCTGAGCCCCGGCAGTTCCGACAGGGGGAGATAATGATCTCTCCCTCCCCTTTACATCTCGGGCAGGTGCGCGCAAAACTGATGAAGCCTGAGCCATAACTTACCTGACCTGCTCCCTGGCATTGCGGGCAGGCTCTCTTTCCGGTTCCTTTGCTCATCCCGCTTCCATTACAGGTGGGACATTTGTCCAAGCGGGAAAGATTAATGTACTTTTCTGTTCCGGTGGCCGCCTCCCTTAAACTAAGGGAAAGGCTATATTGAAGGTCAGAACCCCTCTGATAAACCTTTTCCCTTCTTCCGAACCCTTCTCCGAAGAAATCGCTAAAGAAGGTGCTCTCGAAGAGGTCACCAAAAAGGTCACCAAAATCTGTTCTGACCCGGGAGAAATCCTGTGTCCAGTCAAAGCCCGCACCAAAACCGCGATGACCAAACTGGTCGTAGGTAGCCCGCTTCTTTGAATCGGATAAAACCTCGTAAGCCTCGGTTGCTTCCTTAAACCTCTCCTCTGCCTGCTTATCCCCGGGATTATGATCAGGGTGGTATTTCAATGCAAGCTTCCGATAGGCCTTTTTAATCTCTTCAATGCTGGCATTCTTAGGAACGCCCAGAATCTCATAGTAGTCACGCTTCGCCATCTATGTAATAATTGTGTATTTCCTTTCAATCCTGAAGGGCTTAAACACCCTTCCTCCAGCCTCATAGAACTTGGTAAAGAATTCTAAATATTGTAGCCTGCTGGTATGAACATAGGCGCCCAGAACATTAATACCAAGATTAAATAAATGCCCAAAACAAAAGATAAGGATCCCTAAAATAACGCCAAGATAGGGAGTGGGAAGGGCAAGGGAGACCAGTTGATTTATAACAATGGCCAAAAGTCCGGTGGTCATCCCCAGAGCAAAGAGCCGGGAGTAACTTAGAGTATCGGACAAAAGATTTCCGACAACCATTCCGTAAATGGAATACCCTGCCCAGAAGCACTTCATAAATATCCCTTGCTGCTCGGCGAATTGCTGGAAGACGACGAAGAGAAAAACAAAAATTAAAAGAGCGCTTAAACAATAAAAGAAAGAATCTCCTAAAAAGGAAAATGGCAAAATTTCTCTACGGGATAAAAGAGCGAGAATCCAGAGAGGCAGTCCTAATTGGATTAAAAAAGGAGCAAGATTTTTAAGCCCGGCAGCTCCATAACCCCTAATACTCTTTGCCAGTTTTATCATCACCCCAGAGGAAACCTGTAGATACCCAAACAAAAGTGCTAAATAGAAGAACCTCATCATATCCTGAGGATCTTCGATCGGAGCAAGAAAGGTAAGGGTTTCCTTAAATCTCTTTAAAGGAGGAAATGGCATTCTCTCGAGGAGGTCGCCGAAACAACTGCCGGTCATCGCCCCGACTACAATGGTGGCTAAACCACTGAAAAGAAACAAGCGACAAAGCCTTTTGCCCATCTCCGAGAGATGCAGTTTTTTCAGTAAAACAAAGGAAAAAATGGCCAAAAGAAGTCCGTAGCCGCTATCTGAGAGACAGGTAGCAAAGCAGAGAATGAAAAAAATAGAAAGAAGACCGCTGGGATCCATCCCTTTATAGAGAGGTCGGCCATACAAATCGGTCACCGCCTCAAAGGGTTCAACTAAGGCTCTATTCTCTAAGACGGTAGGCACATCCTCCCCCTTCTCTGGATCCCGAAAGTAGAGGGCAACGACGGGAAATCTTTCCTTCAAGTGCCTTTTCAAATTTGGCAGAGCTCTTTTCGTAATCCAGCCCGTGAGAAGGAAGACGCTTTTCGTCTGTCCAAAGGAACTCTGAATATCCTCCTGTTCCTTAAGGGAAGAATAGTAATCAAGAAGAACCAGAATTTTATTTCTTTCAGCCACAAATTTTCTTATTTCATTATTTAATCGAGAGATATCCTCCTCGTTTTTTGCCAATCTTTCTTGAATAAAGGAAAGGACTGCCGCCGCAGAAGAATGAAAAGGAAGGAATTTTTGGGGAGTAGCATTGTATCTACTGAGAAGTAATGAAAATTTCTTTTCCTTCTCCTGATGATAAATTATAAGGAACAGGACCTGTTTTTTATCCTCTTTGATTGTTTCTATATAATAATACAGGGATTTTGAAGCAGGGTATTTATTGGACATTTTATAACCAAACTTACTTAAAGTCAATTTTTATCGGTCGGCCATTTAACCAAGATAAAGCGGGAGAGTACCCCGCTTTTTCCATTTTGGCACTTATGTCCTGATAGAGAGGCTTCAGGATATTCTGATAAGGGTGATTATAAAAGGTTACTTTAATCTCTCTTCCTTTAGCTTTAACATAAGCCCCTTGGTGAAGAAATTTTCGATAGATAGTTTCAATGAAGCACTTTTCATAACCTTCTAAATTCTTTTTGAAAAGAGATACAAGATTATAAGCAACAGAGGTTTTAAGGCCAGAGAGAGCAAGAATTTTATTCAATTCTATTCCCGGCAACTTATCCAATGCTAAAAATGAGTTCTCTTTAAACCAGTTTTCTATCCTCCAGCGGTTAGTGTATTCTTCAATTAAAAACTCTTCAATATTTTTTTCATCATTGGTGATATGGCAGATATACTTATCTTCTTCAAGGATGTAAAGAGCAATCATCCTTACCTCTCCCTGATAGTCTTTTAATTTGATATGAGTTTGCGCTATTTTCTCTCCAGCGTGTTCCTTGAATTCTTGAAAAGAAAGGCTTTTTGCTTCTTCTAATCTGTTTTCATGCATCTTCAGAAGAGTAACAAAATAAATGTTCATCTCTCTATTTATCCAATCAAGGAGAGCACCCACAGAGAACCATTTGTCAAAGATGGCTCTTTCCATTGGAGAGGAATCTTCATCTTCCTCTACGATTTCTTTTGTAATCAGAAGCATCTTTTTGGCGATATCTACTGGACTGCCCCCTGGATATTTGGCGGTAAGAAAGATGGGATTTGTCGTTTCCTGGTCTTGAGTTAAGATCTGCCTTATCCCAGGCAAAGATTTATTTCTGGTAGGATGTTTATCCTTCCCAATTTTAGACTTCCCCCAATAGGCACTATAGTGAGTATCCAGGTTAATTGCCCTTCCCTTAATTAAACCCATTCTTTTTGAAACTTTGCCCATCTCTTTGATAAATATCTCGCTATTCTCCATAGTTATCTGGGAAATAAAAGTTTGCAGAGTGCTCTGATCTGGAAGAGAGGGCAATCCACTTAAGACAGGAATCCCTAAATCGGTGAAATCATCATATTCTGAGATTCTTTCTATTCTGAAGATGCTTCCAAAAACAATAGAGAGTGAAAGATTTAAAGAAGAGATTCCTCCATTTTTCTTCACTCCTAAAAAAGGTACCTTTTCTTCTATCGCCATCTCTTTCAAATAAGGAAGAAGAAGGAAACCTCCGCCACAATAAGTATGGAAGCCGGCTCTCAATAACTCGTCTAACTTCTGATTGTTTTTTTCTTGATTAAAGACTCCCTTTTGATGGCCTCCATAATTTTCGACTTTTTTTTAGTAAGGAGATAGGAGGAAAGGGTTCTGGCTACTGTTCTGGGAGAAACATCCATTCCCTTTTCTTTCAGCTCATCGGAGATCTCAAAAATATTCTTTTCCGGGGAAGCAAACTTTTTGCTGATAATTTCGCCCTCGGTCTCTTTTGTTCTTTTAGAGGGGGATCTCGGCCCTCTTTTTTTATCCTTTAGCCCCTCCATTATTCCTCCTTTTCTGAATCTTTCTTGCCAGAGATAAAAGGATGTTTTGGATATCTTCCATTCTTTACAGATATCCTTAACTCTTTTTCTCTCTATCTCTCTTTCCCTGATTGCTTCATAACGAAGTTGCACTCTATCCCTTATAAAATCTCTTATCTTTTTCATCTCTCTCCTTTTTCTCAAAAGGGTATCATAAAAGAAGCAGGAAGTCAAGCAAATTATGGCAACAGTAAGAGTAAGTTTTGTTTTTCTGAACAACAACATAATTATTCTACAATATTAAATTAGACGATACAGAGCACTCTTCAGAGCAAATTGAAAATAGAAAGTCAGCATTGGTAAAAATGGCTAATGATATATCATTGCCAGAATTTATAGGAAGTAATGGACAAAAAAATAAAAGGGGTAAAAATCAAAAGATTGTTTTGCCACATACATCTTACCTGGAAGTTGACAAGAGAGAGGAAAGAAATTATACTGTTAAAAGGTCAAGAAAATAGGGGCTTCAAAATCCCTGTAATATGGACTTACTTTCTCCATTTCCCTGAGAAGACCATTGAATTGAACCGAAGGAATCTTATAGATGCCAATTTTGGTGAAGGCGGTAGAAAGGAGTTGGTAAAGAGGCAGGCTCACTTTTTCAAGGGGAAGAAGCTCTTTCTGCAATTCTCTTAATCTTCTTTTTAGACTTTCTCTTTTCTTTATTCCTTCATTTAGTGCTCTTACCTTTTCATAGAAGGAATCAAGGTCAAAATTCTTCACGATGCTCAGAAGTTCTGCCGCGGAAAGGCGAATCTTTCCCGGACTTTTCTTTTCCAAAGAAAAGAGAATTTCCTTAAGCCAATGGAGTCTCTTTGTCCTTTCTTCCAACTTTTCATCGGAGACTATCTCCTTTGGCGAAAGTTCCTTTAAGGTAGATTCCTCTCTAAAATGGGTAATCTCTAAAAGAGCCTCCTCCTGCAGGAATCTGGCAACTCTTTTCCCCTCATTCTCTGGACCAATGAGGGTAATTTTCTTCATCCTACCAATTGCCATTAATATCTCCTTATAAACGATTTATTATATTACTTACTATCAGGAAGGTCAACCCCGTTTAGAAATTCTATCGGGAATCTTCTATCCTTGTATTTCTAACGGGGTCAACTTGAAGGAAGGATTCTTATATATCTATTATGGAGTGCATGGTCTTCAGTGAGATGGACTCATTGTTAAAGAATGCCATTTTCACCAATTTTTTTGTTCTCAAAGATATTGTCATTTGGCTGGCAGGGTTTGGAAACCTCCAGGAGAAGAGCAGGCCCTATTCCGGTAAAGGAATGGTCAGCTTTTTGTTCCATTGCTAAAACATCTCCTTGACTTTTTACCATCTCCCTTCCCCCAACAACCATTTTTACCTTCCCCTTGAGGATAAAAAATGTTTCATGTTTGAAATTGTGGTGATGGTAAGGGCAGGTCTGACCGTCAAAGACAAAGAGAAACTTCCCGCAATAGCCCTCTTCTCTATTGTTGGCAATCCAGTATTCTATCAGGCCGACCTTATAGAAATCACCTAATCCTAAATCTAACACTTGAGGCTTTACTTCAGGCATCCTTATACCCCAGCTCTCTATAATTTCTTTGCACTTCCTTAACGCCTCTTTTCTTTTCTCTCCCCAGATTTGATAATTTCTTCTCTCCAACTCTGCCATTTTCTTAACTTCCCACATCTTTGAAATGATCAAAACCTATTTTCCTTAAATGAATAATCTTGTTCTTTTCGTCGAGAAGGACAATTCCTCTCTTTGTAATCTGGCCAATTTGGGTGATGTGAACTTTGCTTGGAAGTATAAACCCCTCCTCTGCCTTCCCCTCCCTCGAGGGGAGGGGATAAAGGGGAGGGTGATGGGAAAGGGTGAAGAGAAGTTCAAAATCTTCCCCTCCGGTTAAAGCAAGTTGATAGGGATCCTCCTTTTTCTTCTTTGCCAAAGAGATTACCCCTTTTGAAAGAGGAATCTTCTCCTGATAGATTTTGGCCCCCACTTTACTGGCTTCACAGACTCTTTTTAAGTCACTGAGGAGCCCATCGCTGATGTCAATCATCGAGGTAGGATGAAGATTTTTTACCAGATACCTCGCCTCCTTTACTCTGGGAATAAAGGAAAGATGCTTTCCTAAAATTGAACCACCAAGAGCTCCCGTAACATAGATCTTATCTCCTATTTTAGCCCCATTTCTTAAAGTCAGATATTTTTTCTCCACCTCTCCGGAGAGGGTAATATTAATAACCATCTTTGAAGAAGCAACTGTATCTCCTCCTAAAATTTTTACCTTAAATTTTTTCGCCAAACTCCTTATTCCTCGATAGATTTCATCAACAAACTTTACCGAGGTTTCTTTCTTCAGCCCCAAACCGACAAGAGCATATTTAGGAATACCTCCCATGGCCGCGATGTCGCTGATGTTAACTGCCAAGCTCTTGTATCCAATCTGAAAGGGAGTCGCTTTTTTGTCAAAGTGGATATTTTCTATCAGCATATCGGTTGTCAAAAGGAGATACCGGCCTTCTTTATATTTGATGACCGCCGCATCATCGCCAATGCCAACAATTACCTCCTTATCAAAAATCCTCTCGGCCTCAGCGATACGTTTAATCAGGCCAAATTCCCCAATATCCTTTAGTTTCTTCTGCATTATCTTTTCTCCTTTGCTACCTCAATGAGAGTAAGAATGTTTTCCAGGGGGCAATCTTTTTGAATAGTAATCGCCGGTCCTACAATATATCCACCGTCTTTTCCCAAAATGTCCTTTGCTCTTTTTACCTCTCTTTTAATCTGAGGCACAGTTGCTTTATTAAGAAGTTGTTGGGTTCCAATGGCTCCCCACAGACAAAGTTTCTTCCCAAGTTCTCTCTTTATCTCATAGGGGTCCATACATTCTGGCTGCACCGGATTAAGAACATCCAGTCCAATCTCAATAAGGTCGGGTATAATCTCTCTGATCTTTCCATCAGAATGAAGGAGGGTAAAAAGGTGATGCTTATGCGCAAAGGAAAAAAGTCTTGCCAGATGGGGTTTTATAAAATGGCGCCATTGTCTTGGGCTTATTAAGAGCGCTTTCTGTGTGCCATAATCATCGGAAAGGCAAAGCCCATCTACTCCATAAGAAATCAGTTCTTTAGCGGTGGCAAGATTATAAGAAGCAATTTTATCCAGTAATTCTTCCACAAATAATGGTCTAAGATAAAGGGCGGTTAACAATTCTTCCAGAGGGCAGATAAATGTTGCCCTTTCCCAAAAGTCGCCAACCCAGGCGAGGACAAAGACCCCCCTTTTCTCTTTCAAAAGAGAGGGAAGATGAGCAAAACGGGATGGCTCTCGTGGATTAGGAAAGGTATAACCTTTTAAATTAAGGTCTTTGAGAGGATACTCTACTACATGGCCCCGATTATCCTCATCATTATGCCAGAGCACGCCAAATTCATCATGGGAATACTCCCCATAGATTTTTGGGTCAGCATATAAAGGTCTTAATCCCTTAGCCGAGATTGATAGAAGATGATTACCAATTGCTTCATTCACATCCTCATTCTGATAATGTTTTTGAAGCAGTTTTGTTACCGGCGGAGTAAAGTCAAGATAGTAAGGAAGAAATTCTGTCTCTTGATGCTGAATTGCTGAATAAACTCTTTCTTTCTTGGTCACTTTTTAACACAGTCTAAACAGCGGATACAATCGAAAGAATCAGGGTTTTTGCAAATCTTTATCGGACATCCCTTTGCCTTCGGTTTCAAAAGACTAAAGCCATTAAAGAGAGAAAATATGGCGCCAAGAGGGCAGAAGAGTCGGCAGAATCCCCTCTGGCAATAAATTAGCCCCCTCACCTCCATCCTCTCCCCTTGGGGAGAGGAAACGTAGGTGAGGGGAAACTTTGAAATTCCATACAAGAACTTAGCCCTCGTGCTTTGCACTCGGGAACTTTTTATTTCCCATATCCAATGTTTGATGGTATATTATCGGCATGGAGCTGGCTCCAGGAAAGATTACCATCAAACATATCCTCCAAGACAGCAACAACTGGGAACGTTTCTACAGCAAACATAAACAAAGAATCCGTGATTCTGTCGTAGAAAATATCAACAAATTACTCCTCTGTCGCACCCAAGAACTTGGCTTTCACAAATACCAATGCCCTCATTGCGGCGAAACTGTTGTTGTTCCCCACTCCTGCAAATCCAGAATCTGTTCATGCCTCTCGGTAAGTTAGCTACTGACCGCTGGATATCCTGTAGTCTGTCTCTGTTCCCTAACGTTCCCTATCAGCATCTTGTCTTCACAATCCCTGAACAACTCAGAGCTCTTATCCTTCTTAACCGAGCATTCCTTCTGAATGCTTTATTTAGGCTCGCTTGCTATACCGTCACTTTATGGACTATCAGTAATAAATCTTATACTCCCGGCATTACGATGGTTTTACATACCTTTGGTAGAGACCTCAAGTTCAACCCGCATATCCATATGTTGGTTACCTGCGGTGGACTATCCCTCAATCATCAGAAATGGACCAACAACTTCTTTATTCCCCATCAAGTCCTTAAGTCCATCTGGAGGCATAATGTTATCTCTTTTATCAGAGATTCTGCTAAGAAAAACTTGCTTAAACTGCCTCTTGCTGTGGGTCCTAATCTCAATAGATTTTTAGACAAACTCTACTCACTAACCTGGTATGTCAATCTCGGTAAGAAACTCTCTAATGCCAGATTTACTATCTCCTACATCGGCCGTTATACCAAACGTCCGGTCATTGCTGAGAGCAGAATCTTAGAGTATGATGGCAAATCTGTAGTTTTCTCCTATGAGGACCAGGCTACTTCTGAAACCTTTTATGTCAGAATATCCGTTGAGGAGTTTATTGTTAGGCTTATTCAACATATCCCGGACAAAGGTTTCCGCCAAATTCGTTATGGAGGTATCTTTGCCAGCCGGGTAAGGTCTAATCTTATCCCTATTGTTAACACTATCCTTGAAAATATAAGAAAATCTGTTAATATGTTTATCGGCAACCTACAAAACTACTTAGAGATCCCTCTCTGTCCTGCATGTGGTTGCGAGATGCTCTTAATCGGCATTTCTCATAATGGTAAATATGTCCAAATATCTGAAACATATACCTCTCATCCTCCGTAGTTTCTTCCCTAAGTCTGATCAATCTCAGGAGATGGTCAGATTTATCTGCACCTTCTGCGGAGCACAAGAGGATATTCCAAAGTCTGTTGTTGACCACATGGACGCAACAGATACCAGGGGAGATCTATCTTATCCACCCAGATTTACCTGCTCGGTTTGCCCTGATGGCTTAATGCAACCGATCAATTACACTAATCCATCAGGTAGAACCTATAAAACTGACCCCAAATCTATCAAACCGGTAAAAATTATCTCCGCATAATGTCAAAGAGCGTCAGATTATGTTATACTCTTTTATCTTTGAAATTCCATACAAGAACTTAGCCCCTCACCTCC
>Ga0210014_1001054_pt1 | contig 21496 bp, 22 predicted proteins | sample CryGeymeta201519_FD_183983 | JGI IMG/M metagenome (GOLD analysis project Ga0210014, IMG submission 183983) | Groundwater microbial communities from Crystal Geyser aquifers in Utah, USA - Crystal Geyser metaG 2015-19 (SPAdes) (version 2) | ecosystem: Environmental > Aquatic > Deep subsurface >...
AAAAACATGACCAGCGGCAAGCAGAAAACATTAACTTTGGAAAAGGCAATTAATGTCCTCACGCGCTAAAGCCTATCTTGCTCTTCTGGGCACTGCTCTTGTCTGGGGCGCCGCCCTACCCATAGTCAAACCTGCTTTAAACTATGTTTCTCCCACTCAGTTTCTGTATTTTCGTTATCTTATAGCCGTCCCCCTGCTGCTGCCTTTTTTACTAAAATTCTTTTTAAAATTCAGGCCAAATCTCCGCACTGTTTTAAATATCTTTTTTGTCGAGGCCTACAGCTTTTTCGGTTTAATCCTGCTTTATCGCGGCCTTCAGCTTACCACCGCCCTTGAAGCTTCTTTAATCGGCGCTACCGGCCCGGTGTTTATTGTCTTAGGCGGTATTCTGTTTTTGCATGAAAAACAAGAAAAATTCGAATGGACTGGATTAATAATAAGCTTTATAGGCACGTTAATACTTGTTTTAGAACCATTATTTACTGGCAAAAACCACTCTGCCAGCTTTTCTTTTACTGGCAATTTAATGATCATCGGCTATAACCTGCTCAATGTTTTCTCAGTCATTTTTCAAAAAAAACTTTATAAGCATATCCCGAAAATCTATGTTTCCAGCCTTAGTTATCCAATCGGCTTGTGTATCTTCTTTTTAATTTTAACTTTAACCAGCTCATCTGCTTCAGTTTCCCTCTTAACTATTCCTTCTGTTATTTTAGCTTCCGGCTATATGGCTATCTTTGGTTCTATTATAGGCTTTACTCTTTTTCTCTACGGGCAAAATCTGATCGAAGCTTCGGAAGCCAGCTTATTTACCTATCTTCAGGGTATCGTCGCTGTCCCGGTCGCCTGGATATTTTTAAACGAAATGGTCTCGCCATTAATGATCTTGGCAGTCATTATTGTCGCCCTAGGTGTTTATCTTGCCGAATTCCGGCCGAAACGCTATAATCGTAATCCATGAAGAAAAACATTCATCCTCAATACTATCCTCACTGCCAAGTCACCTGCGCCTGCGGCAATACTTTTACCACCGGTTCGACCTTAAAACAGATTAAGGTCGATATCTGCTCGGCCTGCCATCCTTTTTTTACCGGTCAAATGAAGTATGTCGACACTATGGGCCGGGTGGAAAAATTCCAAGCCAGCCAGCGGGCTGCCAAAGCACGTAAATATGTCAAAAAATCTAAACACCCTGTTGATGACGGCTCTAAAACGCCGCGAACCTTAAAAGAAATGATTGAACAAGAAAAAACCAAAGCCAAGAATGCTAAGTGACTATCTTCAAGCCGAACTTGATCGCTTGGACCAAAAAATAACCGAAGCTCAGGCCTCGCTGGCCGACCCGCAATTAAAACCCCTGGCCGAAGAAGAAATTATCAAACTCACCGAACAAAAAAAAGTTTTAATTAACATTCCACCCCGGGGTGGAAACGTTACACCCCTAGGTGTTAATGAGGGCAACATCATCTTAGAGATCCGGCCCGGCACCGGCGGCGAAGAAGCCAAAATCTTTGCTTCAGATCTGCAAAACATGTACACCCGCTTTGCTCTCTCCCAAAAACTTGAAGTTATTCCCCTTGATGAAAATATTATTAAAATTAAAGGCAGGCAAGCCTACTCGCTCTTTAAATTTGAAGCCGGCGGCCATCGGGTCCAGCGTGTCCCGGTCACCGAATCTCAAGGCAGGATTCATACCTCTACCGCCACTGTCGCGGTTTTGCCTGAGGTTAAAGAAACGGACATTCAACTCAATCTCAAAGATATTAAGGTCCACTTTTTCCACGCTTCCTCCCATGGCGGCCAAAATGTTCAGAAAGTTTCTACGGCTGTCCGCTTAACTCATAAACCCACCGGTATTATCACTACCTGCCAATCCCAGCGTTTTCAGGAGCAAAACCGCAAAATCGCCACTGATTTATTAAGAGCCAAACTTTATCAATTAGAACAGGAAAAAATCGCCTCTCAAACCGCCCAAGCCCGCCAAGGGGCGGGCAGCGGTATGCGGGCGGAAAAAATCCGCACCTATAACTTCCCCCAGAATCGGGTCACTGATCATAGAATCAAGACGTCATGGAAACAATTAGACAAAATTATGGCAGGCAATTTATTGCCCGTAATTCAAGAACTTAATTTTCAATTTTCAAATCACAATTTTCAATCAAATCTCAATAATCAAATTTACAAACATTGAAAATTAATTAATTGAAAATTCATTGTAAATTTTATTACCCTCCCATCTCTTCCAGCTTAACCTTAATCGTTATTTCCTGACCGTCTCGGTAAACTTTCAACTTAATTTCCTCGCCGACTTTTTTCTTGGCGATCACTTCGGCAATCCCGTTATTATCGTCTAATTTAAGTTCGTCGATCTGCATCACAATGTCCCCGGTTTTCAGACCGCCTTTTTCCGCCGGTGAATCTTTTACTAATTCCACCACATACGCTCCCTGAGGCACATTATTGAGAAGCGCCGTCTTTGCCGTCAACATTTGGTAGCGCACCCCCAAATAGGGCCGGGAAAACTTACCGGTCGCCTCAAACGTATTAATCGCTTCCTTAACAATGTTAATCGGGATGGCAAAACTGATATTTTGTCCCGCTTGAGAAACTGCCACATTTACCCCGATCACTTCCCCTGAGGAATTCAACAGCGGCCCGCCGGAATTCCCCGGATTAATCGCCGCGTCGGTTTGGATCACATTATCCAACCGCTCGCTCATTCCCCCCCAAGCCGAACCGGCATCAATCCCTCTGCCTAAACCGGAAATCACTCCGGTAGTGACCGTGGACCGAAACTCACCCAAAGCTGTACCAATGGCAATCACTGTCTGACCGACTTTTAAATTATCTGAATCTCCTAATTTAACCGCCTTAAACCCTTCGGCCGGCGGACTAACCTTAATAATCGCCATATCATTAATCTGGTCCCGGTAAATTTTTTGGGCAGCCAATTCCTGATTATCAGCCGTTATAATTTTATATTCTGCCTCCAAATCATCCACTACATGCCGATTAGTAATTACCAAACCTTCTTCCTTAGAAATAATAAAGCCGGAGCCGATATTCTCTTCAATTAATTGTTCATTGATCTGAGAATTGAAAAAAAACGACATCGGGTCAATTGTCTTTTGCGTCTTCTTGATACCAATGGTCACCACTGACGGAGTCACCGCATCAACTACTTTAATCACCGCGTTTTCTTCATTTAAAACTTCCCGGTAAATTTCTTTTTCCGCTGGTTTAAATTTTATCGCTGGAAATAATTTTGCTCCGCCAAAAGCCGAAACAACAATAATGAAAATAACCAAGATTATTATTAAGAAACGCCGCATACTTTAACTTTGACTTTAGCCCTTATTTTTCCAAACTTAATCTCTACCTCGTACTCGCCGGGCTTCCTGATCAGCTTGGGTAAAATGACATTAGTTTTAAGAATTTTAAGGCTGGCGGCAATTTTCTTTTTAGTCACCGTCTCGCCTTTAAACTCAATCACTTTGCCGTCCAGCCTCTCCGCTTCCTGCTTATCCTGTCTCTCTCCCTGGCTTTTGGCTTCTTCTAATTCTTTAGCCGCCTGTTTTAACTGCTCCAATTTTTTTTTGGTGGCCATCACTCCCAATTTTTTCGGGAGTAAATAATTAACCGCGTAGCCTAAAGAGACGTCCTTAACCTCATTTGTTTTTAAAATAATCACCTTCATAGATTCTCCAGCGCTTTCTCCATTACTTCATCTTTGGCTGTTGTCTTATCATCCTGAACCTCAATCTCCGGGGTAATCCCTTTGGTTTCATTCACCCACTGGCCCAAAGGCAGCAGCCATTTGGCTGTGGTCACATGCAAGCCGGCGCCTTCAGCCACATCCAACGCCTCCTGGATCGTCCCTTTGCCAAAAGTCTTCTCCCCGATTAATTTGGCCCGCTGGTTATCTCTTAAAGCCCCGGATAAAATTTCCGAAGATGAAGCACTGCCTTTGTTCACTAACACTACCAAAGGCTGGGTTAACAGCCTGCCGGCCTTAGTCACGCTAAAAGTCTCTGTTTCTCCTTTGGCTGACTCCTGTTTCACCACAATCAGGCCGGGTTTTAAAAACTCGCTGGCTAAAGCCACGGCCCCGTTTAAATAACCGCCGGGGTTATTTCTCAGATCTAAAATTATCCCTTTCAACTGATTGTGTTTTAAAATCTCGCTGACTGCTTCATCCCACTCGGATTGTGTCCGGTCGCCAAACCGGGATAACTTTAGCCAGGCCACGTTTTTACCTTCCCCCTGCCACTCCAAGGCCACACTTTTAATCACAATCGTATCCCGCTTAAGCTTAATCACCTTTGTTTCTGTCTCCCCTTCGTGCAAAACCGTCAGCGCTACCTCAGTACCTTTTTTACCTCTGATCAGTTTCACTGCTTCCGGCAAAGACATATCCGTTGTCTCCGTATCTGCTCCCTTTAACTCATCCTTAATATGAAAAATATAATCGCCGGCTTTAATTCCGGCCGCTTCCGCCGGCATGCCGGCCAAAGGGGCGACCACAATTAAAGTTTTATCCTTAAACCCTAGCTCAATCCCCACCCCTTCAAAAGCGCCGTTTAACTCTTCTTTGGTGGATTGATTATCTTCCGGCGGCAAAAACACCGTATAGGGATCGCCTAAAGAAGCCGTCATCCCTTTAATCGCCCCCCAAACCATTTCTTTCGGCTTCAGGTTTTCTTTAATTAAATAGCTCTCTCCCAGCTTATCCCAAACCTGCCAAAAAAGACCTAAATCGATCTCGGATTTATCCAAAGATTTTTCTATTTTATCATTACCTAACCTAAAACCAGCCAAGCCGGATAACAGCATTAAACTTAAAACTGTAATCCCCACTCTAATCTGTTTTAAAGATATTTTCATGAGACAAACGGCAATAAGGCTAAATGCCTGGCCCGCTTAATTGCTCTTGTCAGCCGGCGCTGGTGTTTAGCGCAAACTCCTGTCCGGTCGGCCGCTTGAATTTTACCTCTGTCTGACATAAACTTTTTTAAAGTTTCAAAATCTTTATAGTCAGGCAGTTTTTTATTCTCGCAATAATAGCATTTTTGTTTTGGCCTAAACATAATTTTTTGGCTTAAAAAGGAATATCGTCCGGATTAATTTTCTCGTCCTCAGGTTCGGTGGCTACTTTTGGCTCTTCGGCCTTTGGCTTTTCTGCTTTCTTTTTTTTCTTATCCGGTTCTTCCGGGGCCGGTGCCGGCATCGGGGCCGCTACCCCCTCATCAACTGGGATAGCTGTGGCTGTCTCTTCAGGGTATTCTTTTTGCTGATAACTGCCGCTTTCCTCTTGGCCTTCTTTGCGTTTATTATCCAGCACAATCATGTTGTCGATCACCACCTCTACGGTCGTTCTTTCCTGGCCTTGAGCATCAGTCCAATTTCTGGTTTGGACCCGGCCTTCAACAAACACTTTTCTGCCTTTAAATAAAAGCTCACTGCACAACTCCGCTAATTTATTCCAGGCAACAATCCGGTGAAACTCGGTCTCTTCCTGGCGTTCTCCGCCGGCTGACGGCTGCCAGGAACGGTTAGTGGCTAAGCCAAAGGTGCAGACCGGTGTCCCCTGCGGCGTATATCTTAACTCCGGATCGCGGGTTAAATTCCCGATCAACAAAACTTTATTCAAAGAACGGCTCGACATATCCTTTACTCCTTCTTAATTATTAAATTTCTTAAAACTTGGTCATTAATTTTTAAATTTCTATCCAAACTCTTCATTTCTGATCCCTCGGCTTCTATTTCCATAAATAATACCCAGCCTTTTAAGGCTTTTTTTACCGGGTAGCTTAACTGCTTTAGCCCCAAACTATTAATACTGGTAATTTTGCCTTTAACTTTGGAAACAATCTCAGCTGCGATTTTTTTTAGTTCAGCTTCGCTCTTTCCTGCTTCCTCCCTCAGGACCAAGGCAAATTCATATATGCTCATTGAATTTGTATCTTATCCAAATTATTTAACTATTTCAAGAGCCAATTTTAAATTCCACCACGTCTCCCTCCTGCATTACGTAATCTCTGCCTTCTAATCTCATCTTGCCTAATTCTCTGGCTCTTTTCCAACCGCCCGCGGCTATAAAATCATCAAAGTCAACCACTTCCGCTTTAATAAATTTGGCCATAAAATCCGTATGAATCACCCCGCTTGCCTTGACGGCCGTCTCGCCGCGCCGAATGGTCCAGGCCCTGACCTCCTTGGTTCCGGCCGTTAAGAAAGTTTGCAGTCCCAAAATTTCAAAAGCTTTCTGAATCACTTTCTCCAATCCGGTTTTGGCTATCCCCAGCTGTTGTAAATATTCTTTTTGTTCCTCTTCGGAAAGTTCTGCCAACTCTTCCTCCAGTTTGGCGCAAATACGCAATCCGCCGTTGTTTAATTTATCCTCATCGGTGTTATAAACCACTATTCCCGGTTTTTTTGCCAGTAAATTTACTTTCTCTTTGGCGTCCAAATCAGCCAACTCCAACTCCATGCGTAAAATTTCCAAATCTGCTTGCGGATTTACTGACCCGGCCCTAATAATATTTTCATCGGTAAAATCCCTCAGCAAATATAAAATCGCGTCCACTTCCCGAATGTGGCTCAAAAACTTATTCCCCAAACCTTCGCCTTGGCTGGAACCTTTAATTAAACCGGCAATATCCACAAACTTCACTGTCGCCGGCACCTCTGGAGGCAGACTATTCATTTTCTCCGCATTCTTTACCACGTCTGCCAATTTGGCCAGACGTGGATCCGGCACCGGCACCACCCCGACATTCGGCTCAATCGTCGCAAAAGGAAAGTTGGCCACATACGCTACTTGTTTTTTAAGCAAAGCGTTAAACAGCGTGCTCTTCCCCACATTTGGTAATCCGACAATCCCGACTGATAGGCTCATATTTATTAAATTAAAATGGAGGAAACTCTTCTTTAATTTTCTGTTTTTTAATCACTTTTTCCCCACTATAAAAACAGTAAGTTCTTAAATCATTGTTAAATTGCAAAATAAAATACGCCTCACAACCAAATATTTTTAAAGGAAAATCTTTATAATTTCTAGTTAAAAGAAAAGTCTTTGGAAATTGTTTTAAAGCAGTTGCTAAACATAAATCAACATAAGACACTTTTCCTTTAGCATATCTGCCATATTGCATGATTAATTTTTTTGTTACTTCTTCTTTCAAGGCTCTAACAGGCAAAACTTCATCAATTATGCTTGTTAAATATTTTTCTTTTATCAAGAAGTCTTGACTTGTACTTCCCAGATAAAATTCTAAAGCTACCGGAGATAAAGTAATAAAAGATACTGAAAGATTTCTAAAATTATTTAATAAATCTATCAACTTGCTCTTATCTTTTGTTTTCTTTAAAGAAGCAAAATCTAATAAAAAACAAGTGTCTATGAAAACATGACACTCTTTAATAACAGAAAGCGCTTCTTGGGGGAGAAATATATCCATCTTCGTCTGCCTTAGATACTTTTTCACTTTCTAAAATTTTCCTCACTTTAGAAGCTAACTTTAAAATTTTCTCTTTATTTAGTTTTTTTGGCTTAGAAATTTTTGGAAGTTTATCAGAAGTACTGATTTTATTCATAGACATAACATTTTATAACTAAACAGTAAAAGGGTCAATAAGCACTATTTTTTAACTCACCACCAGCTCCAGCTTGTTGCCTTCAATCGCAGTTCTAATTTCCATGGCGATGCGCTCACCGAGAGAGACGGGCCGGCCGAAAAGATAATTAGAATACGGCGTGGCAATGATACCGGGAGATCCGGGCATGCGCAAAGATAAATCAAAAGTCACCAAATCCTCTTTCGGCGGACCGGGAACATATATGGTCTGCAAAGCAAACGGGCCGATAATGCCCGGCGGAAATTCCTGTTGCAAAACCTTGACTAATTTTTCCCCTGAAGTAAACGCCTGTTCTAAAACACTTTCTTTAACAGTCACCGCCATATGGCCAGCTTCAACATACTGCGGCCGAAGATATTTTAAAATTTCCAGTTGTTCATTCGCCGGTAGATTGACCAACCCGTTGATATTGGTTGCCCGCCGCGTATCCGTGCCTAACAGTTCCAATCGTTTTTTCAAAGGCGAATAGAAAAAATTGAAATTGACACTGACACCTAAGATAAATTCTTCTATAACAGCCTGTTTTAACCCACTTTTAGTAATCCTCCCCTCTTTAATTAATTGAAGCGCCTGGTTTTGATAATCTTTGTAGCTCGTTGCCAGAAAAAATGCCCGTTCATAAGTTCTGGTTGCTTCGGCCGCTTTAACTAACACCAAACGATTAATTTTCCGCGGGTCCTGATAAATTTTTGGCCGCCTAATCCCCGCCTTATCCATTAAATAATACTGGTTTCTGGGCACATTTCTTTCTTCTCGTTTGACCAATCCCCGCCTGCCGAAAATCGGTACGGGAAAGTTTTTCTCAATCGCCTCATGGTCGCAGTAAACCCAAAAATACCTTGACTGGACCATAACCGTATTTAAAGCCTGTAATTTTTTAATCACTGCTTTGGTCGTCAAATCCCGAAATTTATCTACTAAAATCACTTCGTCAAATAAATCAGCATAATATTCCGTGTAAGTTTTTTCCCGGCCTTTTTGGCAAACAACCACGGCCTTTAAACCTTGCATTTTAGCGCCCAGAGCGATTTCCAAAGCAGAATGTCCACCTAAAGTACCGACGTGAACTTGATTTACATTCATAAAAGAATTTTGTCTAATTGATTGGTCTCCAGGGCAATTTTAATCTCTCTGGCAATCCGGCGGCCGGTGCTCATCGGCTCGTCGTAAATAAGCTGGGTGTAAGGCGAACCCATTAAATATGGGTTGGTCCCGGCCACAATCCGGGCAGAAATCTCAAACACATAAATCTTAGAATCCGGGGTAATCACGCTTTCCAAACAAAACGGACCGAATAACCCGCCCTTAACTATTTTCTGTGAAGCTTTAATTATTCTTTCTCCCATTTCCAAATATTCGCTTAAAAACGATTCACGGACAACCAAAGGCAGGTTGCCGCAAATAACATAAGACGGATCAACTGACTTTAACACCATTTGGTCACGGGCAGAAATTCGGCCTAAAGAATCCACGTTGGATTCATAACGTTTATCAAAACCCATTAGTTCCAATTTGCCGGTGAGATTGCTGTAAAAATAATGAGCAAATACCGGCACACCGACAATATATTCCTGAATTACATATTTTTTATTCCTGTGCGGCTTAATTTTATCTCGGAAATCTTCGGTCGAGTTAGCCAAAAAATAACCCTTACCGCCGGAGGCACCGTAAAATTTGACGATCACCGGTCGGTCAATTTCTTCCGGTCGGTTAAAAATCAAAGGCAGCCTTAACCGCGCCTTCTTCAACCACTGCCGTTCTTTACTCCTGTCCGACTCCCAGATCAAAATCTTTTTATTGCCAAAATATTTTAATTTTAATCTTTCTACCGCTTCACAGCCAAGATAAGCAATTAACGAAGCGTGTGGAATTAAAATTATCTTGTCTCTATATAAAATTTTATCTAAGCTTGCTAATTCCTGATAATCATTAATTAGTTTAATCTCGTCGGCCACCGGAAATACCTGATACGGTTTTTCTCTGCCCTTAAGACAGATCACCAGGGTGGAAAACCCCTCGTCTTTAGCGCCTTTCAAAATCTGCAAAGCCGAGTGCGAACCTAAAGTGGCAATCGTGTATTTATCTTGCATAGCTTAAATATTTAGCAATCAGCCTATCATACTGACCGGTCAACCGAAAGGCTTTAGCCGCCAACTGCCGCCTTTGTTTTAAAGATAATTTTTTCGTTATTGAGGCATAATCTTTGATTTGACCCGCCACAATCGTCGTCCGCCAACTTTTGGCTGCCGCCCGCAACAACGTCACTCCCCCGATATCAATCTGCTCAAACGGGTATAAATTCACTACCACCATGTCAATCGGACCAATCCCTAACTTTTTTAACTCCCTAAGATGCTGTCGATTATTTTTCTCCGCTAAAATTCCTCCGAATATCTTTGGGTGCAAAGTCTTTACCCGGCCGTTTAAAATTTCCGGAAAACCGGTCACTTGCGCCACCTCCATCACCTCAAAACCGTTAGCATTTAAATATTTGGCTGTGCCGCCGGTAGAAATGATTTTTAAGTTAAACTTCCGGCTTAATCTTTTCACCAGCTCTATTAAGCCGGTTTTGTCATAAACGCTGATTAAAACGGTTAATGTTTGAAGCATCTCACTCCTGTAAAAATCATGCTCACTTGGTTTTGATTGCATAAATCAATTGTCTCCTGGTCCCTGATCGAGCCGCCCGGCTGAATCATCGCTTTGAGGCCGGCTTTGATTAACACCGCCGGGCCGTCTTTAAATGGGAAAAAAGCGTCCGATGCCGCCACTGCACCCCTAACCGCTCCCGGCCTCGCCTTGTTAACAGCCAACTGGCAGCAGCGGACCCGATCCTGCTGTCCGACAGCGTTGGCAACCAGCTGTTCATTCTTAACTAAAGCAATGCTGTTGGCTTTCGACACCCGACAAATTTCCCAAGCCATCAACATGTCTTGAATTTGTTTGAGTTTAGGCCGTACTTTAGTCACAACCCGCAAATCTTTTTTTGTCAGCTTATATAAATCCCGCTCTTGTTCCAAGATCCCCCCCCTGATTTCCCGGTGATCCAAGGCTTTGTTCGGCATAGGCGTGGATAATGCCGGATTAATTAAAATCCGCAAATCTTTTTTCCGGCTCATTACTTTTCTTGCTGCTGCGGATATTTCCGGACAAAGCAGGATTTCAAAAAATCGTCTTTCTGCCAACATCAACTTTGCCAGTTTTCCCTCCACTGGCCGATTAATTGCCACAATTCCGCCAAAAGCCGCTAAACTGTCACCCCTCCAAGCCTGTAAAAATATTTTTTCTAACTTTCTTCCCCGGCTGACGCCGCAGGGATTAGTGTGCTTGACAATCACACACGCCGTCTTGGTCTGACCGATAAAACTCAGGGTCTCCACCGCTGTTTCCATATCCAAATAATTATTAAATGACAACTGCTTGCCCTGCAATTGTCTAAATCTAAACCAAGCTAACGGATTCTTTGTCGCGATTTTTTTTATCCAGCCTTTTTGGTGGGGATTTTCACCGTAACGCAATCTGATTTTATTCATAAACTTAAAATTCTCTTAGCCGCCAAAACAGCATTGCCCGGATCAACGACGGTCATTACCGGCACTGCCGACGGCATCTGTAAACTGGAATGAATATTAATTAAATAATCATGCTTATCTTTAAAAGGCGGGCAGGCAATCACCGGAAAGCAACTGTTTCCGGCCACAAAACCGGACAAAGCATTGGACCTGCCGGCCACGGTAATCATCACCACTTTTCTGCCCCACCGCTGATATCGATCAATTATTTCCAAGACTTTTTTGGACTGCTTGTGCGCCGAAGCATAATAAACACTGTTCTTTAACTTTTGCTTTCTTAACTCTTTCTCAATCTTTTTAACCCAAAGCCGGTCTTTTTCACTGCCGCTGATAATTACCACCAGGTCTGATAACGGCTTTAAATTCTTTTTAATTCTTGCGCTCATATTGCCTTTATATTTAATCAGCTTCCGCCCGGTAATTTTAGTATAAATCGCTCGATAACGCTGGCTGACTTTCTTTTTAAAACTTAAGGGCATCGTTGGCGGGCGTCCGTCGCCGCAATAATGCCGCTGGTTATACCACAACCTAAAAAATTCTTTATCAAAATTTTCCGGCTCTAAACCTTTTTTAATCCTTTTCTGATAAGTATTTTTAATCCAAAACCTGGATGAATCCGGCGTATGAATTTCATCAATTAAAGTTAACTCTCCCTGGTAATCGCCAAACTCATACTTAGTATCCACTAAAATCAAGCCGGCTTTATCACAAATTTCCGTTCCCCGTTTAAATAAAGCCAGGGCCGCCTGTTCCATCTGTTGATAAACCCTAACCGGCACAATCTTTCTTTTAATAATCTCCTCGCGGCTGATCTTTTCATCATGGCCGCCCGGACCGGTCCCTCTGGTCGTCGGCGTAATTATCGGTTGCGGTAATTTTTGGTTCTTAGTTAAACCATTCGGAAACTTTAAACCGTAAATCCGCCTTTGCCCCTGTTCATAGTTATACCAAAGCGAGGTCTTGGTCACGCCGCTGATATAACCGCGGACCACCATCTCAATCGGATAAGACCGGCAGTTTTTAGCAATACTCACATTCGGATCCGGCAGGGCCAATAAATGGTTAGCCACAATCTCTTTTGTTTTGTCAAACCAAAACGCCGCCAACTGATTCAACACCTGGCCTTTATCTTCAATCACTCCCAGCACTCGGTCAAAAGCAGAAATTCTGTCAGTAGTAATTAAAATCCTTTTATTCCCGAACACATAATAATCTCTCACTTTACCCTGATATCTTTTTCCAAAACCATGTAAATTAATTTCTTTTAATACTGCCATAAGCCTCCTTTAATTATCACCCTTTTCGGCCCGGATTCCACCCGGCCCAGTTTAATAAAACCAACTTTATATTTCCGGCAAATAGTTAACATCTTTTTTTCTTGGCCGGCCGGCGCAAAAATCGCCATTCCCAACCCCATATTCCAAGTCTCATAAGCTTCTGCATTGCTTAATCGCCCCCATTTTTGTAAAGCAGTTAAAATTTTCGGCGGCCGGGGTAAATTGGAAATTGCATAAGTAAACGGTTTTTTAGCCCGGCTGATCTTCCTGAAAGCACTGCCGGAAATATGGCTAAGATAATGAATTTCTAAATCTTTAATCATTTCCAAAATTATCTGGCTGTAAATTCTGGTCGGTCTTAATAATTCTTCGCCCACTGTCTTTTTACCAAAAGCCGTAAAATACCCCTGGGGAAGTTTCCCGGCGATTTTTCTGGCTAAACTTAAACCGTTCGTATGAATCCCGTCGGCCGTCAAGCCGTAAATTATATCGCCTGCCTGTAGCTTTTGGCCAAAAACTGCCTGCTGTTTCGGCCGAATAATCCCGATTGACGAACCGGTAATACTGCAAACTCCCGCCTTAATTACATCAGTTAAGGTCGGTGATTCACCGCAAGGAATAGTAATTCCCGCCTCCTGACAGCCCTTTTTCAAACCGCTCAGTAAACCTTTAATAAAATCCTGGTCCAGAAATTTACCAAAACTCCCCGCGGCAATTTCATCGGCTAAGGCTATCGGCGCGGCGCCTAAGCAAACCAGATCATTAACATTAGAAGCAATCAAATCAATACCCAAGCCGGCATAGAGATTGATGATTCTTTTTTTGGGCCATTTCTTCCGGCGGGCTAACACAGCCATCTTTTCGGCAATCAAACTCTTAGTGCCCACTCCGTCGGTTTTAAATGCCAAATAAAAATCTTCATCTACAAAATCCAGTAAAGCCGCCGGCTCACCCAATGATTCCGGCACAATTCTAATCCTCTGGCTGAGTATATTTTTGGCCGTCGTTTTTACCAAACCAACAATCCCTTGCTTAAAAGCATCTTTCTTTGTTAATCCTTCGATATTGGCATATTTCATAAATCAATTTTACAATTATGAGGATTGTTTTTATCCCGACTCCACCTTATAGGATTAATTTTAATATATTGGCGGATTCTATCCAAATCGTTTTCCGTCCGAACAATATGTTCATAATAATTCCGCTGCCATAAACGTCTGTCAAACGGCTTCCACCCGGATTTTTTTACATTTTTAATATATTCTACGGACGTGATTGATTTAAATCCTCCCACAACATCCCCCAATGTACGGGCAACCCTTGTGGTTGCCCGATCATCCCGGGCGGGCATCCCCCTGCGGGGCCGGGCGGGCATCCCCCTGCGGGGCCGGGCGGGCATCCCCCTGCGGGGCCGGGCGGGCATCCCCCTGCGGGGCCGGGCGGGCATAAAGCCCGCCCCTACGATATCTCCCCTCGTACGGGCAACCCTTGTGGTTGCCCCATCCCCATCCCCATCCCCATCCCGATCCATACGAATAATAAAATGAACATGATTGGGCATTATTTGAAACGCATCCAATTTTACCGAATAATGACCCGGCAACAATTCCCAAATATTCTGTATAATTTTACCCGCCCCATTTAACACCATTTTACGGTCAATAATATCACCAAATAAACATTCTCTGTTTTGGGTGCAAACGGTCACATAATAAAATCCATTTTCTGAATAATCACAATTTTTTAATCTAATTGATTTTCTTTGAGGGAAATTTTTCATCTAAAATATTTTACTCCGTTTTGGAAAATTTTTAAGCCCGGGCCGAATTCAGGCAATGGTTTATCGGCTCGAATCAGTTTTTCTTTTAAATACGGCCAATCCGGTAATTGGGTAAAAAATTGGGCCCTCTCCGGATGCGGCATTAACCCAAAAATTCTGCCTGACTGATCAGTCATCCCGGCAATATCCTGAAGCGAACCATTGGGATTGGTGTTATTAATATACTTTAACGCTGCGGCCGCTTTAACCCGGGTGTAAAACTTGCCCTCGCCGTGCGCTACTGCTAGACTTAATTTTTTAATCCCTTTGAGCCAGGGTGTTTTACCCTCCGCCTTTAAATCCACCCAGGTATCAATATATCTTGCGTCATCATTCCATTTTAAAGCCACCTGTCCCAGCAAACCTAAACTGACCAAAATTTGAAAACCATTGCAGATACCCAAAACCAACTTATCCTGGTTAATAAAAGCAATCAATTCCTGCCACAGATTATTTTTCAGCCGATTGGCAAAAGCATAACCGGAACCAAGCTGGTCGCCGTAAGAAAAGCCGCCGGGCACAACCAGAATTTGATAATTATTTAAACTTTTTTCCTGGCTGATTAAATCATTAACATGCACTATCTCCGCCTGGCCTCCGGCCTGGTTAAAACCAAAAGCGGTTTCTTCTTCACAGTTAAGACCGTAACCGGATAAAACTAAAATTTTAACTTTTGTAGGCATGTCCAGCCTCGCTTAAAGATAAATTAATAAAATTATTAATTAATATCTCTGGTTTTCTGGTCACTTTACCAACCAGACAACTGATACTACCCACCATGATTTTTTCAAATTGTGATTTATTCTTCGGGTTAACCGTTACCACTAACCGGCCGCTGCTTTCCGAGAATAAACCTTTACCCCTGCCGTTTATTTCTACTCCCAAACCTAACTTCCCAGCCAGAGCGCTTTTGGCTAAAGCCACGGCCAAACCTCCCCGCGTCACGCTGATACTGGAAGCGACTAATCTTTGCTTGATTGCTCGGCTTAATGATTGGTATAGTCGCTTATTCTTCGCTCTGTCCACTTGCGGTACACAGTTTCCTATTTTGTTTTTCATTCGATAGTATTCCGAACCGCCTAACTCATCATCTTTAGTATTCCCTAAAATATAAATTAAATCCCCGGGAAATTTCAGATCCAGAGAAACAGCTTTAGTAATATCTTCAATAATTCCGATCGCCGAAATTAACAGCGTTGGTAAAACTGAAATTTTTATCGGCCTCTCCTGAGCATCAAAACCAAACCAGTCATTAAACATGCTGTCCTTGCCGGAAATAAACGGCGTTTTGTAAGCTACCGCCAGCTCATAACAGGCCTTCGCCGCCTGCTCTAACTCCCCTAACCTTTCCGGTTCATTGCTGGAACACCAACAAAAATTATCTAATAAAGCAATCCGGTTAAAGTCCGCCCCGGCACTAACGCAATTTCTTACCGCTGTATCCAGGCTGTTAGCCGCCATTTTGCCGGTATCAATTAAGCTGTAACGGGGATATGTTCCTTGGGATAAAACTATGCCTTGATTAGAATTGAGTCGCGGCCGCATCACAGTGGCTTCCCCGTTAACCTTTCCTTTTCCCTGCAAAGGTTTAATTACTGATCCGCCTTGAACTTCATGGTCATATTGCTGAGAAATATCCTCAAAGCTTTTAATATTTAATTGACGAAGCATTTGTTTTAATTCATCAGTCAGATTTTCCTTAAGTTTTAATCTCGGTTCAGGATAATGATTTTTTACCAATCTGGTTGCTAGGATTTTTCTTGGCCAGCCGTCATGTAAAAATTTCATGTCTAAATCCATAATTTTTTTAGTCTGGTATTTAACCACCGCTTTACCGGAATCGGTAAATTTTCCGATCACCACTGCTTCTACACCTCTTCTTGCCAGCAGCTCTTTTAGTCTCAACCACTTTTTAACCGGAACCGCCAAAGTCATTCTTTCCTGCGATTCGGAAATCCAAATCTGCCACGGTTTTAAACCCGGATACTTTAACGGTACCTTTTCCAAATCCACGATAAATCCGCCTGATTCCTTGGCCATTTCCGCCACCGAACAGGACAAACCGCCGGCGCCGTTATCCGTAAGGCTATGATATAAATTCAAATCCCGGACTTCTCTTACTAAAGCATCGCTTAATTTTTTTTGGGTAATCGGATCGCCGATCTGCACTGCCGAAACCGGACTGCCGCTGTTAAGACTCTCCGAAGAAAAAGTTGCCCCGTGGATTCCATCCAAGCCGACCCGTCCGCCCGCCATCACCACATAATCTCCGGCCATGGCCCTTTTTTTCAGAAATTTTTTGGGAATTAAACCGACCGTGCCGACAAAAATCAATGGCTTACCCCTGTAACTATCATCATAATAAACAAACCCCTGAGGCGTAGGAATACCGGAACAATTACCGCCGCTATTAACGCCTTTAACCACGCCGTCAAAAATCTGTTGGGTTGACAACATCGGCTGAGTCAGCTGGCGGTCCCGGAAAAACCGTTGTTCATCGGACGGTTTGCCAAAACAAAAACCATAAGTATTGACTATCGGTTTAGCTCCCAAGCCAAAACCCAAAGCATCCCGGTTCACTCCGACAATCCCGGTAATGGCCCCGCCGAATGGATCTAAAGCCGACGGGCTGTTGTGAGTCTCAACTTTATAAGTTACCAGCCACTCTTTATCAAAATTAATTGCCCCGGAATTATCCTTAAATACAGAGGCACAGAATTTTTTGTTGATTTTTTTCGTCGCTGCTTTAATGTATTTATTAAAAAATTTCTGAAATATTTTGTGTTTACAGTGCTCGGACCAGGTTTGGGCTAAAGCTTCTAATTCAATCCGGGTCGCCCGTCGTTTTTTCTGTTTGAAATAATTTCTGATTGTGTTTAATTCCCGCTGATCCAAGGCCAAAAGTTGCGGCTGGTCTGAAGCTTTAGACTTCCTTTTTAAGTTAACTTTAGGCAGCGGCAGTCTTTGATTTACTGCCAGCCGCTGGATTAAAGGGTTGATAGCTTGCCGGCAATCAAAATACAATTCAGAAGTATATACTTTTTCCCCGGCTTTGAATTTAATTTTTAATAAATCTTCAATACACTCCTGCGCTGTCGCTCCGGCATTATCAGTTACCCCAGGTAAAAATCCTATTTCTATAAAACTGCCGGCTTTCTTCGGCCGCTTCATAGGATTAATTTCAAAAACCTGAGTCAGCGGATTAATGAACATCCGGCCGATTTGGTTATAATCCTCATTATTCAATTGTTTGTCGATTGTGTATACTGCGGCTGATTTTGTTCCTTTGGTATAAACAATAATCTGATTAATCACAACTCAAGCCCTTTCTTTCCAATATCCTGGCGGTAATATTTATTGGTAAATTTAATTTTTTTAACTTGTTTATACGCCGCTTTAATAGCTCCGGCTAAGTTTGCTTCTCTTGTCGTCACACATAAAACCCGGCCGCCATTAGTCACAATTTTGCCTGCCTCAAGCTTGGTTCCGGAATGAAAGGTCTGCAGATTGACTTTGTTTCTTGGCAGGCCGGTAATCGGAAATCCTGTTTGATAATTACCCGGGTAACCACCTGAAGCCATCACCACACCCACAGAATAACCGGAATAAAAATCAATGGTTTCGTTTTTCAGCCTGCCTTTGATACAAGCCAGCATTAACTTCACCAAATCTGATTTTAACAGCATCATCTGCGGCTGGGTTTCCGGATCACCGAAACGGCAGTTAAACTCCAACACTTTCGGTCCGTCTTTGGTCAGCATCAAACCGGCATACAAAACCCCTCGATAAGGCCGGCCGATTTTCTTCATGCCTATTATTACCGGCTGTAAAATTTCCCTTTTAATTTGATTAATTAAAGTAGGGCTGACAATTGGCACCGGTGCGTAAGCGCCAATGCCGCCGGTATTCGGGCCCATATCATTATCACCAACCGCTTTGTGATCCTGCGCCGGTAATAATGGCAAAATTGTTTTCCCGTCTGTTAAACAAATAATAGAAACTTCCTGACCGGCTAAACATTCTTCAATTACTACTCTGTCGGTTAAAGCCCTTAATGACTGTTGATAATTTTGAACTACTGCCACACCCTTGCCGCTCGCCAACCCGTCTGCCTTAACCACTAAAGGGAAATCGGCAGACTGTAAATATTTTTTGGCTAAGCGGCGGTCAGTAAAAATTTTAAACCTGGCGGTGGGGATTTTGAATCTTTTCATAAACTTTTTACTAAAAATCTTTGAACCTTCCAACAGGGCCGCTTTTTTCTTCGGACCGAATATTTTTAAGTTATTCTTCTCAAACAAATCCACGATACCCAAAACTAATGGCTTCTCCGGCCCAACCACAGTCAGATCAATTTTTTCTTTTTTAGCAAAATTTAATAATCCGCTTAAATCATTGACTTTAATATCGACGTTTTCTCCTAAAATGGCTGTCCCGGCATTGCCCGGAGCAATAAAAATCTTTTTGACTTGCTTTGACTGTTTTATTTTCCATGCTAAAGCATGTTCTCTGCCGCCGGAACCAATAATCAGTACTTTCATTTTAATTGCATAATTTAATTAAAGCTTGGACATAAATCTTATTCTCTTTTATTTTTAAGCGCCGGTATAATGATTCAACCGTATCTTGAGTTTTAATTTTCTCAAAACAGCGCTCTAAAATCAAACCAAAATCAAACTCCGAGGACAAAAAGTGGACTGTTGAACCGGCATAAGTAGCTTTTTTATCAAAAAAGTTCTGAATCGCTGCTTGGCAAAATTTACCCCGGTTCCATAATGCCTTAGTTCCGTCAGGATTAATCACTTTTCCCTTCAATTTATCTGGCACCAGCCCCGGATGAATATTTAGAATTTTATTGGGAAATTTTTTAATCAACCAGTCCGGGATTATTTTTTTCCAACCTGCCAAACAAATATAATCTACCGGAAAATCAGCTAATTTTTTATGAGTATCGCTGATAACCAGACAGATTTTTGCTTTTAATTTTTTAGATTTAATTGCCTTCCTAATCGCTTTTAAATTAGTCCCCGGACCCGAAGCAGAAATTAACACTGCCAGTTTTTTCATATCGGATAATGGTTGTTAAAACAACCGGTACAGAATTTAATTTTTTTACCGCCAATCGCTTTTTTTAAACCTTCCAACGATAAATAGCCTAACGAGTCAGCTTTTAATTTTTTCCTGATTGCTTCCACGCTGTTCCGGCTGGCAATCAACTCGCTGTACCGGGAAACATCAATGCCCAGATAGCAGGGATTTTTAAACGGCGGGCTGGCTATCCGGACATGTACGGCTTTAACTCCCGCCGCCTTTAATATTTTGATTAACTGGGCAATCGTCGTTCCCCGAACAATGGAATCATCCACTAAAATTACCCGCTTATCTTTAAGAATTCGACTCAACGGGCTGAATTTTAAACTCACGCCTAAATCCCTAATTCTTTGATTAGGTTGAATGAAGGTTCTGCCTACATAACGGCTTTTTATCAATCCTTCCTGAAACATAATCTTGCTGGCCTGGCTATAGCCGATCGCCGCCGAAGTGCCGGAATCAGGCACGCTGATCACTAAATCAGCCTTCACCGGATATTCCCTGACTAAAATCTTTCCGGCCGCCATTCTGGTCGAATGAACTAATTGATCGTTAATCACGCTGTCCGGCCGGGAAAAATATAAATACTCAAAAATACAAAAACCTTGATGTTGATTCTTAAACTCCTGAAAACTAACTAATCCTTTCTGGGAAATCTCTATCAACTCTCCGGGCCTGACTTCTCTCACTACCCGGCCGCCGATCGATTCAATCGCCGTTGATTCTGAAGCCGCTATCCAGCCTTGGGTATTAATTTTGCCGATTACCAAAGGCCGCACCCCCCATTGATCCCGAATCACATACAATTTATTTTTAGACAAAATTACCAGAGAAAAAGCGCCTTTTATCCGACTGATGCCCTGAATCATTTTTTCTCTTAAAGTTTTTCCCTCAGCCGCTAAAATCACTCTCATTATTACTTCCGAATCAGTCGTCGTATTTAATCCATGCCCCAGTTTAAACAAATATTTTTTTAATTCCTGGTAATTAGCCAGATTGCCGTTATGAGCTAAAGCCAAATCTCCGAATTTAGAGTTTAAAATTATCGGCTGGGCATTTTTCAAGCTGGAGTCGCCGGCTGTTGAATAGCGGGTATGCCCGATCGCCAACTTCCCTTTAAGTTTTCTGATCTTGGCTTCGGTAAATACTTGACTAACCAGCCCCATTTCCTTATAACATCTGACTGTTTTGTAGTCGGCGCTGGCAATTCCCGCCGACTCCTGTCCCCGATGCTGTAAAGCTAATAAACCGTAAAAAGTTAGTCTGGCTACTTCTTCTTTAGGAGCAAATATTCCAAAAATACCGCATTTCTCACCCATTCCTTAGTCCTAATTTAACTTATACCCCCAAACCAGTTACTTCGTCAAGCCCTGGTTTTAGTATCTTTAACTTTAAAACCTTTTTTTTCAATCTTTTTTCTTAACTCATCCGCTTCTTCCCACTTTTTTTGCTTTCTTAATTCTTCTCTTTGTTTGATTAATTGAATTATCTCTTCTGGAATTTTTTTAATTTTTAATAAGTCTAAACCCAAGATCTGCTCCCAATCAGTAATCAGCTCCAGCTTATCCCGACCGGGGATATTGGATTTAGCCATCTCCCAAACCACGGCCAAAGCTTGAGGTAAGTTTAAATCATTCTCCACTGCCTCCCTGAACTTCAAGGACAGTCCTTGAAGTTTGGCTAACTTCTCCTCTGATAAAATAGTTCTTTCTTTTTCCCCCTGCCAACCGGCCACGATTGCTTTCAACTTTCGATAGGCTTCTTGACTCGCCTTTAAAGCTTCCCAGGTAAAGTTCACGGTTGTCCGGTAATGGCTGGTTAAAAATAAATATCTTAAACTCATTGGCTCATAGCCTTGATCAATTAAATCCTGCAGTCGAATAAAATTGCCTAAGCTCTTGCTCATTTTTTCACCCTCTACCATTAAAAACCCGGAATGAAACCAGTATTTAACAAATTGCTTGCCGGTCGCCGCCTCGCTTTGAGCGATCTCGTTAGTATGGTGGACCGGAATATGGTCCACCCCGCCGGTATGGATGTCCAAAGATTCGCCTAAATGTTTCATACTCATTGTGCTGCATTCAATGTGCCAGCCGGGA
>Ga0210014_1001128_pt1 | contig 20592 bp, 19 predicted proteins | sample CryGeymeta201519_FD_183983 | JGI IMG/M metagenome (GOLD analysis project Ga0210014, IMG submission 183983) | Groundwater microbial communities from Crystal Geyser aquifers in Utah, USA - Crystal Geyser metaG 2015-19 (SPAdes) (version 2) | ecosystem: Environmental > Aquatic > Deep subsurface >...
AGGTAGATGGAAAAGCAAATGATTTTAATAATTTGACAAAAAAAGATGTGAGAATAAAAGTGGCATCAGTAGGAGCGATTGAAGCAGTAGGCACTAATAATGCTGCCGCTTCTTATCAAAGTGGTGGAGCATCAATAGATGTTGGTGATTTTCCCCCTGGTACTACCGTAGTTAGCGAAGATGAAATAAGAAGTAAAATGAACATTATAGGACCTTTTATATTAACTAAAATAAACGACGGAACGATTAAAGCACGTGTTGGAAACGTAAAAGGGAACATTCCTTCTTTTCAAGATAGATTAAACCAAATAAGAAACTCTCGTAAAAGAGGTGGGACATTATTAACCAAATATTTAAGTCGATGAACATATATGGATTTTCAGCACAAAGGAATAGAAATACCTCAAAAGGAAGAACTTTAAAAGACGGTGGTATTATTGCTGGAGGTGTAGCACACGCTGAAAATAATAATATTGGCGATAAAGGTATTCCTGTGGTATCGATTGAATCTTATAACACCAACAATGGAAAATATATTAAGTCTGATAAACAAGTAGAAGTAGAATCTGAAGAGATTGTTTTCAATGAGGAAACGTCTTTGAAGATTAATAAGTTAGTAGAAGAATATAATACGTGTAAATGCGAAGGTAAATTAAGATTATTAGGTCAAGTTATACTTGAAGCTACTCGTAATCTTGTCGATGAAACATGTAGAACCAGTTGCAAATTTGAATCTAAATTACAAAAAATAAAATGAACAATTTAAGAATTAAAAACCTTCATAAACGCTTGTTAAAAGCGGGTGGTAAAATCGTAAAAGAAGATAGCTATTTATTTAAAAATAAAAGAGCTGACGGTGGTGAGGTTAAAATACCTCCAAGAAGGGCGGCATTATACGCTTTAGCTAACAAATTAGCGGACCAAAAAGTAGCTAGAAATGGCGGTACACGAAATGATTATTTTATGGAAGCGATTAAGCACATTAAGGCTAATCCTGAAAGGTATCGAGAAGAACTGAGTAAATATGTTGATGAAACACCTATTTCAGTAAATAATGATATAGAAGATCCTGAAATTGTTCCAGGTATGACTCGTGGTGATCATTTAAACGCTGACGACAAGACCCGAAAAAACATGGAGGGGTATGTTAACTTTGGGCAGTATGGTGAAAACAGTCAAGGTGCTTTAGATAAGAAAATAAATATTAAAAAACGTCAGATAATTACTGCGGCTTATAATAGAGCTATTCGAAAAGCTACTATCGCTAATAATAATAAAACGTTAAGTACTAAACAAAAACAAGAGATTTATAAAAAATTAATGGAAAGTCAAGATGTTAAAAAATTAATGGAAAGTCAAGATGTTAAAAAATTAATGGGAAGTCAAGCTGTACCTTCTTTTAATATGGGAGGTATTATGGGTGCTGTAGGAAACGTTATGCAGAATCCTAATACGATGAATATGATGGGAGATATGATGTCTCAACAAGCGGAACGTAGAAATCAAGCGGTAATGGCTTTAGGTGGGCAATTACGAATGAGGAGATTAGGTGGTTCTATCATTGGAGAAACAATGTTTAAAATCGCTGATAAAAATGCGGATTGGATTTATAATAATATGCAAGATTTAATCGGTGACGCGGTTTATAAAAACAATTTAGAAAGATTGTCAAGATTATCTCTGTAATATGTTTTACATTGGCGATTCTGAAATACAAGGAAAAGGTGTTTTTATAGACCAAGATGTACCAAAAGGAATATGTCTTGGTCTTGCTCACACTTTAGAAGGTAATAAATTAACTCGTATTACTAAATTGGGTAAATTTCATAATCATTCAGTTTTTCCTAATTGTAAATCATTTAAAATAGGCAATAACCGTTATTTATTTAGTCTTAGAGATTTAGTAAAAGGGGAAGAAATAACCGTTGATTATAGAAAACAACCCGAATTAGAACAACCTAAAGAAAATTGGGATATGGCAAGATTATTATTACTCGACCATAACGGTCAACCTCAAATGAAACTTGGAGGTAGAGAAATTGTATTTTCAAGAGTTTCAACAAAAAAGATTTTAGATTTAGCTGAAAAAGCAAGTGATGGAGATAATCGAGATATTTTAGCTTTAGGTAAGTTCGTTTATCAAGAAAGAATGAAACAAAAGAAAAGAGACAAAGAAATTTAATTTTTTGTATATTTAATTTATACAGTCACCTATAAAAACAACGATAATGATTACGTTTAATAATAGAAACACAAATAAAGTTGTAATCCCAGCTAGAGTGCTAGGATTACGTCAAGAAGGAGGGGAGTTGATAGAATCAGGAGAACCTGCGGCTGCGGAAGCTCAAGACCCTATGATGGACATCTTAAATATGGCAATGCAAGCAGTGGAAGAGCAAGATCCTGAAACGGCTATGCAAGTTTGCGTAATGCTAGTAGAAATAGCAGGTGGAGGTGAAGAAGCTTCTATGGAAGAAGAATCAATGGAAGAAATGCCTACAGATGAAGAAATGGGTTACGGTGGAATGATGGATTACTAGATAGTATGGAGGAGATTATAAAGCAACTAGATGGGCAGCTTATACTCCTTTATACTACATTTATCGGTATTATAATTTTCTTTTTAAGAGACGGTTCAAAACTATTATTTTCTTTTTTAACGGATGTGTTAAAACATTGGTGGCATTTAAAAAAAGAAGAATTGACATTAGAAGCTAAAGTTAGAAATTCTAAAGTTGCAGCTTTTTCAGAGATGGAAATTCAAAGATTGAAAACTGAAACTCCGTTAATAAAAGATGTTATTTACCTAAGTGATACATTAAAGGAGCTTAGAGATTATTTAAACGCTTTTAGAATAACGATATATATATTCCATAACGGAACAGCTAAGTTTTTTAAAAATTATTCAGGGAGACATCAAGATTGTAGAAATATTGTAGATAGACATTTAAGTAATTATCAAAATAAACCACTGTCTACTTTATATCCAATTATAAATTATTGTGTTAATCAAACAATTACCATATTTGATGAGAATACTGAATTTGAATATATAAGACATCTTATTCTTAATTCAAAAACTAAAATCAACGTTATTTTTTTAATTATAATTGATTCTGAAAAAATTGAAAATTCTCATAATATAATAAGCGTTAAAACAAACAAAGGTATATCGATTCCTTTAGGGTTTGTAAGTATTGAACTTGATGAAGATTCTTTAATGTTGACAGAGACCGTTATAAGCTATATTAAGTCTTTTAAACAAACGATTGAAACATCATACACTAACTCGCCTGAAATATTCGGATGAAAACAAAAAAAACAAAACACACTGACGAAGATTGTGGGTGTAGCAAAAATAAAAACGTATGGCAACAATACAACAATTAGATAGAACCAACGATTTATTGTCGCAAATTTGGGTTAAATTAACGACAAATGAAGGTGAGTCATACCCTATACTTGTAGATATTGAAACAAACACTCAAACAACAGCGAGTAATACCACACAATCTGCTTCAGATATTACTGCAATTGCTTTAAATATCGACTCTATTAAAACAACAATTGAAGCTTTAAACGATAGACATATTTTAGAAAATTGGGATTTGATTGTAGGTAACAGTAAAGTAACTACTTATTATACAGGTGTTGCGGTTGGAAATCCCAGTGGTTCAACAGATAATGCTGAAACAATACAGTATAATCAAGGAGCTTCTACCGTATTGACTCAGACTTATACATGGAATATTGATAATAAACCTATAAGTATAACAGCATCGTAAATGAAATTTTCTATAAATTATACAACTAAAATTTAAAAAACCTGCAAAATGTCAAACAAGTATAAGTATAACATATTTACTGGAAAGTTAGATTTAGTAGGACGAGAGTATCCTGAATTAGAAGATTTTTTTAAAAACACAAATTGTTACATACACTATATATGAAATAATTATAGGAGATACCTTATCAGGAAGTGTTGCGGTGCAAACAGGAATTGAAATAATAAGAGATAGTTTTCAAGGAGCTGATTTAAATCTTTCTAAATTAGGTGGAGACCTTTTCCCTACTGGAGTAGGTGTTGAAGATACGTTAGGTAATCCTGTTTTTGCAACATTTAACCCTATAGACACTCCACCAAATTGGCAAATTAATACTTCAGATACTAATGGAGAAGACTATGCTTTGATATTTAGAGTAAGAAGTACTAGAGGTAATCTTACTACTTATTTAAAAAATAACCCTGAATACTTTTTATCTAGTGAAACACAAACTATTGATAATGATACTACATGGATTGAATATGTTGCTAATTATGAACCTTCAATTCAAATTTCAATTACAGGAGGACTTGTGATTCAATATGATAATCAAAAAGAAACTGTTTATAGATTTGTACCTGACCCTTATATCTATAATCAAGATAGTATTTATAGAAATTTCAATGGGGTCAGTTTAACAAATTTAATCACCTCAAGAACTAATTAAAATTATGATAATTAATCAGACTATCTCAAATTTAAAAGAAAACGGGGTTGAGTTCAATCCACCTATTTATCGACAAGTAAAATCAGCAATGTTACAATGTTTTTATGATAACGATAATGAAATAGCTGAAGTTATAGTTACTTGTGATGTAAGACATTATACGGATGTTGAAATGACTAAGGCTTGGGGATTTAATCCAAGAGTAGTAAAAAATCTTCATATAAAAGATACTTTTACAGTAGATAAAACAACAGGTGTTAGAGCAACAGAAGACACCCTTGAAGAAAATAAAATGGGAGAGCTTACTTTCTTTGTAGACTATTCTCAAATGGTGATAAGACAAGGTGTAGCCGCAGGTGTTTACTTAGCTGATATTAACCATAGATTTGATTAATTATGGTAGCTACTCCAATTTCTAAAGTAGTATCTCCTCAAATTATAGGAGATGTGAAATACGGATTTCAGACTTCTGATCATAACGGTTGGATAAAATTAGACGGTAGACCTTTTGATCTACTAACTGATGGGTTAACACCTACTCAAAGAGATGCTGCTATCAGTATAGGTTTTTTTTCCGCATTACCGAACGCAACAAATTCTTTTCTACAACAAAATACTAATCCAATCGGTGAAGTATTTGGTAGCAACTCTAAAATTATAAATAGAGATAACTTACCCAATGTAACATTAAGCGGTACTACTAATGGATCTGGAGACCATGTTCATTCTTATGAGAGAAGAACTCAAAACAGAGATGTAAACGGTATAGGAGGTGTGGGAGTTAGTGGTCAAAGTACTTCTACTTTTAATACTTCCGTAGCAGGAGGTCATACTCATACAATTACAACCGAAAGTTTAAATGGTAATATTACTCAAGAAGAACTTGACATAACTCCAAGAACATTATCAATAAATGTTTTTTTATTTTTAGGTGATTAATATATTTTAAAATGGCTAACGAATTAAACTATTACGGAAACCTAAGTCAAACAGGGCTTACAGTTATAGCAAGAGTATATGACGCAACAGGAACTCAAGTAGGCTTGGATATATCTTGTACTGAAGACACTGGTTCTTTAGCTATTTATTCTGGAGATATGCCTACTGCACCATTAGGTGTATACGGGGTTCGTTTTTTTGATGGTTCTACTTTATTAGGTCAAGGAAGTATAAATTGGAGTGGTCTTAAAGAAACGGATTTAATTATTACTGATAATGGACTTTTAAACAAAGTAATTTACTTTAATCCTTCAGCCTCTGTTAATGGTGACGGTACAAACAGTAATCCATTTAACAACCTTGCAGATGTTATTACTAAATCTGACAATGAAGGCATTGAAACTATAAAAGTTACTTCTGGAAACTTTTTTACTCTTTCACAATCATGTATAGGTAAAAAATTTAAAGGAACAGGCTATGCTATAAACTTAGGTAATCAAGATATAACTGATTCAGAATTTGAAAATGCGTATATATCAGGCGTAGGAACAGCTACGTTAAATAGATTCGTTACTTTTAGAGACTGTGTTTTAGGAAGAACTTTAACTTCTGCGAATATTACAACTATCCCAGCGGGTATTTTTTACAATTGTTCAATTGTTATTGTTAACATATCCTCTGTAGGTTTTTACGAATTTATTGATTGTTATAGTGGGAGAGGAGCTTCTCTACCTCTTATTAATTTTCTTTCTGTTTCAGGTATTACTGTTTCTCTTAGAAGATACTCTGGAAATATGTTTGCAAGAAATTTAGTCGCTGGGTCAGTTATCGTTTTAGATAGCACAAGTGGAGATGTTTTTAGAATTACTGGAACGGGTGGAACAGCGATACTCACAGGTATGATTGGCAGAGTTGATGATTTTTCTGGAGGTAATGTAGGCATTGGTTCAAACTCTTTAGTGAATAAAGTTGATTTAGCTTTAGAAACTACTCAAGTAGAGATGAAAGAAAATCAAATCACGTTAAACGAAGGAATTAAAAACAGTAGCTTATTAATCCCATATACTGATAATTTACCAAATATTTAATACAGTTAAAATGGCTAGACAGCATAGATTATTTGATGTTGACGGTTTAGAAAAAAGAACCGATATTTTTGATGTTGTTAATGACAAAGTAATTGTTGTTACAGATAAAGCCGGTCGTTTTGATAAGCAATATATGTTGTCAGTTCTTGAATTAATTGGAACAGGTAGTGGTAACGATATTTATCAAAAAGCTTCACCTACTACGGTTACAGTAGGTGGTTTACCTTCAGGTTCTAATATTTTTGGATTAACGGTATCAGAAATACTAGAACGTATTTTAGTACCTTCTTTACCGCCAACTTTTTCTTCATTTTCTATTCAAGGTCAATCGCAACTAATAGAGGTGGGTGTGACTTTTGACGGAGCTAAAAACTTTATATGGTCTACCAGTAATTCACAAAACGTCAGATTGAATACTGTTTCTTTAGTAGATACTTCGGCGAATGTGATTTTATCAATGAATTTGGCAAATGATGGAAACGAAGTGTTAAATATAGTAGGTATAGATACTGAACTACCTTTTACTCAATCTTATGTAGCAAGAGCAATTAACGACTTAAATGGTTTACAAATACAATCCAACACCTTTTCTGTACAAGGTATTTATCCTTATTTCTTTGGAACATCCGCTACATTACCTGTGATAGACCAAGCTTTAATTAATTCAGGAACTAAAGTGCTAAGTTCATCTAACGGTACGTTGAATATCACTTTTAATGCCGATATAGAATATTTATGGTTTGCTGTTCCTAATTCTGCACCTTTAAAAACACAATGGTTTGTAGATACTTTAAACCAAGGTTCAATAGGCGGAGGTTCAGATTTATTTGCCTTACCTGTTAACTTAGTTACTAACTCTCCTTCTTCATTATGGTCTAATGTTACTTATGAAATATATGTTAGTAATTTCGCAACCACTACAACAACAAATAGTACACCTGTAATGCAAATTAGAAACTAATGGCTATAAATCTTAATGATAATATTTATTCAGCGAGTCCTAAAGCATTAGATGCTAAATATTTACGATTCGATAATACACCTTATACCTCTATCACAGAAGTAAACACTACTATACCTCAAGCCTTTAGAAGTATTGGTTTAACGGTACTTGTAAATACAGAAGAATATTGGTATAGAAACGGTATATTTGATACCGATTTAATTTTAAAATCTAGTACTGGCGGAGGTTTAAAACAAATCTTTGTCATTAATGGAAACGGAGTAAATGACATATTTACAATAACACATACTTTAAACACCGAAGATATTTCTAATCCTGTAATTAGAAGTGTTTTAACTGGAGAAATACAATATACCGGTAATACGGTTTTAAGTGTTACTCAATTTACAGTTGATTTCGGCTATATTCCTGCAATTGGAGAAGATTTTATAGTGATTGTTTTTGCGTAATGCTTATATTAGTAACATGGAGAGATTATTTGATACCGATTCATTAGAGAAAAGAACCTCAATATTTGACGTTGATAACGACAAAGTTCTTGTAATTACTGATAAATCAGGTAGATTTGATAGACAATATCTTTTACCTATTACATCATTTTCTGGTGGAGCGTTTATTCCAATCACTGAAAAAGGTCAATCTAATGGAGTAGTACCGTTAGATAGTAATGGTTTAATTCCTATTTCGTTTTTACCCTCTTTGAGTTCTTCTGAAATCAATGATTCAATTATAACTTCGGTAACTACATGGTCTTCTTTTAAAATAGCACAAGAACTTGCTTTAAAAGGAGAAACTATTCATGCGTTAAATCATATTATAGGAGGTTCTGACGTAATCGACGGTGATAATATTCACATAACGTATATCCCTACCAATTATATTAGAGATAATATAAATACCGAAGGATTGACTTTAGAAGCTTTAGTAGCTCATTTAAAAGGTATTGATACAAAACTTATTAACGCTGGACAGAAGTTTGAAGAGGTTAGAGTGATTACGGGTTTAGAAGAAGCGACTAAAAGTTTAAATTTAACGTTCACAGTAAATAGTCCTACAAGAACAGAAATATTTCCTAAAAACGGCATTCGACAATTCTACGGTGATGATTTTATAGTATCTTTAAATACTATTTCGTGGTCAGGTTTAGGATTAGATGGGGTACTTGTGGCAGGAGATAAAATTTATATTACGTATCAATAACAACTTTCATTAAATTAAACGTTCACAAAAATGTCTCAAATTAGAAAAAAGTTTATTGCCACAGATGCAATAGACGAATCAAAAATATTATTAAGTAATGATGGCGCATTAAGAGCAAGAAACAACGCTGATAGTGCGGATGTTGAAATACTTAAATTAACAACTGCTGATGTTATTCAGTTCTTAAGTGTTCCTCAATCACCATCTCCTGCGGTCAACGCTAACGATTTGGTAATTCTTTCACAAATTCAATCACTGTTAGAGGGTTTAAAACCTAAAGAAGCTGTAAAAATCGCTACGACTGAAAATATTACACTTTCAGGTTTACAGACTATTGACGGTATTTTAACCGTAGCTGGAGATAGAGTTTTAGTCAAAAACCAAACAACGCAATCTCAAAACGGTATTTATACTGCGGCAACAGGTGCTTGGGTGAGAGCTGATGATTTTGATTCTCTTACTCCTACAGATGAAATTAACGGTGCTTTAGTAGCCGTACAAGAAGGTACTGCAAACGCAGGTAAGATTCTTGTTCAAACGGGTAATGTTACCACTTTAGAAACGGATGCTATTATATTTGTATTTTTTAATTCTTCTACTACTTTAACAGGTGGAGATGGTATCACGCTTACTTCAGGTACAGACATTGATATAGATTTAGCGACTAATTCAGGATTAGAATTAACAGCTAGTGATGGCACGGGGCAGTTAAGAATCAAAGGTCTTGCCGATTACTCTGCTACAGCATTACCTGACCAAGTGGCTATTGGTTATAATGCTACAGGTGAACTTATTTTAGACACTACTACAATCGCTTTAACAGGAGGTGATGGTATTGATATAACTTCTGGTACAGTATCTATAGATTTAGTCGCTAATCGAGCTTTACAGTCTACTGGTGGACAACTTGATTTATTAATTGATGGTGTTTCATTAACTCAGTCAGCAACAGGTATTACGGTAGCCGTAGATGGGATTAAAGAAGCTGAAATTGATACTACCGTCGTAGATGCTGAGACATTCTTAATTTCTACCGTTTATGACTCAAGCATTGCAACAGGTAATGTTACCGTAGGTGATACTGTTCAACAAGCAATTGAAAAAATAGAATCTAAAGTAGATAATGTTGTAGGTGGTCAAATTCAACAAACTTTCACTCTTACAGCGGGTGATATTGTAAACGGATTTGTAACTCTTTCAGGAACACCTTTAAACGCAATTGCTACATTAATGGTACAAGGAGGTGGTGCACAATTACAAGGAATTGATTATACAATAGCTACTAACATATTAACTTTTGCAGGTGGTCTATCATCAGGAACTGAAGCACTTGAATTAGGTAATGTGATTCAAGTTACTTATTTGACAGCATAAACCGTATAGATAGAGTCTGAGTAAATAACTTAGACTCTATTATATTTAACAAACTTAAAAACGAACTATGTCAACAATCATTAAAAAGTACATTGGTAACGACCAAGTAGATGGGCAAAAGATATTATTGCTTAATGACCAAGAGTTTAGAGCCAAGTTGCAATTAGGTGGAACAACTGATTTGTTTAAGTTAGATACATCCAATGAATTACAATTTATTGAGATGATTAATCTTCCTACTATTGCAACGCAATCAACTCATGCGGTTCGTTTTGACCAACTACAAGCTGCTTTAGAAGGACTTTCCGCAAAAGAAGCTGCTAGAGTCGCTACTACAAATAATATTACCCTTTCAGGGCTTCAAACAATAGATGGAATCGTACTCGAAGATGGAGACCGAGTGTTAGTTAAAAATCAAACTACAGCTTCGCAAAACGGAATTTATGTAGCTTCCGCAGGAGTATGGTCAAGAAGTGCAGATGCTAATACTGAAGCTGAAATAACAAATGCTCACATCGCTATTCAAGAAGGAACGGATAATGCGGGAAAGTTTTACGTTCAAACAGGTCAAATAACTACATTAGATGTTGACCCTATAGTTTTCACATTTTTTAATTCTTCTTCTAATCTTGTAGGTGGTAACGGTATTGACATTAGTGCCAATACTGTTACGGTAGGTTTAAAAACCGCAGGAGGACTTAAATTTGATTTAGGTGAACTTACATTAGAACCTACCGATATTGCAGGATTTGGTTTAGAAGATGATGGTTCAGATAACCTCAGAGTCGCTTCAACAATAGCTGGAAACGGTCTTTCGGGTGGTTCAGGAACAGCTTTAACAGTAGTTTCGGATAATATAGGTTCAGCCAATATTGCTACTGCCATTTCAGTAACTACTGACGGTGTTGGTGTTAAAATAGACGGTGTTACTATTACAGAAAACGTATCAGGACAATTACAAGTTGAATCTATTCCTTCTTCGGCGTTAGATGCTACTATTGCAGGAAAAGGTGTTTCTTTAAACGGAACGACAAATGCGATTGATGTTAATGTTGACGATGTAACCATTGAAATTGTAACAGATAATCTACAACTTAAAGACTTAGGTATTACAGGAGCTAAAATAGCTTCTGCAACTATTTCTGCTGATAAATTTACAGCTACTACTTTTGGCGCAGGACTTGTTCAAAATGTAAACGCAATTGATGTAAATGTTGATGGAACAACAATTCAGATTGTAGGTGATACTCTTAGTGTAGTACCTAATTCTGTAACACCTGAATTACACGCAGACTCTCACGTTACCGGTGGTTCTGATATTATAGATGGTGATATTGTTGATATTACTTACGTACCTTCTAATTATACAAGAAATATCACACCTTCTGAAGTAACACTAGTTACTGAATTAACCTCTCATTTAGCAGGTATAGACAATGCTTTAGCAGATGTTCAATCTTCTAATTTAGTAACGGAATATTTTACTTTATCCGCAGGAAATATTACAGATGGTTATGTTGACTTATCAAATAAAGCTGCTGGATTAGTAGAAGTAGTTGTTGAAGGTCTTGCACAACAGTTTATATCACAAGAGTTTACGTTAACCAACCCTTTAAACGGTAGAGTTACTTGGTCAGCAACCATAGCTAGTTTAATTACTGCTGGAGATAATATAGAGATACGGTATTTAACACAAGTGGGTATTGTAGGTTTAGCCGATGCTTCTATACAAATTAATACAACTGCCCCGTTAGCAGGAGGAGGAGATTTAACGAGTAATAGAACGTTATCTATTGATTCAACTGGAGCGAGTTCAGGAGATGTATTAAGCGCAGACGGTGTTGGTGGAGTTTCTTTTACAACACCTTCAAGTAGTTTAAACGATGTTACTGAAGGAACAGGTATCGCAGTAAATAAAACTATTCCTACCAATCCAGTAATTGCTTTAAACAACACCGCAGTAACAGCGGGGAGCTATACAAATGCAGATATTACAGTAGATGCACAAGGGAGGATAACCAACGCAGCCAACGGAAGCGGAGGTGGTGGAGGCTGGGCTTTTGTCGGTTATCCAGATGCGAGTTCTCCAAACAATAACGGAGTGTTAACTCAGGATTCAACACAAATTAATTTTACAGGTTTAAACGGGAATGCGCTAGAAGAAGGTGAAGCATATATTATTTTTTTACAAAATGTACGATGTAGTTTTCCTAATATCTCTCCGTTTAGATTAAGATTTAATAATGATAGCGGAGCAAACAATTATAGAACAAAAACAGGAATAGGCAGCGATTCAATTAGGAATGCGGGATATGCTTCACATTTAAACGGAGGGGGATTCTCAATCATCTACATAAGAAACCCTAAAAACAGTTTATTCGCTAGTGTTGAGTCGATTGCACAGGTTTCAGATGAGACGGGATTTATTCATCGTCGAGCTGTTGCACCTGACAGATGGGCAGTAAGCGCTAACATTACACAAATTAATTTAATAGGACTAACTTTTAAAACGGGAACGGTTGCAAAAATTTATAAAGGTTTTATTTAAATAAATATAAAATTAAATACTAATTAATTATGCACTACATAGTAAAAGACACAGTTGGAAAGGAAGGACACTGGGGAGGCTTTCCAACCTTGCAAGATGCGGAAGCACAAGCAGAAAGGCTAAATTTTAAAACAGTTATCGTGCAAAGCGACTTAGACCCCAAACTGCTTATTTTTAAAAGACAGCCCGACGGAAAAGTTTTAGCATGGGAAAGAGCATTAACAAGAGAAGAAATAAAAGCTAAACAAGATTGGAAAGGTTTAGAAGATGATTTAGAGTCTGTTGAATTAATTGACAGTTTTCCTGAAACTTTCTTTGAAAGAGCTTTATCTGTAATTGCCACTTCTCAAGGTGCTGGAATGTACGCTCTACTAATGAATTGCTTTGGTGCAAATCAATGGGATAAAAGATTAAAACCTGCTTTACAAGCCGTCAAAGATATGTTACCTACACCGTTAACAAATGCTGAATTAGAGCAATTAAATGATATATTAGCTACAAGAGGTTTTTCAATTGTTATTACTTAATAATATATGAAAGAAGGTATAATTATTTTAGTAAGTAAACCAACAGATACTTTATACAATAAAATTGTTCCACAACTCATTCGTTGGTTTACACAATGTGAGTATCATCATGTTGCGGTTGTAGCTTTTAATGAATCTAAAGGAGAACTTTGGATTTATGAATCAGTATTTCATGGTTTTAAACCTACTTACTCAGTTAAAGATTATATCAAAAGAGTAAAAAAAGAAAATATTAAAGTGCTATTAATTGAAAATAAAGAACTTCCTGATGATTTTTATCGTAAGCTAAAATCAATTATAGGAACACCTTATAACTTTTTAGCGTTATTATTACATCAACCTATTTATCAAATTGCTAAACGTTTTGGTAAACATCTTTGGATAGGTGCAAAATCAAAAAAAGCTTGGAAGAGAACTTATTGTTCAGAAGCAATTGCTTATTTATTTGGACATGAAAATTGGGAAACTTGGACAGCAAAAGATTTTTATAATTATTATATATGCAATAAATAAACACTTTTTATTTTCTGTTTTTAAAAGCTATGTCAGTTGATATAGCTTTTTTTGTTATATTTATGTCTCAATCACGCTATTAATAAAATATTATTTATATATGAAAGCTAAAGAAACACTTCTAAATAAAGGTGAAATCCCTGAGATACTTGACTTACAAGAAGAGTTAAGTGTAGAACTTACAGGGAAAGTCGACCAAATGACAATTCAAGCTTTAGATTCTCTTATTATTGAAACAGAATTTGACAAATCTAAATATATTGAAGATTGTATTGAAGATGAAGAAATAGACGATTTACCTAACTTTATTCGTGAAAAAGCTATCTCTGCGATACTTAAACAGCGATATGAAGACGATTTAGAAAAAATACATAAGTTTATGAAAGATTGTTATGAGGATAAAGTTAAAAGTTCTGTAACTCGTATTATAATGAAACCTTATAACCCTGAATACGAAGGTTCTAAAGATTATGAAGATATACGAAAGCAAGGAGGTAGAATTATTCGTTTATCAGGAGGAGGTGATGTAGCTAAACAAGATGTTATTACTAATCAACCTAAAGAAGTAAGAATAACAGCTAGAGAAATATTAGCGTTATCTCCAGATGATGCTAGAGCATTTAACAAATTAACCAAATCTAAAGCGTTCAAAGAAAGTGTCAAAAGAAACGATACTTATGTAATCAACGAACAGGGTAATTTTAAAGTTGAAACTGGAGGAGGAGGTACAACACAAACAGGTATGAACACTAATCAAGGTGAATTAAGATTAAGTGGAATTGGTAAAGGTTATAATAAAACATCTAAGGGTTTAGGTGCTTTAATGGATGAGATACGAAACTTTGACGATAAGAAAAAAAGTGAAATTAAAAAAACTGAAGAGCCTAAAAAAGAAGATTGTCCTGATAAAAAAACCGTTTACGAAGGAAGACTGTATACTGTTAATTGTAAAGGCGTAAATAAAAATGTAGAACTTTACGAAGGTAAGTGTTATGATGTAAGTGGTGCACCAGTAAATTGTATTACAGGATTGACTGAAAGTGATTCAACAACAGAAACAAAAACGGAAGAGAAAAAGCAAACTCCTAAAAGTGGTGGTACTGGTAAAGGACAACCTTGTCCTAAAGATTTAACAGATGTTGTATCTTTTCAAAAATGGATGAGTAAAAATTATCCTAAATCTTTAGGTAGTTATGGGCAAAATAAAGACGGTGTTGATGGTAAATGTGGACCTTTAACTAATCTTGCATGGAAAAAATATGGAGCGCAGTATCAATTATCATTAAAAGCTAAACCTTATGTTCCATTAAAGCCTAACGGTGCTTTTGATTTTAGAGATGGTTTTACTTCTGTAGCTGACGGAAACGCTGAAATGTTAAAAACAGATAAAGGAACAGTTAAAAACGTTAAGGCAAAAGATAAAACTACTCTCATGGACACTTATAAAAATATGTCGTATGGTGATAGAGCTGCTATTTTTTCAAAACTTGGAAATATAACGGTTCCTATTCTTGGAGGGCTTGCAGGTTACGTTGCTGCTGATGAGAGCGGAACTATTAAAAACGCTGCGGGTACTGTATCAATGTTAGGTTTACCCGGAAGAGTTACATCAGGAATTATAAACGGTATTAATATGACCGGTCGTTCAATGATTTACGGAGATGAATATATAGATGGAGAATTAAGTATGGATGCTATGTCAGCAGTAGGTGACCTTGTTGGAGGTTGGGCAGGACAAAAATTATTAGGTAAAGTTATGAAGAAGTTAGGTATTGATGCACCTGAGTTATTTAATAAAGCAAAGGTTCTCATTTCTAAAAGTCCAGCATTACAAAAACGTTTTGAAGCTGTTGTAAAATCAGGTAACGTTGAAAAGATAAAAGAGTTCGTTACAGGATTGACGAATAAAGCTAAAATATTGAAAACAGATGTTTTAACAAAAAATTCTTCAACGGTTAAAAAACTACCAGGAAACAATCTACCTACTTTTGACGCTTTAAAGAAAAAAGGTTTTAATAGTTTAAAAGAAGCACAAGAAGCATATTTAAAAAGTAAAAAATTAAAACCGACCTCTAAAAACATAAAGGACATACCGAAAGGCGATTTTTCAAATTTTCTAGGTATGTTTAAAGAAGGTGGAAACCTTTTTACAAGACTCGCTCATGGAGGGAGCATGAAAAAGGGAAAGTATATAAAGGCTCAAAATGGGATTGGTAAAATTGATTTGAGCCTTAAACCACAGCTTTTGAAAAGATTTAATCCTCTTACTGGAAAGTTTGAAGAAGCTTCTACTAACGTTGATTTTAATACTGATTTATTGAATAGAGATGAAAGAAACCCTAACGGTAGTTTAAAACAAAACGTTTTACCTACTTCTTTAAACGATATTGAAAAACCAAAAGATTCTGATATAAGTATTGAAAGAATGAATCAAGATGCTTTAAATAGAGCGTTATTTAAAGCAAATGAAAGTCTTAATAATTTTAAACCCTTAGCGATTAATTCTCCTACAGACTCTATCGAATATGAAGATGATCAAGGCTTTGACCAAAAAACAAAAAGAGGTAAAGGTATTTCAAAACAAGAAGGTATTGAAGGAAATATACTGAATAACGGTAACCCTATCGATAGAGAAAGAATTGCTAAAATTTCAGATTTAATTAAAAGTAAAAAAGGAACAGATATAAATTTAAATTTAAAAAGAAATCCTGAATATATCGAACCTGCTTTAGTAACCGCAGAACAACGAGCTAAAACACCAACAGATATTTTTAATAAGAGTTCTGACCCTACTTTAAATGCAGCACTAGCACTATCTGCAACAACCAATACTCAAGCAACTAATCAAGCATTATCTGCGGACAATGCAACTAAAATACAATCTTGGTTAGGTGCTGCCGAAAAAGATAGATTTAGAAATAATGTTCAAAAAACAGAATTTGATAATTCTCTTGAAGAAGCTAATTATAAAAATAAATTAGCAAAAGAACAAAGAAAATTGACAGCTGATAGAGCAATACAAGACCAAGTTTTAAGAGCGAGTCTAGGTCAAAAGACTGCTGAACATCAAACCAATCTTATGACAGAAGCTCAAAAAGCAAAAGAAATAAACGAAATGACCTTAAATGAAAATAGACAAAACGAATTAACAAAGTTACAATATGATATTCAAAACGACTCAAACTATAAAAACCTACAAAATAAAGAGTTATCTGGAACTTTAACAGATACCGAAAAAGAAGAGTTATTAACTTTACAAAAACAATATTCTGACCGCCATAGTCAGATTATAGATGATAATGAAATAGATGTTGCAAAACAAACTGAATTTATGAAAAAGCAATATGATATGGCAGGTTTAGGAAACTTTTTTAATAAATTAATAACACCTAATAATAAAGGAAGGTCTGTTAAAAGAGGAGGTTCTTTGACTTTAGTTGAACAAAAAGCATTAGCTAAGAATAAAACAAAGTTAAAAGAAGAAATTGCAGAAAGAAAACGTTTAGGTAAGTTATACGATAGTCAAATGAAAGAAATCAATAAATACAAATATGCAAAGTATAAAATTGATGTGAAAAAAGATTTAGAATATATGCGTAATATCAATAAAATATTATCTAAATTAATAAAATGATGCAGTTTGATATAGATAAATATAGAAAGATTAAAAAACTACAGGGTGGGGGTACTGTAACAACGACTGTTTTTGGAGATGCTCCTGCTCCAAACACCTATGTTCCTTTTCAAGTTTCTAAACTAACTCCTAGTGAAAATGCTTCAGGTGTTGCAAGTTTACCTTCCGCAAAACCTGATAACTTTAAAGGTTTTGAAGGTTTACCTTCTGATGTAGGTTACGCTTATAACTTATTAAATCAAGCAGAAACATTAAAATCGCAATTAACAGAAGTTGATATTTTAAGCAATTCTCCCAAATTTGCTAAATATCAAGAAACAATTAAACGAATTTATGATGGAGAATTACAAAATAAGATAACACATAGTAAAGAACAATTCAAAAACGCAGAAGGTTTAGCAAAAGACAATAAAGCAATGAACGCTTATGTAGTGGATGCTATAGGTTATGTGTTTGTAACGGAAAGAGATACTGGTAAAATGACTAAAGTTAAACCCGAAGATTTAATTAAAAATCCTAAAAAGTACATAGCTATAACAGTACCTGAAGCGTTAAAATTTAGAGCTGAAAACAAAAGTGGTGCTTTTGATAATGCTTTAATTGGAGATATTGAAACTTCTTACGGTATTGAAAAAATAAGTGATTACCTAGATGTTAAGCTAAGTGATTTAGGTAGTAATGACTGGAAAAACGCGACTAAAGGATTAGCGGAAATTAAAAGATTTGGAGAAGACTATAGGGGTATTGTTGGCGAAATGAAAAGTGGTGGGAGTAATGCAACTCAATTAAATTATGCTATTCAAACAACTTTAAAATTATTACCTGATAATATGAAATCTCAATTAAAATTACAAGTAATGAAAACAGATTCTTCAATAAAAGATGTGGAAACATTAAATGCGGCAATGGTTTCTTTAATTGTAGGTAATATGAGTAGAGCTTTAAAAAGTTCTAAAGGAGAATCTTATACTGAAGATATTTCGGTATCTGAATATGGAACAGGTTCAGGTGGTGCAGGTAAAACGGTAGATTTAGGATTACATCAATTTACTTATGAAGCAGGATTAGCAGAAAGATTTAATTTAGCTCCTAAAGGCTCTGACGTAACTATTCAAACTTACGGTAAAAATGTTGAAAACGCATATGTAGATAGATTTATAACTGATAAAGATAATCAATTGAAAATAGCAGGAGATTGGACAAAAGCTGTTGATTTTAACGGAAATCCTATAACAAAAGAAGAGTTTAACACTTTAAAATCATCAGGAAGTCTTCATCAGATTGTTCTTCCTATAAACAAAGATGGTAAGTACGACGCTACGTTAATAACTAAATTAGATAAAGTAGTTAAAGAAGAAGGTGAAAAAAGAGGTAAACCTTTAACTAATCAAGATATTGTAACTATTGCAGAAAAACAAGGTATTCGTACTTCTCCTTTCTACGCTATTGAAGTAACAGGTTTACACAAAGGAGGAAAAGAAAAAGAAGGTAGACAGTATTTAGATACTGATAGTGATACCGCTATAGCATATAAGAATCAGTTAGAAAAAGCAGGTAAAATTGAAAAAGTTAATTATGGTAATTTTGTTTCTAACGTTATTTTTGACAATCACAAACCATTTACCACTACTGCTTTTGTACCTGTTGATCCTGCTAAAATAAGGTATATTGACGAAGAAAAATACAATATGAACAAAGGTGCAGCATCTGTTGAAAATATAATAGGTTTAGATAAAGCAAATGTCTCAAGAGAAGTAACTCAATAAGTATGGAAAAAAAAGAAAAACCAAAAAGTGATTGGCTTTTAAATGGATTAGAAGGTAATTTATCACAAGAACCCGATAAATTAAAAAGTGCAGGGGTTGATTTTGTATTGTTAGATAAAGAAGATTACATTAATAGTAAAGATCCTGTTATTCAAAGTGCATTTAAAAAAGAAGATGGTAGTTTCGATAATGAAAAACTAGATAAAGCATACCCTATTATAAAAAAAGCTTATGAAGATTTTGAAGCTTATAATCTAACTGAAAACGCAGTAATAGGGCGTAAATCTTTAGGTTCTCCAGTTGCTAAATTAATTGGCGCACCTGAAATAGAAGACCCGATTTCTTTTAAATATACCGATGACCCTTTTAAAGCCGGTAGGTCTGTTAAATCACTTAATGATTATGGTATACCTACAGAATCAGCATCAGAGATAGCGCAAAAAAATCGACTATATGATTATGATAAGGGTGAGTGGATGAAAAAAACCGCAGAAGAAGGTCTTGCTCCTTGGGATGCTATTTTTGACCCTAGAGTAATGGCAAGATGGGATAAGGACGGTATACACACTGATAGAAACGGGAATACGGTAGCTCATAACAAAGGTGATAAAAAAACAGACCCTTTAACAGGTAGTTATTATTATGAAAAATTAGGAAACCGAAACTTAGGTGAAACTATCACAGAAAGAGATGTACTTAGTAGCTTTAATGTATTAACTAAAGAAGGTTCTTGGTTAAATAAAGTTGACTTTTTTGATTCTGATGATAAACAAAAATCAGTAGTTGGGAATCTTGTAAAAGCCGGTGCTCAAATAGCTCCTTATTTCATACCAACATTTAATATGTTATACGCTGGTGCACAAGCGGTTTTAGCTGGCTCAGAAGCATTAGCCACCATAGGTAAAGCATCTATGGATGGATTTTTTTCAAATGAAGAAAGAGCTAATAGTGATTTATATAAGTTTTTTGATAAGTGGAGAGCTGGAACAAATGCGACAAAGACAACAATTGATGAATATGGACAAGAAAATCCTTGGACTTCTTTAGCCGGTTATACGGGCTTGGTTACAGATGTTGTTGGACAATTACGTCAACAAGGAGCGGTCGCTAATTTTAGTAGAGCTTTTACCAAAGGTTTAAAAAGCGGTGAAAAAATAACTTCTGGTGCTGCAAAAGCGTATATGGTAGCTACACAATCACAAGGTATCTATGATTTAGCAGAAGAAATGGGATTACCACCTGAACATAAAGCAGGTCTTCTTGCAGGAAGTACTGTTGCTTTTGGACTAGTGATGGCAACACCTTTAGGTGATTATTTTATAAGACAGCCAAAAGAAACAAATGTTATTTTAAATAACGAATTAAGGCGTGTAGGAGCATCAGTATACAATCGTTTTAAACCACAAATAGAAAAGTTAAGTACGAAGTATGGAGCGGACTCTGCCCCTGTAAAAAAGCTTCTTAATCGAGTAGGTGAAGAAATGGCTTTTGAAGCAAAAGATTCTACTTTGAAGAAAGTGATGGGTTCGTTAGGTAATAATTGGTTGA
>Ga0210014_1001132_pt1 | contig 20543 bp, 26 predicted proteins | sample CryGeymeta201519_FD_183983 | JGI IMG/M metagenome (GOLD analysis project Ga0210014, IMG submission 183983) | Groundwater microbial communities from Crystal Geyser aquifers in Utah, USA - Crystal Geyser metaG 2015-19 (SPAdes) (version 2) | ecosystem: Environmental > Aquatic > Deep subsurface >...
TCAGGCGCATGAACATTCGTCGGCATTATTCGCCACGCTTATTCCACTGGCGCCGACGGCGGACATAAAGGCATCAATATTCGGATCCTTGGCAACTACAGCAGCCAGTTCCTTCTGGTGCTTCACCATGTCTTCAAATGAAATACCCTGGGCTGCCTCGGTAAAGGCAAATATCTGACCGGTATCTTCTGAGGGGAGGAATCCCATTGGAATTTTTGTGAACAAAAAGCCCGTCGCCAGAGTGAGAATAATAGTAACTGCCAGGGTAGTCCGGCGGTATTTAAGAACTGATTTTAGAGTCCTTTCATAGGTATGCAGCATTTTGTCAAAAAAACGCTCCATAGAAAGATAAAGGCGGCCGTGCCGCACTACAACCGCTGGACGGATGAAACGGCTGCATAGCATGGGGGTGAGCGTCAGAGAGACAAATCCGGATATCAGGATCGCCATGCTTATGGTCACCGCAAATTCGTGGAGAATTCGGCCGAGAATCCCTCCCATGAAAAGTACAGGAATGAAGACCGCAACAAGTGAAAGGGTCATGGATAAAATAGTAAAGCCGATTTCTCTTGAACCGGTGAGTGCAGCATGGAAAACTCCTTCCCCCTTTTCTACATGGCGCATAATATTTTCCAGCATGACAATTGCGTCATCTACCACAAACCCGACCGACAGGGTCAGGGCCATAAGGGAGATGTTGTCTACGCTAAATCCCATCAGATACATCGCTGCGAAGGTGCCGATGATAGAGAAAGGCAGCGCAAGACTTGGAATAAGGGTAGCGGAGATGTTGCGCAGGAAGAGAAAAATAACCAATACTACAAGGCACAAGGCGAGTAAAAGGGTGAATTTGACGTCCCTGACTGATTCGCGAATGGATACGGATCGGTCGTAGAGGGTCTCCAGCTTAACCGAAGGCGGTATCTGGACCCTGAAGACCGGGAGAAGTTTCTTGATGCTGTCCACCACTTCCACGGTGTTCGTGCCCGGTTGGCGCTGGATCGCCAGAACAACGGAGCGTTCACCTTTATACCAGTTCGCCGCCTTGTCGTTTTCTACACTGTCGATAACCCTGCCCAGTTCTTCAAGGCGGACCGGCGAACCGCTGCGGTAAGCCACAATCATAGGACGATAGGCCGCAGCATTGTAAAGCTGCCCGGTCGCCTGAATAGTAAAAGCCTGCTGTTTCCCCTCCAGAGACCCTGTGGGCAGGTTCACATTTCCGAGCGCGAGTGCGTTTCCTACGTCATCAATTCCGATCTTTTTGGCTGCAAGAGCCCTGGGGTCGAGTTGGGCGCGGACCGCAAATTTCTGAGAGCCGAAGACCTGCACCTGGGCAACACCGCTTATCATGGAAATACGCTGGGCGATGAAGGTATCTGCATATTCATAGACTGTTGAAATAGGAAGTCTTGGTGAGCTCAGCGCAAGGTAGATAACAGGCTGGTCAGCGGGATTTACCTTGTTATAGGTGGGAGGAGTCGGCATGTTCTGCGGGAGTTGCTTCGCAGCCTTTGCGATCATTGCCTGTACGTCCTGACCTGCAGCGTCAATGTTTCTACTGAGGTTGAACTGCAGCGTGATCCGGGTATTTCCGAGGGCGTTCGTAGAGGTCATGGAGTCGAGCCCGGCAATAGTTGAAAACTGCCGCTCCAGAGGAGTTGCTACAGCCGATGCCATGGTCTCCGGGCTGGCGCCGGGCAGGCTGGCTGTTACCTGTATAGTAGGAAAGTCCACATTTGGGAGATCGCTCACCGGTAGAAGCATGTATGCAGATATCCCGAAGACCAGGATGGACAGCATGACCAGCGTGGTCATGATCGGCCGCCGGATGAAAAGTTCCGGGATGTTCATAATCTATTTGCCATCAGCTTTGTCTTTAATTTGTATCTTGACACCGGGAACGAGCCGGAGCTGACCGTCAGTAACAACTTTTTCACCGGACTGAAGTCCCTTTTCAATAATGGTTTCACTATTGAGTGTTCTGCCCACTATTATGGGGCGGTCTTCAACAGTGAGATCGTTCTTTATGATAAATACATACTGCCCCTTCTGGCCTGTTTGAATCGACTGCGAAGGGACAACAATAGCATTGGGCTGTAACGTAAGCGTCAGGACTGCGTTTACAAACTGCCCTGGCCAGAGCCTTTTCCCCTTATTCGAGAAAGTCCCTTTGAGCTTGATGGTTCCTGTAGACATATCTACACTGTTATCTATAAAAGTGAGCACTCCTTGCTCAGGTTTCATATCTTCTCTTGATAAGAATGCCTCAATTTTGAGTTTTCCTTCTGCCATGTATTTCTTCATCTCTGAAAGATTTTGTTCAGGCACAGAAAAAGTCACATAGATAGGCTGAATCTGATTAATGACTACCATAGAAGTATCAGCATTCGCCTTAATCAGATTGCCCTCGTTAACTATGAGGGTTCCTGTCCTGCCATTAATAGGAGAGTAAATGTAGCAGTACTTTAACTGCAAATGGGCATTTTCAACCAGCGCCTTGTCTGCGTTCACCGTAGCCTCAAAGGCAGCAGCATTGGTGCGAATCTGGTCGTATTGTTGCTGGGCCACATAACCTTTCTTCACAAGTTCGGCATAGCGCCGAACCTCTTCGCGTGCATTTTCGAGTTGAGCATTATCTTTTGCGAGGTTTGCTTCCGCCTGTTTTAAAGCAGCTTCATAGGGACGCGGGTCAATAGTAAAGAGGATATCTCCTTTGCGTACATCCTGCCCTTCCTTGAAATGGACGCGGTTAAGTATGCCTCCTATCTGAGATTTAACAGAAACTGTAGAGTAAGCTTCAACATTACCGATGGCCTGAATCTGTACGGGGACGGTCTTTTGGATCACCGTATCAGCTGTTACCGGAACCGGCGGTTTTGGGGGGGGGTTGTGCCGGTTTGGAACAGGCTGGGAGGAACGGTATCAATAAAATACTTAAGAAGGAACAAAGAATCACGGCTTCAGTTTTTATGAATCTTAATACTTTCTTTACCATGTATTTCTCCTGATCATTACTTTTGGCTATTCAATTATATTAAGAAATTTCTTCTCTTTTACCTTCTCTTAGAAGGCCATTGAATATAAATTCATTCAGCATCTTTGGTGTGATAATAACATCGTCATCTAATGCCATTGATAGAATAATACCCCTGAGTGATCCCATGATAATCTTTGCCATGTCTTTTGCATTGCATTTCCTGAATTCACCTGAATGGATCCCCTTGATAATAATGTTCTCAATGAGTTTTGTCTGTTGTCTGAAAAATGCTCTTTTTTTATCTATCCCGAATGAAAACCCGTGTTCCCTGATATGGAGAAGAATAAATTCTTTATGCTTCAGGGCATTCTCCAGATGCAGTTTCAAAAAATTAGGCAATGCCTCAGTAGCGGATTCAGCTTGTTTGGTAATCGTTTCAATCTTACCGCCAAAGTCGCGCATTCCTTCATTGATAAGGCTTTTGTAGAGTTCCTCCTTGTTCTTGAAATACAGATAAACTCCGCCGACGCTTATTCCAGCAGTCTTTGCTATCTCCCTGATGCTTGCCTTTGCATACCCTTTCCGGGAAAAAACATCCATGGCAGCATCAATAATTCTTTTTCTTGATTCTATACCTGAACGCTTATTCATGTGAACCTATGTTCAGTATAAAAAAATAGTGAGTGCATGTCAATTATTTTTTTTTAGTTTAAAGCTATGAAAATATGATATAGTATCCTAACTCTAAAGTTAGAGAATCCTAAAAGCTTTAAGGGCTTTGGGAATTTTTATTTTATTAAGTGAGGTTAAATTATGGGTAAGAGACTGTATGTAGGAGGTATCTCTTTCAATGCAACAGAAGAATCTCTCCGGGATCTCTTCTCAAGTATTGGAGAGGTTGAATCGGTTAAAGTAATAACTGATAGGGACACAGGGCGTTCTAAGGGTTTTGGCTTTATTGAAATGTCATCCGAAGAGGATGCTAAAAAAGCTATAGAACAATTAAACGGCAAAACATTTATGGAACGTGTTTTGATCGTTAATGAGGCAAGACCCCAGCAGCAAAGGGAAAGGCGAGGTTTCGGCGGCGGAGGCAGGGGCGGTTTTGGACAAGGAGGGGGATCGGGGTATGGAAGAAGCAGGAGATAAACTATTATAGAGATAAAAGTAGTCGGCAATGATATAGAAAAAGCCATTAAAACTCTAAAACGCAAAGTTCAGATTGAAGGTCTTCTCAAAGAAATCAAGGCGAGAAGTTCCTATGAAAAGCCTTCAGTAAAAGAAAAACGAAAACGCGCAGAGGCACGCAAAAAAAGGGCGAAGGCTCAGAAATACAGAAGGTTTTGATAGGAGAAACAGGCGATAGCTAATCAAAGACGAGTATTGCCCGGTAGGGTTGTCGATCAAACCCGCGTAAACAACCAGATCCGGCTGATTAAAGCCAAACAAATACGGATCGTTGCCGATGAGGGGCAAATCGGCATCATGGATATTGAGTCGGCCTTGAAGTTGGCCAGGGAACGAGATCTGGATCTTGTAGAAATCAGTCCCGATGCTGATCCGCCGGTCTGTAAGATCATGGACTACCAGAAGTTCAAGTTCAATAAGGGCAAGAAACTTCAGAAGTCAAGAAAAAAACAGGCGACGCTAACCCTCAAAGAAATCAGAATGAGCCCGTTGATCGGCACCCATGATTACGAGTTCAAGAAGCTTAATGCGCGGAAGTTTATCGGGCATGGAGACAAGGTTAAAGTGACAATCCGTTTTAGAGGGCGAGAATTGAATCGCCGGGAACTGGGGGAGAAGGTTCTGAACAGGTTGGCGTTGGAACTGGAGGATATCGCAAAAGTGGAATTACAGCCAAAGATGGAAGGCCGTCAGATGGTGATGATTCTCATGGCCTTGTAAGTCCCTTGATATTTCCTAAACTATGGAAAATAGGTTGTCAAAAATCAAGTTTATTCGCGAGCTTTGCGAATTCTTCAATACTTAAAGTTTCCGGTCTTCTATCCGGGTCTATCCCTGTCTCAGCCAGCCATTCTTTCACATCTCCACTGATACTTTTAAGGGAGTTAGAAAGCATTTTTCTCCTCTGAGAAAAAGCAGTCTTAACAATCCTCGAAAAAAGTTCTTTATCCTTCACATTTACCGAGGGTTTTTCAAAGATTTTGATATTTATAACAGCAGAATCTACTTTCGGCACGGGTCTAAATGTCTCCTTGGGGATTATGAATTTGAGGCTCGGTTTTGCATAATATTGAAGCATTATTGAAAGTACACCATAATCCTTTCCTCCTGGTGTTGCTACTATTCTTTCTGCAACCTCTTTCTGAACAGTCAAGGTCATAGACTTTAGATTTTTTATTTCCAGAAGTCTGAAGATTATAGGGGTCGTAATATAGTATGGGATATTCGCAACAACCTTGAACTCAGGAAGATTCTCATAAGAATATTTAAGTGCATCTCCATGTATTAATTCCACATTTTCATATTCAGCCATCACAGACTCCAGTTTGCCGAACAATTTCTCATCGAGTTCGATTGCGATAACCTTCCTGACCGTTTCAGCAAGCATCTTCGTCAGATTGCCTGGACCTGGGCCTATCTCTACCACAAGGTCTTCTGTGGAAAGATGTGCGACCTGCACAATCCTTCTCAGTATTGATGGGTCATGAAGAAAATGCTGTCCCAAATGTTTTTTCATTTTATTTCTGAACCCCTCTCTGTTCCCCTTTACCAAGGGGAGAATTAAGGGGGGTAACGTTTGGTCCACCTCCTTTGACGGTTGAAAGAATTATCATCCCGATAAGGAAAAAGGCTGCCACAGAAAGTATTGCAGGTCTCTGGCTTCCAAATGTGGTAGATACCTGGCCGAAGATAAGTGGACCGAGGATTGCGGATGACTTTCCCACCAATGAATAAACACCAAAATATTCGGCTTCTCTTCCTTCAACGATAAACTGGGTATAAAATGCCCGTGTAGCTGCCTGGACTGTGCCGAGTCCAAGTCCTGCAAATGAAGCCAGAGCCCAAAACTGGTTTTTTGTCTGGACAAAATATGCGATAGTTGCGACAGATGTCCACAGCAGGAGCGAGGCTATAACCACTTTTTTGGGTCCCCATAGATCAATCGGTTTTGCCATGACAAAAGCACCAAGAAGGGCTGTAGTCTGAACAATGAGATAAAGGGCAATCAGTTCCTGTGGTTTAAAGCCGAGAGTAGTGGCAGCGAATATACTCGAAAATACTATTACAGTATTTACACCATCCTCATATATGAGATATGAAATTAAGAACTTCCTCGGCTCCTTTCTGCTCCATATTTCCTTTAGGGTCTTCAGGGTATAGCTAAGACCTCTAATGCCTGCATGAACCAATGTGAATTCCCCCTTTGTATCCGCAGGTAGAAAAAGGAAGGCAGGTGTCGAACACATGGCAAAGAATGCCGCAACCATAAGCCAAGTATCCTCAAACCTGCCAGCCCTTATTAATGGAAGGGCGATTAAGAGTGAGATTATAGACCCTGCATAACCAACCATAAATCCCCATGCAGAGACCCTGCCTTGATATTCCTGAGGGGCAATCCTTGGAAGAAAGGAGTTGTAAAAGACAAGACCTCCCTCCATGCCGAGATTTGCAGCAATTATCAGTAAGAACCCTTCAAAAACCATCCCTCTTTTGAGGATAGAAAGACTTGCAATTGCCGCCACACTCAAGGCGGTATAAAGAAAAAGGAATCTTTTTCGTTTTTTGCCGTAATCTGCTACGCCTCCGAGAAATGGCGAGCTTAAAGCTACAATCGCCATACTCACTGATATGGCTCTCCCCCACCAAAGATCCCCCAGCCCGGTCTCATTTCCAACAATGGTATTGGCATAATATACTGGGAAGACAACGGCAGCAATGACGGCAGAGTAACTGGAGTTTGCAAAATCAAAAAGTGTCCAGCTTATGATGTGTTTTTTATTAAGTTTCATTACATCCTCAGCATCGCTGCCATTTTTATAGCCTCAATCATGCTTGATGGATTTGCAATACCTTTCCATGCAATATCATAGGCAGTGCCATGGTCGGGTGATGTACGAATAAATGGCAGGCCGATCGTAACATTTACCCCCTTATCAAATGCAAGCATCTTTAATGGAATCAATCCCTGGTCATGATACATGCATACAACGATATCAACGTCACCTTTATATGCTTTATGGAAAACCGTATCCGGCGGATATGGACCTGAAACAGTAATGCCCTCTTTTTGAGCTTCTTCCACGGCTGGGATAATCTTTCTTATCTCCTCATCGCCGAATATGCCTGCTTCCCCTGCGTGAGGATTGAGCCCTGCAACAGCGATCCTCGGATTTCTAATATTGAGCATGTCACATGCCCTTTTAGCAAGGCGAATTGTCTTTAATACCTTTGACTTTGTAATTAAATCAGGCACATTTTTCAATGCGGTATGAATTGTGACAAGTATTACTTTTAACGGCCCGCCAACGAGCATCATCGCATAGTCCTTTGTACCGGTCAAATCAGCGAGCATCTCTGTATGACCTGGCCATTTAAACCCAGCCATCCTCAATGCCTCTTTTGATATCGGCGCTGTAACAATACCATCAACCTTCTTATTTAACGCAAGCACAACAGCCTTTTTTATCCAGCTCGCAAATGCCCTGCCGTTTTTTGCTGTAGCATTTCCCTTATCAAAATATTTAATCTCTCCCATATCAATAAGCTCGATTACACCTATCTCTGACACTGTATCTTCAGGTGATTTGATTACCCTTAATTTCAAAGGTAGTTTAAGCAGGTTTACTGCCTCTTCCATGACAACCCTGTCACCAATAACTATTGGTGTGCAGAAATTCCTTATCTCAGCACAATAAAGTGCCTTTATAATTATTTCAGGCCCGACCCCTCCAGGGTCACCCATTGTGATAGCAAGTTTCTTCATGTTTTAGATTTGTCCTTATTTTCAAAGATATATAAAAATCCTGCAATCCTTGTAATCCCTATACCATCAAACTCTTTTAATGAAAGAAGATGTTTGTCTCCTGTTATTATAAGATTGGAATTTGATGCCCTGGCACATTCAAGTATTCTATTGTCAGTTTCATCCTGCAACAATTTGATTTTAATAACAGGTTTTATTACTGTAGCAACTCTGCTCATATGTTTCAGTAAAGAAGTTATTTCAGAATCATCCCATTGAAATTTTTCTCTTAATTTTCTTGCAAGTTCAGTAAGTATTGACACAGATGTATAGAGTTCAACCTTACCTCGTTTCACCTTTTATCCTCGCCATCGCCTCATATTCCTTTGCAATGTCAGGTGGAATGGATATAGTCATTGCAATTCGTTTTCTTGTCGGCATAACACACCTCCTATGGTATGACAATATAATACCATCCCGCAGTCCTTAAGCGGGAATCCAGTTTTTCTTTGCTTTCCCTGGATTACTTCCCGAAGGCTTTCGGGATTCGCAGGTCTATTTGAATCAACAAGAGGTTCTCGGTTACACCTGCAACTATGTGATTTCAAGAAGCATAAAGTGATGAGGATTTGCGGAAGAAATATGCCTAACGCTGCGATTGAGGGGCGCGTTTATCAGCGACCCTCTCGAAGCGGTTGGTTCGGCTATCCTCTGTAAATATGTCTATACATAAACCTGAGACGTCTTCTTTTGATGTTCTCTATTGGCACTCCATGCCCCCCTGTATCCATGACCTGACCTGATCCTTCCATTTCGTCAAGCCTTCTTTCACTAAATCTTTCTCTTTCTTGTTGGAGGGCAGCATGCCGCTATTGGGGGTTGCATCTTCAATACCCCACAGGACGCGCGGGTCTTCGAAGAGGTGACGCTCGAGCTGTCTTGCTATCAGCTCTTTGTTTTTGAACTTTGCGTGCAGCGCTGTTTTAATGGTCTCGCAAGTTTGTTGTGAATCCATCCCCGAAGTGTAAAGACCAGGTTGTGCGAACCATTCATCTGGCTGCTTAAACCCTGTTACATTCATCGTATGGCAATACACACACATGTCTGGAGTACGACCCTCATGGCTCTTGAACGACAACCCCCCGCGCTCCTTGTCGAAGAAGTCATGGCAAGTGGTACACGCCTTGACCTGGAATTTAGCATGCAAGTGGGTGCTGAAATTGCTGTCGTCGGCCCAGGCCGAAATACTCCAGGCTAATAATACGACTACCCATATAGTGATCTTCATCTCGCCCTCCTTTTAACTACTTGGTTGATATCTTTCTCTAAAACAAGCGACCATGGTTTTCTTGACAACGTGGAAAGAAGACTGAGCTAACCCGTGCGAATGAAGTGGAGCGTAATGAGCATCGGTGTTGAGCAATTTGTTACACGCTTTCTTACTTGTATTGGGTTGGTATTCGCCCCACTTTAAAATTTTAAGAGACTTTCTGCTTTTGTCATTAAAGAATCTATTCTTTGATTTGCCAATTTTACATAAGCAGGTTCTATATCATATCCGATATAATGCCTTTTGTCTTTCAATGCGGTAAGACATGCCGTGCCACTGCCGCAAAATGGGTCTAAAACAACATCGCCCTTGAAAGTATATAGTTGAATCAATCTGTGTGGTAATTCTTCAGGAAATGGAGCGGGATGCCCAATGCTTCGTGCAGAGACTGCTGGAAATGTCCAAACGCTTTTTGTCCACTCAAGAAAATCTTCTTTGGTGATTGTATCTTTTTTATATCCTCTTTTCCGTGAAAAAGACTCTTTTGAAAAAATTAAAATATATTCGTGAATGTCCCTCAATACAGGATTGCCGGCAGACAACCAACTGCCCCAAGCAGTTGAAGGACTTGCGCTTGATGCCTTGTTCCAGATAATTTCTCCTCTCATAAGAAAACCAATATCAAGCATGTCTTCAATAATATAACTATGTAGTGGAATATAAGGTTTTCTTCCGAGATTGGCGACATTAATACATGCTCTACCACCTGTTACCAGTTTATTGTATGTTTCCTCGAATACTTTTTTTAATAATGCTCTGTATTCCTCAAGAGATAGGTCTTTATCATATTCCTTTTTTACATTGTACGGTGGCGAAGTAACCATCAAATGAACACTATAATCAGGAATTTCGTCCATTACCTCACTGGATTTGCAATATATTTTGTCGAGATTATCTGGTGGAATTGGATTTTCAATATGCTTAATATGATTTTCTTTTGGTAATTCTTCATATAACCTGCTTGCATAAAAAGAACTTGAATCATGCCCAATTCGTCCAGGAGAACCAAAGGCACTTGTTTTTGTGCCATTTCTTCTTTGGGTAGGTTTCATTCGGGGTAAAAGCTCCTTTTAATTGTTGATTGCAAATTTGATGCATTTACTTTTCGCTCTTTAATTTTCTTTAAAGAGAAGCTCTGTTCCCATCTACAGCAACCCAAGGATTGCACCCATAATGAAACACTATCCTCATTTTTTCTAACTATGATTCCATGAGTGAATGGGCCTGGGTCCTTATGATGAGGTCGCAAGCAGATGGGACATATCCTTTTTTCCCCAACTTGGACAATTCGTTCAGGAAAAAATTCCTTACTTATTTCTTGAATTTGTGCATCAACAACCACAGGCAGTGTAATACTTTTATTTCCGCTTCCCATTTTCTTTTTTTCTTGGACAATTTTCATCATTCTTCCCTCCATAGGTCAACCCATCTTTTATAGGCGTTAAACTCTATCTTTGTTTTTTGCCAGTTTATTTTTATGCTTTTTGTTTCATCATCTTCAACCAAGCTCGTCAAGGCCTCTTTTGTAATCTCAACACCTCTGGGATTTGTTCCTGCTTTTGGAAGCTTTATATAGCTCTTTCTTCCTGTTTTATCAAGAAGTCTTTTCTGAACTTTAATAGGGATGTAGAAAAATCCTCCTTCTTTTCCCCAGTTTATTTGAACGAATAGCATATCACACATGGGCTGATATGCTTCACTAAATTGTCTTGCCTTTTCAGCATCTACTGTCCATATCAGTTTAACACCACCGAAGCTATTTCCTGTTATTGTTTTTACAGATATAGGCTCTCCAAATAACATTACATCTACTTCTGGTTCAGTAATGGAAATTTCTGATTCCACATTTGCTTCACTGAATTTATATATAAGTAGTGCAACAATTATTCTCTCACGAACAGAGCCGACTTCCATTCCTATCCTGCCTGCTCTTGAACTTTCAAATTCAGCGAGTTGAAAAAGATGGGGCAATCGTTTTTGGATTCGCTCTATTAACTTTTCATCTTCAAAGATTTCCATTAAATGGTTGGGCATGCAGTATTATACTGAAAACGATATGCTTTTGAATATGTTTCATTTACATAACGACCGAATTAACGGGCGGATAGCCGCCGTCCCGTTGAATGACTTGTTAGCCCCTATAAAATTATTGTTTCTTATGCCCGAACTGTCCGAGACTGCCTGGTCTTTGGAAGCTTCCTTAACTGTATGACCAGTCGTAATGCCTCATTCACTGCTTCACCGTTTGGAAATACGCTGGCTACATCAGGCTCCAAGAGAACTATATTGGTACCCTCTCGGAAACGATGGGCATACTTTCCACGAATTCCAGATTTCAATAACGACTTTAGGTCATATTCTGGACGCAGATCATCTTCGAGCTCTTGTTTATTTTTCTTCTTCATAAGCCTCTCTTTCTGTTTTAGTCAATTCTCTTGCGCTGATTATTCTAATCCGATTGCCTCTATCAGTATGGGCAACCATCAGGATGCGACCTTGCTGTGAATGCCCAATAGTAATATATCGCTCCTCATCCTTTGAGTGATCAGGGTCATAAATAGTTATGCCGAGTGTGTCAGCAAAAACTGTGGCAGCCTCAGTAAATGCTACCTTATGTTTTTTAAAGTTTATCTCGGCTTTTCTGGTATCCCACTCAAATTTCATATCTGGTATTGATAACTATTTTATCAAAAGATGCAAAGATTTGATATTGCCTTACTGATAATTAGGGCTAACGCTCCGCATAACCGGCTGGCAATGGAGCGAAGCGGAATTGTCAGTCCGAGTTGATGCGGTTGTTATGCTTATTCTTGAATTACGAATATTGCTTTCCCTTTTGCGGTTTTTGTTTCACTTGCGCCAGCATAAAAAATCCCCCCAGAATAGAAACCGACCATCTCGCCGGATTTGTCTCCGGTGTTAAGGAGAAGCACGCCGTTGGCTCCAATTTTTGCGGCTTGCGCTTTTAGTTCGTTAATTGCTCGATCCTGTGCCGCTTGCGATGAGAATCCGACGTCGCTGGAAGCCTCAACTATTCCAATAGTTTCATATTGCGATGGCGGATCGAGATAAATCTTCACTTCACCTGGACTGATGGCGGGTCGGACCTTGCCAGTGACAATCGACGAACCTATTGCACAGCCGAACAAAACAACCAAAAAGGAAAGAGCTATTATGATTTTGAACATTCGTATTTTTTACCTCCTATAAACATAACGATTAAGGTCAGCGGTGGCTGTAAGCCACCCGCTGGAGTGACTTGTTGGGCAGTTTTCATATGCTATGTATCTTCAACCAAGAAAACGTCATGAATCTTTTTTGCAAGGTCTTTCTTGATCGTATCTATTGCTTGAGCGCCGCGCCCAGCATATCGAATATTGGGCCGAAGGTACCGATTTATTTCACGAGCAATATCGATGGCTGGATGTCCATATCGTCTACCTTGACCGCTTGAATTCTCGTTAATCATGATTTTTAAGATTAGGTCGAGTGTAGTCTCCAATTGAATTCTGAGTTTGACACCGCTAGGAATTTTATTTGCAATACGGTTTCGGACAGAACGCTCCGCATCTTCCTTAACATCCTCAGAGATATAGTAGTTGCTAACAAGTTGAACGGTAAGAATCTTTACCATGCTTCTAAAGTTCTTGAAGATGGCTCCGTCCGTACACGCAAGCCCAATATGGCGAAGGAAACCAAAATAGTTGTCTTCGTCGTATATGAGGATATCGCCATATCTCTCCTGTGTATACTTGGTAAAGGCATAAACATCCTTTTTGGGACCACGAACTTTTGACTCCGCGATTACAAGATGTTGATCCTCAGGATTATAGGCAACGAGATCAATATCTGACCAGCCACCTTTCGGTGTCTGGAGTGGGAAACGGAGGCGCGTCCAATATCCCTTCATCTGCCATTCGGCTTCAATTATGGTCTCAACCGTCATCGCTTCTGCCATATCTGGTTCCTCCTTTATTATGCCCAACGACTTAAATCAGCGGCGCGGGGAATTACCGACGTCTAAAACCAAACCTCGTTTATCCCGCGTCCGTTGGATTTGATTATTCGGTCTTTCTTATTGTTTGCATTTCTTCAATGCATCCTCAAGCGACTTGGAGTCTGTTTGCTTCAATATTTCTGATTCATACTGTCGGCTTAGTGGGGTATCTATTCCCGCCTTTAGCACCAGCATCAGATACGATATCCCGTCTCTACCCACTTCGGCTTCGCGAGCACTCTTTATGGCTCTTTTTGCCAGGTTCTTTGGATTGGGCCGTCGTATTTTAGTCGATGCATAGAAGTCCGTGTAAAGAACAGTTGAGATGCCGCAAAAGCTGGACATGGTTCGTATTTGAACAGCTTTGCGCGATTTGATGTGTATTCTCTCGATGCTCCAACCTGATTAATTTCTCTTAGCCAAAGAATTGTCTTTGCGCGCTGGAGCGTCGTGTCTTCCCGAAGGACAAGGATTTGAGCGTTCACCCTTCTGCCACCTTTTCTGACCGGAACGACTGTTGGCGCACCGGCTCTCTTTCTGCTGTAGCGTGCAAATTCAATTGGGAAAGGCGTTTTCATTGGGATTCGTTTAACCACGAGCGCAGCGATGTCCTGTCCGGGGCTCTTAATTAGTGAGCCGTATGCAAGTATGCCTATCATTTATTTTCTTTTTTGACCGAACGACCTAAATAACCCTCTGGTGCCCCGCCTTTTGAAAACCGTGCCAGCGTTATCACCAGTCGGGTTGATTTGCTTGTTGTACGCTGCCTTCTTATTTTGTTTTCCAGTTCCCATTTCTCAGTGGCTGTTACCGAAAGCAGTAGCGCCAATGTTGTGTCAAAATTATTATTTTATTCTAATTTCACCAACAATTCATTAATAACGTTTGGCATATCAGATAATATCCGATAATTAGGGAATCTCATAATTTCCCAGCCTTCTTTTTTAATAAATTCATCTCTCTCAACGTCTTCTAAAACGGGCATGCCCTCAATGATTTCATGTTGCGGACCATCGATTTCAACATCAATTTTCTTTTTCCCGATGATAGCAAAATCTAATGTATATCGCTTGACAACTAATTTTGGCACAAATTTATAGCCTAACTTTTCAACCTCGACTTTTTGAAATGCCTCGTAAAACATACGTTCGGTCGGAGTATCAAACTTAGCCTGTAAGTCGTATTTCTCTATCTGTTCATGAGCTTTTATATTTTCATAAACTGCGCATATCTTGCCTAAAATACCCTGCTTTGCTTTACAAAAAGGCTTGTCTCCTACAATGTATAAAAGATATCTTGCCCGAGATAATGCCACATTCAATATTTGCGGGTATATGTTGTACCATCTATCGCTGCTCCCATTGCCTCTGGAAGAGAGGACAAGTGAAAAAATAACAATATCCTTTTCAGAACCTTGGAATTGATGAGCAGTCAAAATCTTAACATCGTGCTTTTCTAATAGTTCAGGAGATGCTGAAGAGCTTATTTTATCGTATATAGACTTTCTTTGCCCTGAGTAAGGTGTGACTATTCCAATTGATAAATCGGTGTGTTCTATTTTCCTTAAAACAGTTTGGAAAACATTAAGAACCTCGGCGGCTTCACGCTCGTTAACTCGACTCCCAGAAGGATGTTTAAAGACCTCTCCCTTTGCGTCGATCCATTGCACACCGAGCGGCAACGTCGAAGGAAACTTATTTAAGTCCAATGTGCTTAATATTTTCAGACGACCTCCATAAAAGACCTGATTGCAGAGAGAAATTATTTGATCTTCGGAACGGTAATGATTAGTCAATAATATTGGGGGGTGCGACAAGGAATTTTCAGCGGCTCTATACAATGAAACGTCACAATATCTTACTTTGGCAGGGTAAATATCTTTAATGTTTGTCAAACCATGAACTTTAGCTAAACCAAAATCAACATTTTTTGTAATTCCGGCAATATGTGTCAATTGCATCGGGTCTCCTACTACAATAGCTTTCTTTGCCCGATAAAGAGCAGGTGCTGCTGATGGCAGGTCTATTTGGGAAGCTTCATCAAAAATTACATAGTCAAACGTTCCCGGTTTTAAAGGGAATGTGCCTCTGAGAGATTTTAGCGTTGATGACCATATTCTTAGAACTTGCAATGCATTTATAAAAGAAGTTTCATCGATAGTGGCGTCATTAAATCTCTGGCCGGTAACTTGATTAAGAAAAGTGTTTACGCGGCCAGTTTTGCTGTTGTTGCCAAGCATGTTTTTTGTATATATATTTCTTATAAAATCTTGGCAGGCAATGTAATACTTTCGTTCAAGCTCCCTTACTTTACTTTCTAATGCATGGCGTTCTGGCAATCGTTCCAGTTTCGATTTTATACTTCTTAGCTTTAATTTAAGAGAAAAGTTTTCCAAATAAATCTTAATCCTCTGAATAATCGATACGCATTGTGTGTGAAGAATATTTGTCAGTTCATTACTGGAGAAAAATTTTTGTTGAAATGTAGCCTCTAACTCGTCTCTTTTTATCAAACTGTCTCTATTACCTATAATTGTTCGCCAAAGAGAGTGAATATAATCTGGATTTTCAATTTTGGAACCTGACCGTGAGGATTCATGAAGCAATTCATTAAACTTTCCTTTTAGTTCTTGACGGAGCTCTTTTTTGCCGGTACGGAGCATTAAATTGCGAAACTGTTCGTTAATCTTGGAATTTACGACATCAACTGCTTCGCCAGTATGACTTACAAAAAGCACAGTTTTATTGTCCAGAAAAAGATTGATTATTAAGTTTGAGATAAACTGACTCTTACCCGTTCCGGGCGGCCCAGTAATTACGCTTAACGAATTTCTAAAAATATCCTGAATAGCTGATAGTTGATATTCATTTGAAGGGAAAGGCAATATCGGTATGATTTCATGTTTTGTGTCTCTTGTAGATGGTTTTATAAAAAAAGAGAGGGCAGTTTTTTCTAAATCATTTTTTTTCTTTAATTCCAAAAGATCCTTGATAAGATGAATGTTAAATACACTCGATTCCCCAGCAAAAATCATGCTTTTGTTATATAAGCCAGGGGTCATATCTTTTGAGAGTTTTTTTGAGTTGGAGAGGTGGGCTGGATTAATTTCCTCTTTTATTAAAAGCTCAACTTCCCGCTGGATTATTTCCAATGCCTTACCCACAAAATCTTTTCTGTCGAGCTCAGTATGGCTTAGAAATAGAGTTTCAATAGATTGGTTTATATCTGCAATTTCTTCAGTTCTTAGCCCCAATTTAGATAAAGCTTGAATGCCGCATACCGGGAGTGGCTCGTCTTTAGATAAAAATAGAGTATTGCCATTTCTGTTAAACCTGACTTTGATAATGAGTAGGGGTGCAACCAGATGTTTGTTTGCTGCCGTATCAAAATAAAACAAGAGGGGAAAGCCGTAATAAAAATCCAAACCCTCAGCTTTATCAATAGCGAAGCCATGCAATTTCGGGTCATCAATTTTGATCGGGTTGTCCTTTTTTTCAAAGATAAAAGGGTCTTCGTCGAATGGATATAAGATTGCTTTAGAACGAACATTTATAGAAATGTCTTTCTCTAGAATATCTTCGTTTTTGATACACTCATACCAATACCCACATATAATGTTTAGTAAATTCATAAGATTCAGTAAAAAAGTCCGTCAATTATAGACGTTGATGCCGGTGATTTCCCTAAATATCATTTCTTATTCGTACAACGCCTGAACTGTGCGGTGGCTATTCGCCATCCGCACGAGTGATTTGTTAGGCGCTTGTCTTTTCCATTTGCAAAAAAGATACTTCTGAAATACCTGCTTTTTCTTTTGCATGTTCAATGGTCATGCTTACAAGATTGCCCTTTTCATCCAGGTCAATGTAGAGGTTTTCTGATATTTCTTTTGTCTCAACAACAGAAACATTTGAAAACTCAATCAAGGCCGTATCTGTATCTGAGAAATACCGAATTTTCATTTTCCTTCCTCCTTAAAGTTTCTATCGAAAAAGGTATTATGAACGGTCTCTCCGTCCTCAAGAAGTATAACTCTTAAATACTTCCCTACTTCCTCGATAAACTTCCACTTTCTTATCCTTCCATCGCTTTGAACTTCTGTTTTCACAGGGTTTTTGATTGCATCCAATATCCATTTATCTTTGATAATTGCCCTGTCCGGACGCTGTTTGATGAATAAGAAATATTGCGTACATTTCATGACTGTATTGTATCATTTTTTATCGCTGAATGCTTAAATCAACCGTAGGCTACTACATCATCTGCTTGATTTGTATAGTGGTATTTTTCAATAATTAATTTTGAATGTTTGGCACTGCTCTTTTTCCTATTACCAACGTAACTTATTCCCAGTATTCCCACATTCGGGGCAAAGGATGTCATAAGCCTCATAGTATCCCACACTGCCTCGTCCTGTGGTATGACTGAATCGGGTTTTCTCTGTAATCTCAAACAGACAGCCGCAACTGTTACATGTTACTTGCTTTCCGTACCAGGCTTCCCGATGGCTTGGCCAATCATCGCCATGTTTTATTACCTTAGACATTGTCCTTTAATCTCCTTTAATGCCTAACGACTGAAGTCAGCGGTGGCTGTAAGCCATCCGCTGGAGTGATTTGTTTGGCGATACCTTTTTCAGTGTTATTCTTTGCCGAATTCCTTCCACTTATCAGTTCCTGTTAAGGTTTCATTTTCTAATGTTGTCACAACTAAAGGGAGCCTGTACCGATTTTTGTAATTAAGCACTAATGTGGATTTTATGTCTCCGTAACTCTCGAGACACTGAGAATTATAGGGAGGAGATGTGTAATAGATTAACAGTTTCTCTGCCGTATCAATCATATCACCCCATGTATCATCATCTATTCTTTCAATTCCTCCCAACCTCCCCACAAAGATACGTACTGGTACACTTTCCCTCTCTATCCAGTACCGATGACTTGGAATTCTTTCTGCAAATGAATGGTCTCTAGCCTTTCCAATATAAAGTAAGCTGTCAGGTCCAAAAATATTATGATTGCCATAGATCTGATATATTCCGTAATCCCAGGCTTTATTCAACCTACTAATCTCATCCATTGTAAAAGGCCCTTCCCAAAGGATTTCGATACAATCAATTTGTTTTTTTATAGTATCTCCTTATTGATCCCTGTGCAATGGTCTCTATATCTTATTTTATTAGAGGTTCTGGACCTGTTTTAAACTGATGTGTAATTTTGATCACTCTACGTTCTGGTCCAAATAAAATTGCAATATGTCTACCATCACCACTTACAGGAGTGCCATAACTATACATCCATTGAAGCAAATATGTTCCGTTAGGATATTCACTCCTTGAGTTTGGTTCAGCTTTAAGTATGGCAATCACTTCTTCCTCAAGCATTCCTGGTTTTATTTTCTTAACATCATCATCACTAAAAATGTTTCCCATAGTGACACAAGACATGCAAGATATTAAAATTAGACCTATTACTATAAGTTTAAGTTCTTGTACTCTCATAGTCACTTTTTCCCATTATCGTCTAACGACCAAGCTAAGGGGCGCGGGGCAACTACGGCGCAACTGAAAAAGAATAACGGCTAAACCCGCGTCCTTCTTGAGCGCCTTGTTAGGTGTTTCAATTTATTTTGTCTTGTTCAAAAGTATTAACTTATATTGTTCTATCGAAATCATAGTCTGTCTGTACTCATTTTTTGCTTCTTCCATGTAATATTTCTTTGGCCGTTTATCGTAATGGTCATGAATAATCGGCCCAGTCCAAGAGACTTTTCCCCAAGATGATGGCCAGGTCCATTCTAATTTTATGTTTCCTGTCTTTATTACTCTTTCAATATTATCACGACGCACACCAAGTATTTCAATGAAATCAATCATTGATGGAATTGGAACAGGCCTGTAGTTCTTAATATATTCTTTCACATACCAACCATTGTTCCTATTTTTTGTATTTAAAAAGAATATGATTAGTTCATAATTATAATTTAGCCGTCCGGCTTCCGATGCGATTGCGGCCCATGTTGAACCTTTGGCATCGCTGTAATCGTGATGATGCCAAATACCATGATGTCTCATATCTTCAATAAGTTCAGGAGATGTATCTTCATGAGCAAGACTTGTTTCTGGATTGCTTGACTCACATGCAAGCAGAATTTCTTTGGCCACAGCAGGAATACCTCTAAAAGTTGAAGCCGCTAATTTGTCAGCAATAAGCGGGGAATATTTGATTACATCTTCTTTTGTGAGTTGATGCCACACGGGAAGGATTACCTTTTTCCCATGGTCTTCGCGTGCAACAAGAGCATCGAGTTCTTTTTGAGGCCATTCCTTAGAAAAAAAATTACGGCTTAATACAACAACACCATATTTAGATTTACTTAATCCATAATCAATTTTTCTTCTAAGGCTATCCCCTATTGTCAAGGTTAATTCATCATACCATACAGACAAACCAAGCTTTTTGAGTTCTTTGGCAAGAGGGCGAACGACCTCCTTCTTGTCTTCAGAAGCATGGCTTATAAAAATGTCCCACGTCATCGTCATTTATTATTTAAACCTAAAGATACGCTGACACGTCTGGGCAATCACATTTGAGTAAAATCCGACCGGGGTTATTCTCGGTCGGGTGTCGATCAATTTGGTTAGATGTCACACAAATCATAATCAGGTCTTTGATTTACGCCGAGCTTCTCTTCTTTCTTTTGCGAGTTGTAATCTTTTTGGTTCAGTATAAATGCGTTCTAGAAACACATAAGTAAAATCCAAAAGATCCTCAGCTTCTTCTTTAGTTAATGTCCCCTCATGAGCACCATCATTACCATCATCTTTTACGCATGATGATAGTTCTCGCAGAGTTTCAGGAAGTATTCTATTTTCAAACAACCATGGCAACCTTAGTCCTAAGTTTCGTCTCACCGTAGAATTAAGACCTTCTACTTCTCCCTCTGGTAGCATTGCCCTTGTGGTTAAATCAATACACAACCTAAACATAGTGCCAGCTGCATTGAAGCAGCCTATTGCCATACAGGCAGCACCTTCTCGAAAAACTCTGTCTAAATTATCTGGTATATATTCAGGTGGTTTTGAAATTGCAGTATCTTTAAGACTGATATAGCCCTCGATTGTCATGTATTAATTCACCGCTCTGGGAAGATTTGCTAAGCCTTTCTTAATCATGTCCTTATCATTAATATCTTTTTGACTAAGAACGAATGTTGTTGATTTATTACAACTACGGCAAACACAAAATGCCTCAAACCAATACTGCCAATCATATTTCACATATAGTGGAAGCTGATGCCAAAGATC
>Ga0210014_1001153_pt1 | contig 20357 bp, 24 predicted proteins | sample CryGeymeta201519_FD_183983 | JGI IMG/M metagenome (GOLD analysis project Ga0210014, IMG submission 183983) | Groundwater microbial communities from Crystal Geyser aquifers in Utah, USA - Crystal Geyser metaG 2015-19 (SPAdes) (version 2) | ecosystem: Environmental > Aquatic > Deep subsurface >...
CTCTGGACGAACCTCGCCCAGGCTTATGGCCACGGCGTCTGGGACGGCCTGCTCAAGCGCCATGTCCAGCCCATCCGCAATGGCGTGGCGACCGAGGTGGACTACGCCGGCATGGCGGGCGAGCGGGCCACGCTGAAAGGCTATCTCGACGGCCTGGCGACGGTGCGCAACCAGGAATTCAGCCGCTGGCCGGAACCGGAGCGGCTTGCCTTCCTGATCAACGCCTACAACGCCTGGACGGTGGAACTGATCCTGACCGCCTGGCCCGACGTGAAGTCCATCAAGGAGTTGGGATCGCTGTTCCGCAGCTCCTGGAAAAAGGCCTTCATCCCGTTGCTGGGCGCGACCCGCTCGCTTGACGACATCGAGCACGGGCTGATCCGCGCCAAGGGCGTCTACGACGAGCCGCGCATCCACTTCGCCGTCAACTGCGCCAGCATCGGCTGTCCGGCCCTGCGCCCGGAGGCCTATACGGCGGCGCGGCTCGATGCCCAGTTGGCGGACGCGGCCCGGCGGTTCCTGTCCGACCGCAGCCGCAACCGGCTGGAGGGCGGCAAACTCAAGCTCTCCAGCCTCTTCAAGTGGTATGGCGACGATTTCACTCACGCCGGTGGGCTGAACGCCTTCCTGGCCAGCCAGGGCGAAGCGCTGCGCCTGGCGCAAGACCAACATCGCGCGCTGCGCGCTGGCCGCATCGAGATCGACTTTCTCGATTACGACTGGCGTTTGAATGCGGCCAGCTTGCGCCCCGCCACTAAAGGCGGCTCATGAACGACATCGCCAACACCCTCTTCATGCTGTTCACCCGCTATGGCTATGGCGCGGTATTTGCCGGGGTGATGTTGGACAACGCCGGCATTCCCATGGCGAGTGAAATCACCCTGCTGCTCTCCGGCAGCCTGGTGGCCGATGGCACGTTGGCGTGGCTGCCGACCGTCCTGGTCGGCGCCGTCGCCGCGCTATGCAGCGATGGCTTGTGGTACGGCATAGGCCGCCTGGGCGCCAGGCGGCTAATTCACGTTTATTGCCATTTCAGTTTCGGCTCCGCCGCCTGCCTGTCGCGCACCGAGACGATGCTGACGCGGTTGGGCCCGCGCAGCTTGATCCTGGCCCGCTTCATCCCCGGTTTTCGCACCTTCGCCGCGCCCGTCGTCGGCATCTCCGGTATGCCGCTGCGGCAATTCCTGCTCTACGACGGCATCGGCGCGCTGCTTTGGGCCAGCGTGTTCGTCAGCTTGGGGGCGTTGTTCACGCAGCGCATCAGGGGACTCATCGGACAGATGGAATCCGCCCATAATGGCCTGCTGGTCTTTGCCGCCACGTTATTAGCCCTGTTCGTGCTGATGAAAATCTGGGTGCGCGTGCGCCATGGCCGCGCCGACATTGCGCTCGCAACCATGCGGAGCGACGAACCATGACCCCCTGGCTGTCCATCGTCATTCCCGCCCTGAACGAGGCGGACACCATCGTCGCCACGCTGGCGCGTCTGCAAGCCCTGCGCGCCGGCGGCCATGAGGTGATCGTCGTCGATGGCGGCAGCACGGACGCCACGGTCGCGCGGGCCGAGCCGTTGGCCGACCGCATCCTGGCCGCCCCGCGCGGACGGGCGCGGCAGATGAATGCCGGCGCGGCCGTGGCGCGCGGTGACGTGCTGGTCTTCCTGCACGCCGACACGCGCCTGCCGGAACAGGCCGTCGCCGTCATTCGTTCGGCCTTGCGGCACAGGCTGTGGGGCCGCTTCGATGTCGATATCGAAGGCCGCGCGTGGATGCTGCGGATGGTGGCCGCGGGCATGAACCTGCGCTCGCGTCTGACCGGCATTGCCACCGGCGACCAGACTCTCTTTATCAGCCGCACCGCCTTCGCCGCCGTCGGCGGCTACCCCGAGCAGTCGTTGATGGAAGACATCGAGCTGTCGAAGCGCCTGAACAAACTCGGCCCGCCCGCCTGCCCGCGCGAGCGCGTCGTCACCTCGGGCCGGCGTTGGGAGGTGAACGGCGTGTGGCGCACCATTCTGCTCATGTGGCGGCTGCGCTTCGACTATTGGCGCGGCGTGCCGGCCACTCGGCTGGCTACCCGCTATCACGCTCCGGCGGCCAAATGAACCCCACCCGCACCCTGGTGTTCGCCAAGGCGCCCGTTCCCGGCCGGGTCAAGACCCGGCTCATTCCGGCGCTGGGTACTGCGGGTGCGGCGGATCTGGCCCGGCGCATGCTGGATCACGCCCTCGAACAGGCGCTGGAAGCCGACATTGGCCCGGTGGAGTTGTGCGCCAGCCCGGCCCTGTCAGCCCCGGACTGGGCCGGCTTCACCCTGCCGCCCGGCGTGGCGCACAGCGACCAGGGCGAGGGTGACCTGGGCGCGCGCATGGCCCGAGCCGCGCTGCGGCATCTTGATCACGATGGGCGCGTGCTGCTGATCGGCAGCGATTGCCCTGCCCTGTCCGCTCGACACCTGCGCGAAGCGGCGGCAGCGCTGGATTGCCATGACGCTGTGATCCACCCCGCCCTGGATGGCGGCTATCCGTTGCTGGGCCTGCGCGCGTTCCATCCCAGCCTGTTCACGGACATGCCCTGGAGCACGCCCGCAGTGGCCGAACTGACGCTGGTGCGCATGCAAGCCCTGGAATGGTGCGTATGGGTGGGCGAAACCCTGGCGGACATCGACGAGCCGGCCGACCTCGCCCACTTGCCGGAGCATCTGGGCCTGGAAACGCTTTTCCATACGCAAGGAGACAAATCATGATCACCTGGACCCTCTTGCCGGTCTTGCTCGGCGCGCTCTGGCTGGCGTGGAGCAACGGCGCCAATGACAACTTCAAGGGTGTGTCCACCCTCTACGGCAGCGGCACCTTGAGCTACCGGGCGGCGCTGGCCTGGGCCACCGTCGCCACCCTGGCGGGCAGTCTGGTATCGGTATGGCTCGCCCAGTCGCTGGTGCAAACCTTCAGCGGCAACGGCCTGATCCCCGCCGGCACATTGAACGACGCCATGCTGGCGGCCATCGGCATCGGCGCGGGCACCACGGTGCTGCTGGCCACCTGGCTGGGCATGCCCACCTCCACCACCCATGCCCTCACCGGGGCGCTGATGGGCGCGGCGCTGGTGGTGGATAGCGGTGGCGTGAACTGGGCGACGCTGGCCAACAATTTTGCCCAGCCCCTGCTGTTGAGCCCACTGCTGGCTATCGGCCTGATCCTGCTGTTGTATCCGGCCCTGCACCGGTTGCGTCTGCGGCTTGGCATTCGTGAGACGAGTTGCCTGTGCGTGGGTGAAACGCCTGCCTCGGCATTGCCTGCGGGCGTATCGGCTGCCGCATTGTCCATGCCTGCCCCCGGACTTTCCGTGGCGGTGGGCGACCTGTCTGGCTGCGCGACGCGCTACGGCGGCCGCTTCATCGGCGTGGACGCGCATACGGCGGTGAACGCCCTGCATGTCCTCAGCGCCGGCAGCGTCTGCTTCGCCCGTGCCGTCAACGACACGCCCAAGATTGCCGCCCTGCTGCTGGCCGCCACCGCCCTCGGCGGGCAGGCCCAGCCCGTGTGGGCCATCGCCCTCATCGCCCTGGCGATGGCGGCGGGCGGGCTGATCCAGAGCCGCCGGGTGGCGGAAACCCTGAGCCGGCGCATCACCGACCTCAATCATGGCCAAGGCCTCACCGCCAATCTGGTCACGGCGGGACTGGTGCTGGGCGCCTCCCACCTGGGGCTGCCGGTTTCCACCACCCATGTCTCCACCAGCGCGATCTTCGGTATCGGCGCGGTGAACGGCAAACACAACTGGCACACCATAAGCCACATCCTGCTGGCCTGGATCGCCACCTTGCCCCTGGGCCTGGCCCTGGGCGCGGGGTTGTACGGGGTGTTTCGTGGCCTGGGGGCATGAGATGAAGCCACGCCCGATCCTGATCATCGCCCGATATTTCCCCATTTGCTTCTCTCACAAATCGCAAGGAGACCGCCATGCATGACCTCGTCAAAGACTATTACGGCCGCCAACTCCAAACCACGGCAGACCTGCGCACCTCCGCCTGCTGCGACGCCAGCGCGATGCCGAAATGGCTCAAGCCCCTGCTGGCGCGCATCCACCCGGAAGTGATGTCGCGCTATTACGGCTGTGGCCTGGTTAGTCCACCGCTGCTGGAGGGCTGCCGCGTGCTCGACCTGGGTTGCGGCTCGGGGCGCGATGTCTATGCCCTGGCGCAAATGGCGGGCGCAGCGGGCCAAGTTGTCGGCGTGGATATGACCGAAGAGCAACTTGAGGTGGCAGCCAGGCACCGCGCCTATCACCGTGAAGCCTTCGGATTTGCGCGCGACAACGTCGAATTCCGCCTCGGTTACATCGAGCACCTGGAGCAACTGGGCCTGGAAGACGCCAGCTTCGACGTGGTGGTGTCCAACTGCGTGGTCAATCTCTCGCCCGACAAGGATGCCGTGCTGCGCCAGGTGCAGCGCCTGCTCAAACCCGGTGGTGAGTTTTACTTCTCCGACGTCTACGCGGACCGCCGCGTGCCGGCCAAATTGCGCAACGACCCGGTGCTCTACGGCGAGTGCCTGGGCGGCGCGCTGTACTGGAACGACTTCCAGCATCTGGCGCGGCGCGCGGATTTTACCGACCCGCGCCTAGTGGAAGACCGGCCCATCGCCATCACCGACCCGGTGCTGGCGGCGCTCACCGAAGGCATCGGTTTCCATTCCGCCACCTACCGCCTGTTCAAGCTTGAGCGCCTGGAGCCGGATTGCGAGGACTACGGCCAGGCGGTGATTTACCACGGTGGCATCGTCGGCCATGAACGGCATTTCATCCTGGACAAGCACCACGCCATCGAGGCTGGGCGGGTGTTCCCGGTATGCGGCAATACCTGGCGCATGCTGCGCGAGACCCGTTTCCGGCCGCACTTCGAGTTCATCGGCGACTTCAGCCGGCATTACGGAATCTTCGCGGGCTGCGGCGGCGGTCTGCCGTTCGACGCCTGCAAGGGCGCGGCAGCCGACTGTTGCTGACAGCAAGCGTAGCCCGGATGGAGCATTGCGGAATCCGGGGTCCGGGGGGGGAATTTACGTAAATATCGCGTAGCCCAAGGGCGAGCCATTCCCGCCGCAACAGCAGCGGGTGAACGGCGGCCATGGGCCGCCCATGGCGTTTCATAATTTGGGGCGGTGCTACGCCACGACCGTTAGTGACGTATTCAACCTGCCGGCATTAATCAGTTCGAAGAAACGCCTCGGCTTCGTCGCTCGCACCATTCAACTCGGTGGGTGGGCATCTTTGCCTTTGGTTGATGCAGGGTGGGTTACCAATGGCTGTGCCTATCGATGTCAGGTTTTCGATGCCTCTGCGACTAAAAGGTACGGATGACGACCGGGTTGCTCGGGGCCGTCACCCTTTCCCCTATCCGAGCGCGTGGATGAAGGGGAAATACCATGAAAATCCCGTTATGGAATAGTCTGGTCCTGGCCGTTGGCGCGGCGCTGCTTGCCGGATGCGCGGGCACAGGTGAGGGCGGTGGTAAAGATATGCTGAAATCCAGCAATACTGCAATGGACAACATGAAGCGGGTGATGATGATGCCCGAGGCGGCGCGAATGGCTTATATGATGAAGGTCCAGCAGGCCTCTCTAGAACACGGCAAGGCTATGTTCCATGACCCGAACCTGGGCACGGACGGCCAGACTTGCGCGAGCTGCCACGTAGGCGGTGATACCAGCGGCGGCAAAGTGGAAATGATGCCGGGCATAAAGTTGCCTATTCCGTCCCTGCTTGGCGTGGCTGCTAAATTCCCTAAGTATAAGGTTGGCAACGACGCCGTCATCACCCTGCCGGAGATGAACAACAACTGCATCGTGATGTTCCAGAAGGGCAAGCCGCTCCCACTCGATAGCCGCGAGGCACGCGATCTGGCGGCTTACGTCTCCACCTTGAAATAAGAGGCGAAAATAACAGGCACTGGATATGCCGGGCGAAGCCCCGGAAAAGTGCGGGTATGCCGTTGGCTGGCCATTCTGGCCTTGCTGGGTACCACGCAGGGCGTTGCCCTGGCGGTGTCATCAGAAGCCGAAATCAACCAAGGCGCCGCCTTGGTCAAGGCCCGCAACTGCCTTGCCTGTCACAGCCTCGGTGGCAAAGGGGCGCGGGTTGTGCCGGCATTGGATCAGGTGACCCTACGCCGGCCAGAAGACTGGCTGCGGCGCTGGCTGGCCGATCCCGCCACGATGAAACGCGGTACCCTGATGCCGGAATTCGACTGGAGCGAAGCCCAGTACAAGGCTCTGTTCGCTTATCTGGGAAGTTTCCGCACGCCGGTGGATGGAGCAGGCATCCTGCGTACCGAGGGGATCAATTCCCGCTCCGGGCGGAGGCTGGTTCAGGCTTATCAGTGCGGCGCCTGCCACCGCGTCGATGACCTGACGGGTCTGCCCGCCTATCCTGATTTGAATACGGTGGCCAAACGTCATGATGCGGCTTGGGAGCGTCAATGGTTGCGCGACCCCCAGGCGGTCAAACCCGGCACGTTTATGCCGAAGTTTCCTTTCAGCGCGGGCGAGATCGAGGCGATCACCGCCTATCTTTACCCATAAGGTCGGTTGTAGTGTTGCCGGGAGCCTGACCCGGCAAGGCAGGTGAAAATGGACAGGCTGCAAGACTCCCGCATGGACTTATTCGGCGCTGAGCCGCAACGTCTCCGGCAGCAGGCAAACGCGGTCGCTACAGGCCTGCAGGCGCAGTTCCAGGGGCACCCCGCCGGTCCTGGCCGATTCCCGTTCGAGTTCGGCACGGATGAGAATCTTGCCTTGGTAGAGCGCCAGGGCTTCTTTCTGGAAGCCCAGTTTTGTGACTAAGGCTTCCGGGTAGTCGATCCGGACGATATGCCAGCCCTGGCCACCCGCCTTCAGGCTGGTGGGGATCAGTGTGTCCTGCAAGGGGCGGTGGCCGTTGACGTGCCAGCCGGGCTTGAGGTCGAGACTCAATTCCAGGCTGACCTTGTTCGTATCCCGCCGGGTGACTTGGGCGGTGGCCACCACCGCGCCGCGTCCGGCGTACTGGCGCGGGCCGGTCTCGCCCAGGCGGAGGCTGTCGGCAGCGGTGAGCAAGGTGGCGTGACCGGACGGGTTCTTCGCGATGGTCCCGGCCAGGGCGGCGAGCTGCGACTGGGCCGCCTCTACAAAGCGGGTTTCGCCACTACGCCGGGCCAGGGCGGCCAGGACATGGACCGCCACGCCGTTGGCGGAGGGCAAGGCCCCATCCGCCGTATTGCGCGGCCGCGGCAGCGGGCTCAATGGGGCCGCTTCGGCCAGGGGGTAGGCGCCGCCTTCCTTGATGCCGAAGCGCCCTGCCATGGCGTCGGCGAGCGCTTGCGCGCGTTTCAGCCAGACCTCGTCCAGCGTGGCGTCGTACAGGGCGATCAGGCCATCGGCCAGGTAGGCGTAATCCTCCAACATGCCTGGCGTGCCGGCGCGACCAGCCAGCGAGGCGCGCCACAGCCCGCCGTCCGGGCGGCGATGCTGTTGCCAGAGGAACGCTGCCGCGCGTTTCGCGGCGGCGAGATAGCGTGGTTCATGCAGGGCGCTGGCGGCCTCGGCCAGGGCGGAGATCATGAGGCCGTTCCAGCCGGTGAGCACCTTATCGTCGCGGTGCGGGTAGGGACGTTTTTCCCGCGCCTTGGCGAGCGCCGCGTCGATGCGATCGAGCCGGGCGCGGTCGGCGCCGCTCACCAGGCGGGCCAGGTGGAGGATGTTGCTGCCCTCGAAGTTACCCGCCTCGGTGAGGCCGTACTGGCGGATGGCGAAGGCGGCCTCCTCGGCCTTCAGCACCGCACGGATTTCGGTGGGTGTCCACAGGTAATAACGCCCTTCCCCACCCCCGCTGTCGGCGTCGAGGGCGGAATAAAAGCCCCCTTCCGGCGCGCGCATTTCGCGCAACACGAAATCCAGCGCGCGGCGGGCCACGCGGGCGTATTCCCGGTTGCCGGTGAGGCGCCGGGCGCCGAGGTAGAGCCTGGCCAGTTGGGCCTGGTTGTAGAGCATCTTCTCGAAGTGCGGCACCCGCCATTCGTTGTCGGTGGCGTAGCGGTGGAAGCCGCCGCCGATCTGGTCGTGGAGGCCGCCGTTGGCCATCGCGGCCAGATCGATTTCCAGCGCCGCCAGCGCGCGCGGCGCGGTTCGGTCAACGCCGCGCGCGGCACGGTCCAGCAACAGGGCGAGCAAGGGTTCGTTGGGGAACTTGGGCGCGGCGCCGAAGCCGCCTTGCAGTTCGTCGTGGCGTTCGAGCAGCGCGGCGGCCGCTTCGGCGGCGAGTTCCGGCTTGAGTTCCGCCGCCCCGGCCGCAACCGTCATCGCCGCCGCCACCGCCTGGGTGACTTGCGCGGCAGTGGCCTGGATTTCCTGGCGCCGCTCACGCCAGGCGCTATCGGCATTGTCCAGCAGGCGGGCGAGGTCATCGGGCCGGAAATAGGTGCCGCCAAAAAAGACCTTGCCCTCCGGCGTGAGCAACGTGGTCATGGGCCAGCCACCGTGGCCGGTGAGGAGGTTCACGGCGGTCATGTAGAGATGGTCGAGGTCGGGGCGGGTTTCGCGGTCCACCTTGATGGCCACAAAGTGTTCGTTGAGCAGGCGGGCGATCTCGGGGTTCTCGAAGCTCTCCACCTCCATCACATGGCACCAGTGGCAGGTGGAGTAGCCGATGGACAGAAAGATGGGCTTGTTCTCGCGGCGCGCCTTTGCGAACGCCTCCTCGCCCCAGGGAAACCAGTCCACCGGATTGTGGGCATGCTGCAGCAGGTAGGGCGAGTCCTCCAGGATCAGCCGGTTGGTGTAGCGCGGCCGGCCGTCGGGCAGGAGATGTTCTGTGCGCGGGCGGTAGGCCAGGCCCTTGGCCGCCAGGGCGGCGTCCAGTTTCTGCTGCAACGCCGGTGGACGAGATAGCGCCGCGCCGGGTTCTTCAGCCGTGCAGGCCTGAACGGCGAACAGCAGGCCCGCCGCCAGAAGGAACGCGGAAGCCTTCATGGCGCGTCGGCCGCGCAGCGGAAGCCGATGGAGCCATAGATGGCGTCATCCTGCCGGGGCGGCTTGGTGTTGCGGAACGAGCTGCGCAGGTTTTCCCGCTCCTCGTCCCAGGAGCCGCCGCGCACCACGCGCCGGGGGCTGTCGGCCAGGCTCTTGAGGTCGCCCTTGGCATAGCGCGCCAAGGCGTCCGGGGCGTAGCCGTTGCCGGTCCACTCCCCCGCGTTGCCGTGCATGTCGAACAGGCCAAGGGCGTTGTGCCGGCGTGAGCCCACCGGCCAGGTGCGGTCCTCGCCGCAGCCATCCAGCTCCTTCCCGGCGGAGCCATGCGTCTTGCCGTCGTCCAGGATGGCCCGGCGGCAGTCCACGGTATTGCCCCAGGGGTAGCGCGTCTTCGTCCCGGCGCGCGCCGCCTTCTCCCACTCCGCCTCCCACGGCAGCCGTCCGCCACGCCACTGGCAATAGGCTTGCGCCTGGTCCCAGTCCACGCAGTTGACCGGATGCGTATCGCGCCCCGGTGCACCGAAATTGCAGTACTGGCTGCGCTGATGCGTCAGTGGCGGCACGCAGCGCCCGGCCTCGATGCAGGCGCGGTATTGCGCCACCGTGACCTCGTGGGTGTCGATGGCGAAGGCGGGTACGGACACGGTGACACCGCCGGGCCGACCTTCGTCCTTCTCGCAGGCGGTATCGCCCTTGGAGCAGCCCATCAGGAACGGCCCGGCGGGGACCACAACCTGGCCAGCCCAGGCGGATTGCAGCAACAGCGACAGGGAGAGTGCGATCAGTTTGCTCATGGGGACTCCTGGGGGATGGGGGATGGAGGGGCGGATGTGAAACCTATTCCACCGGCAGGCCCAGCTTGCGCCAGCCGATAAAGCCGTCCGCGTAGTTCCTCACGTTGGTGTAGCCCATTTGTTGCAGGGTGTGGGCGGCCAGCGGGCTGCGGATGTTGGCGCCGCAGTACACCACGATGGGTGTGTCCTTGCGCCGGGCGTGCCCGGTGACGCGGAATTCCAGCCAGCCGCGCGGGATGTTGATGTTCTGGGTGGCCTTGATGGCGCCGCCCATACCCTCTATCTCATTCGGCATGCGGATGTCGATCAGCACCAGGTCGGGATTGCGCTCGATCTCGCGGCGCAAGTCCTGGGTGGAGATGTTGCGCACCCTGGCGGCGATCTCCTGGGTCAATCGGTCGCCGTCCTTGATGCCCGGCACTTCGGCTTGGACGGCGCCGGACAGGGTGGCGGCGAGGAGAAAGGAAAGACAAATGGAAAGGATGAAGGCAAGTCGCTGTTTGGTCATGCTCGTACCTCGGAGGTTGGGGGGAAGAACGTCAACAGGCCGCGCAAGGCGCCACCGGCAAGCCGCGTTTCAGCCAGCCCGGCCCGGCGGCGCTGCCCTTCATGCCTTCCTTGACGTTGTAGACCTGGGTGAAGCCAATGCTTTGCAGGTATTTCTGGGCCTGGGTGGTGCGGTTGCCGGTGCGGCAGATCAGGGCGATGGGGGCGTTCCTGTCGCCCTTGACCTGTTGCAGGAGGTAGGGGACCAGGACGTCCGGCCCACGGTAGAAATCCACCCGCCCGGCGCCTGGGGCGACGCCGGTCTCGCGCCATTCCGCCGGGGTACGGATGTCGATCAGTTTCAGCTTGCCGGCCTGGGCGGCGGCCAGGGCTTCGGGCGCGGAGAGGTCGGGTTCGGCGTGGGCGGGGCCGACGAGGCAGAAGACGGCCAGCAGGGCCGGAATCAGTTTTTTCAGGGGCATCAAGAATTCTCCGAATCGATCAGGTTTTTGCCACCAGATAATCGAGCACCGCCAGGGTGCGCTCGCGGTTGCCGGCCAGGGTGGGGCTGGTGAGGAAGCGGCCGTTCGCCACCAGGGCGGGCACGCCGTCCAGGCCGACCCGGCGGCTGGTTTCCAGCGCCTGCCGCACCTTGGCGTCCACGCCGAAGCCGCGCATCGTCTGCCGGAACCGGTCGGCGTCGATGCCCTGGCTGGCGGCGAAGGCGACCAGGGCGGCCTCGTCGTTGAGGCGCTTGCCCGCCACGTGGATGGCGTCGAACAGCGGTTTGTGGATGCGCCCCAGCACGCCCAGCGACTCGGCGGCGTAGTAGGCGCGGGCATGGACGGCCCAGCTTTCGCCCAGCACCGCCGGCAGGCGCTTGAGCGCCACGTTTCGATGGCGCTTGTGCCAGGCCGCCAGCAGCGGTTCCAGTTGATGGCAGTGGGGGCAGCCGTACCAGAACAGTTCCAGCACTTCGGGACGGCCTTTGCGCGCGACAGGCAGTGGCTTCGCCAGGCGAAGATAGTCGATGCCCTCGTCGAAGGTTTCCGCCGCGAGCGCGCGGCGGGCCTGGGCGAAGGCCGGCAGCAGGGCAATGAGGGAAAGGAATTGGCGTCTTTGCATGGCGATTCTCTTCAGGTGGGGTCAGCGTCTTTTGGCCCGGCTCAGGGCCTGCTCCAGTTGCGCGGCGGGCACATAGCCGCCGATGCGCATGCCGTCGGACAGGAAGATCGTCGGCGTGCCGGTGACGTTGTACTTGCGGCCCAATGCCTGGAGCTTGTCGATCGGGGCGGCGCAAGTGGCCTTGCCCGGCGCCTTGCCGCCGATGATCCAGTCGCGCCAGGCCCGGCCCCGGTCCCTGGCGCACCAGATGGCGCGCGCCTTGTCGGTGGAGTCCGGCGACAGGATGGGCAGCAGGAAGGTATAGACCGTGATGTCGTCGAGCTTTTCCAGCTCCTGGGCCAGCTTGCGGCAGTAGGCGCAGTTGGGGTCCTCGAAGGTGGCCAGCACCCGGCGGCCCTTGCCCTTCACCTGTTTGGCCGCCAGCTCCAGGGGCAGGTCGGCGAATCGGATGCGCGACAGCTCGGCCTTGCGTTCCTGGGTCAGGTTGCGCCGGGCCTTGATGTCGACCACGTCGCCCAGGACGGCGTAGCGGCCCTGGTCATCGGCATAGATCAATTCGCCGTCTATCCGGACCTCGTATAGATCGAGAAAACCGGCCTTGCTAACGGACTCGATCCGGCTGTCCGGGCCGATCCAGGCCTGGATGTTCTTCCGGACCGCCGCTTCGTCGGCCCTGGCGGAGCCGGTGGTCAGGAGAAACGCGGCGAGCAGCCCGCAGGCGAGCCCCCGTTCATGATGCTTCATGGGTCATTCCTTTTTTTGTTGAGGGCGTGTGGACTGGGTCCGCCCGACTTCGTTCATTTGCCGGCGGGGGCGGTTTGTCCCATGGCCGGGTAATAGACCAGCTTGAAGGCGCCGTCCTTGCTGTCGAAGAATTTGCTCGCATACATGGCCTCGCGCAGGGTTTCCAGGCTGCCCGCGTGGAAATAGACGCGCTGCATGAGGTGCGCGCCATCCGCTTCCTTGCGCGAAAGATTGGACTGGAACTCTATCCAGCCGGCGCCCATGCCCTTCAGCGTGTAATTCACTTCATAGGGGTACCGGTCCAGACTGTAGCTTTGCGAACGCAGGGCCGGCCCTGCGTTGGGAAGGACCATGGGACGGATCATCTGAAAGTCGTACTTGGGAACCAGAATATCCAGCACGAACCGTTCCATCTCCATATCCGCCATCCAGAGTCCGCCCCCAGGGGCGCCGCTTGCCGGTTTCGACGCCGCATGAAAACGGATGTCGACCGGCTCGCCGTTCACGTCGGTGATGAGGCCGAAGGTGCCCATCCGGCTCAGGAAATCCACGCCGTTGATGGCGAAGAACAAGTAGCCCAGCTTGTTGCCCGCGCCATCCTTCAGGGTGATGTCCAGGTTGCCGGGAAAGGAACGGTTGTCCGGCAGGGCCTTGTACTTCAACTCGAAGGCATAGGGTTTGCCCGCCTTGTCGGTGAACTGAAAACGGGTTTCGGTTTTGCCTTCGCCCAGGTCGCTGATTTCAATCTGGCGGGCGATATCGAAATGGGCGCCGCTGACAGTCAGGTCGAAAGGAACGGTGGCGGACAGGGCGGGTGTGGCCGAAGCCAGCAGGGTGGCGAACGAAAGGACGTATTTCACGGTGATTTCCTTGAACAGCGGATGGGTGGGAAGCGAAGAATTCGGCTCACGTCCTGTCCCCCTGCCAGCGCACGGCACGCAGCAGCGCGGTTTCGGCGCCGCGCACCACGGCGTCGGACTCGGCCACCAGGGCCAGGCTGCCTTCCCCCGCCGGCAGCACGCTGACATTGAGGCCGTCCTTGAACAGGCGAAGGGCGGCGGACACGGGTTTGGACGGCATCAGGACCAGGGTGACCTTGCCTTGCGGCGTGTCCAGCACGATGTGCTCGCCGTAGCCGCCGCCGGGCAGGGGGCAGCGCCCGGCGTAACTGGCCTGGAAGGGCTCGTTGATGAGATGGCCGCCGACGCGTTCGAAGGCGCGCACCAGCTTGGCCATGGGCACCCGCTGCTCCGCGGCCAGCACCTCCGGTTCATGCCGGACGTGGGCGATGACGCCGGCGGCCAGGGTCTCCGGGCTCATGCCGCGCGGCGCCATGAACGCCAGACCCAGGGCCAGCACCAGGGTGGCGGCCAGGGCGGGGAGCCAGACGCGTACCGACCTGGCCTGGTCAAGCAGGCGGGGACGGGTTTTGAGCAGAATGCGGTCGGCCAGGCCCTCGGGCACCGGGATGGCCAGGGCTTGGTACATCTCCTCTTCTTGCCGACGCAAGTCCAGATAAAAGCGGGCGCAATCCGGGCAGGCGGCCTCGTGTTCCAGGGCGGCCGCTCCCGGATGTAGGGGATTGGCCAGGGCCAGACGGCGGAATTCCAGGCAGTTCATGTCATTTCTCCTTTCGCGCGGAGGCGGGCTCGCCCAGCCAGAGCCGGCGCAGGGCCAGGCGGGCGCGGCTGAGGCGCTGCATCACCGCCGCCTCGCCGATGCCCAGGTTCTCGCCGATTTCGGCGCAACTGAGGCCGCCCAGTACCTGCATCAGCAAGGGTTCCCGGTATTGCGGCGAGAGCATGGCGACCTGTTCGCGGATGGCGTAGTCCCGTTCCAGGTCGCTGCCGTCGGCAATGGGCAACTCGGAAAATTCGCAATCCTCCATGGGCAGGCCGCGGCGCTCGTACAAGCGCGCGTGTTCGTTGCGCAGGATGCGGTACAGCCAGGGCTTGACCGCCTCCAGGCCGTGCAATTGTTCGCGCGCTTTCCAGGCGCGGGCGAAGGTCTCCTGCACCAGGTCCTCGGCCAGGCCCCGATCGCGGCATTGCCAGTAGGCGAAGCGGAACAGCTCCGCCGAATAGGCGCGGACCAGATGCTCGAAGTCGTGGTGGGTGAGCATGTGGGTAAGCTTTACTTGCTTCGGAACAACCAGGCGTCGATGGACAGTTTGCCGGGGCCATGCACGGCGAGGAAGGCCAGCAGCATGCCCCAGTAAAGGTGTTGCTGGAGCCCGACCTCGGACAGGTCCGGGTAGGAGACCACGGCCATGACGTTGAGCAGGAACAGGGCCAGGGCGGCGAAATGGCCGAACAGACCCAGGATCAACAGCGCCGGCAGGGTAAGTTCGGCGGCGGTGCCGAGGTAGGCGGCCCATTCGAAGGGCAGCACGGGCACCGCGTATTCGTACTCGAACAGGGCCAGGGTGGAGTCCCAGGACTGGATCTTCACCAGGCCGGATTTCAAGAAAACCCAGGCCACGTACAGGCGCAGCCCCAGGTCCACCAGGGGCGCGACGAAACCCAGGGCGCGGGTGAAGCCGCCATAGCCGCGGGCGCAGGCGGAGCAGATCGGAAAGTTTGTCATGTCGATTTTCCTCGGTCAGGTTGGCGATGGGACAGACTTGCCGCCCAGTTGTTCGATCATCTGGTCGGCCACGCGGAAGGCGTTGGCGTAGATGGTCCAGGTGTGCGGCACGCTGCCGCCCGTCGGCATGAAGCTGCCGTCGCTGACGAACAGGTTCTCGCAATCGTGGGTGCGGCAGTCCGGGTCGAGCACGGAGGTCATCGGGTCGCGGCCGAAGCGGCAGCCGCCGGCCTGCAGGTTGGTGGGCGGGTTGCCCACCGCGTAGGAAATCACCTCCTCGGCGCCCAGTTGCCTCAATACCTGCGCGCCCTTGTCGGCGAGATACCAGCCGACTTGCAGATTGCGTGGATGGAAATCCACCCGCAGCCGCGCCACCGGCAGGCCCCATTTATCCTTCAGCGCCGGGTCCAGGCTGACACGGCAGTCGTCGTGCGGCAGCCAGTCGCAGAAGGCCTCGATCTTCACGCCGCGGCCAAAGCGGAAGTAGTTTTCCAGGTTGCGCTTGAGCGGTTTGCCCCACACCAGCCGGCCACCCTCCTCCAGCATGGGCACGGCGCGGGCAATGGGGGCCGGATGCACCTCCACCAGGTCGATGGTGCCACCCTTGGCGCGCGGGCCGAAGGCGCGGTCGTCGATCTCGTACCAGTCTTGCAGGGCGCGGTTGACGAAGGTGCCGAATTCCTTGAGCGGCGAGCCGAACTTGGCGTAGGACAAGCGGCCCGAGCCGGAGCCGCCGCCGGCGAAGATCAGGTTGCGGCCGACCTGGCCGCCGTTGTTGGCCAGCCCTTGCGGATGGCGCGGGCCGGTGGACATGAGCAGCAGGCGGGCGGTTTCGATGGCCTGGCAGGCAACGGCGAAGAGACGGGCGCGTACCTGGCGTTTCTGGCCGTCGCGGTCGAAATAATGCGCCGCGACGAGCTTGCCAGTGGCGTCGCTCTCCAGCCGGTAAGTCATGGCATGGGGCCGCACCTCGCAGCGCCCGGTCGCCACCGCCCGGCCGATCAGGGCCGCGCGGCTGCTGCCCTTGGCGCCGGTGGCGCAGCCGTAACTGCCGCAATAGCCGCTGTAACTGCAGCCGCCGCGGCCGTTGGCCGGCTGGGAAAGGATGGCGCGCGGCGTCGGGATAGGGTGGTAGCCCAGCGCCTTGCCCGCCGTGTCGATCCAGCCGGCGATGGGGTGCTCGCGGGTGGGCGGATAGGAAAAATCGGGCGTGCTCCTAGGTTCCTGAAAGGGATGCGCCACCACCCGTCCGGAGATGCCCACCTCCCGCTCCACCAGGGCGTAGTACGGTTCCAGGTCGTCATAGGAGATCGGCCAGTCCGCCACGTTGGCGCCCGCGATGGGGCCGAAGGTGGAGCGCAGATGGAAGTCCACCGGCTTCAGGCGGTGGAAATGGCCGCTCATCAGGTTGGTGGCACCGCCCACCATGTTGCCGTTCCACAGGTCCCAGCCGGCCTCATGGGCGGGGCGGGCCTGCCAGGGGCCGTCACCTTCCTCCGTGTCCTCGCGCGTCTCCAGCATCTTCGGTTCCGCGTGAGCGTCCGGGAAATAGGCGCGGCGGCGGCAGCAGGCGATCTCGTCCTTGTAGAAGTCCTTTTCCGTAAACCACGGCCCCTTTTCCAGCACCACCACGCGATAGCCGGCCTGGGCCAGGCGCAGGGCCACCGGGCCGCCGCCGGCACCGCTGCCGATCACGCAGACGTCGTATTCGTCATTTTCGTATTTGGCTTTCATACCGATTTCAGCAGGAACCAGCGTTTCCCGGCTGGCGGGCGCGGGAAACCAGGGTTGTGATCGAGCCAACGCCAGCCGAGCCCGTTGGGGTTGCCGCCGTAGACCGGATCGGCCAGCAGGGCCTCGACCAGATAGTTCAGCATCCCCGTAAGCCACGTTCGGCCGGCATCGGTGGCCTCGACGGCGCGCAGCACCGCCTCGCGCTCCGCCTCGGCCAGTTTGGCGAAAGACTCGCCAGTTCGCGTCCGGGCTTGCGTCTCGACGGCTTCCGCGCCCTGGACGATGGCGGCGCGCTCGGCGGGATCGAAATCCGGCACGTCGAGCGCGGACTTGAGATAGCCCAGAGTATGGAGTTCCGCCGCGCCCGGTGCGGCCGTTTCGGACGGGAACAGGTGGGCCTGGACGGCGGCGAGGGTGCGCCAGACGGCGTCGGGCAGATCGTTCGTCCCGGCGCCCCGGCGGCCACAGCCTGACAGGCTGGTGACCGGTACGGCGGCGAGGCCGGCGGCCTGGATGAGGAAGGCGCGCCGCTTCATCGATGCGCCTCGGGCCGGGGGTCGTCGGCCACGGCGACGAGCAGCCAGTACAGCCAGTCCGGCTCCAGATAACCGTGCCGCTGGATGATCTCGACGCCCTCGGCGTTCAGGATCACCACCGCCGGCACGCCGCGGGCGCCATAGCGTTGCATGATTTCCGGCTCATGGTCGATGTCGGCACGCACCGGAACATAGCGTTGGCGCAGGGTATCCAACACGCGCGGATCGCGGAATCCGGCTGCGTCCATCTTGCGGCAGGCCGCGCACCATTCCGCCTTCACGTCCAGCAGCACCAGGCGGCCTTCGCGCCTGGCCTGCTCGAACGCCTTGGGCGACCACGGCTGCCAGTCCGGCTGTGCCGCATCGGCTTGAACGGCGGGGGACACAGCGTGCAGAGCGCAGCCCACCAGGAGGATACAAAACCGATGGAACGACATCCGGGCCCTCTCGTCAGAATGGGGGGTACGAAGGAAAACGCGGGCTGCCCGCCCGCGCTCACCAGTTTATTTGGTGACCACCTTACCGCCGGCGATCTTCTCGCAGGTGCCCTTGGGTACGTAGATCCAGGCGTTGGCCTCGTTGTCCTTCTTGGCGGTGCCGGCGCAGGATGAGGTGGCGGTGCCGCAGTCGTTCTTGCCGGCCTTGGCGATGCCGGCGCATTTTTCCATGCTGACCTTGGCGGCGAAGGCCTGGCCGCTGAGGCCCAGCGTGAACAGACCGGCGATGGCGGACGCGATGATGAGATGACGTGAGTTCATTTGGTTTCTCCTGAAGGGTTAACAATGGATCGTGGCCGATTAGCCCCGTCCGGCTGATACAGACCGGGTCGGATAGGTATTCCTGACAAAGGCTGAAAAAATATGGCTCAAGTCTGAAAAGCTGTTGATGAGATCATACCGCCATCGCCGAAGCCAGGAATGAAGCGGGCCTGAGCGCATTGTCGCCTGACCGGTCCAAGGTGCGGAACCAACCCAGGTAGCTCTCCAGGTATTTCGTCGCCACGCCCTTGAAGCGTGCGATCCAACCCTTCAGCCGGCTGTCGAAGGCGTTGACGTTCTGGACGTGGAACACGCGCTCGATCACCCGGACGCCCGCCGCGAGATTGACAGGCCGGTGTGACACGTTCATCCGCTTGGCGACCGCCGCCAGGGTTTTGCTACTGTCCGTACACAGGATCGCGTCCGTCGCCAAGCGCCCTGTCATCACCGACACAATCGTTTCCGCGTTGTCCGCTTCGAGGCGGGTGGACAGCGTCGCTCCCGACCGATCGCGGACAACCAAAACCGGAACCTGTTCCTTCGACACCCCCCGTTTCATCGCTTTACCACCTCGCTTCCTTGCCTTCCGTCCGCTCACCTTGGTTCCCTTCATCGACTCCAGAAAATAGGTCTGGTCCGCCTCGACAATGCCGCCAAGCGCCTGAGCCTGAACACCTTTCTGGGCGGCCAGGAACCGGTGGCGCCAGCGGAAAGCGGTGTCGTGGCAAATACTCAGCTTGTCGGCCACCTCATCAAGCGTCAGTCCATCGATCAGCGCCTGCATGTGCGGCGGCCACTTGCCTCGCTGGCGCAGCCTAGCCAGCGAGGTGCCGGTCAGGGCGTTGAACGTCCGTTTACAGTCCTTGCACAGGTAGCGTTGTAGGCCGTTCGCCGATCCGTTCCGGACATGACGACCACCACAATGCGGGCAACCGGTCGTTTCATCCATCCGCCCTTCGATGATCTCAATGGCGTGAACACGCCCAGTCACCTGATCGATCTCGGCGCGGACGGCTTTAAGCTGGCTCGGGGTCAAGGTGTGCAACATCTTCTTGAGCGCCATCAGTTCGCGGGTTCGCATGGTTCTGTCCTCGTTGTTCGATGCGGACAGACTACCGAACCCCATGCTCAAAACCTGAGCCTCGAACCGGCGTCAATAGCATTTCAGACTTGAGCCAAAAATATCCAGGCCATGGGTGTCTTATTTTTTGTTGTCCGGCCTGCGCCCGGCTCGGGAGCGAGCGAACTTGATCGCCACCGGCGCCGCCACCAGCAGGCCGATCAGTAATAGCAGATTCATCGCATTGCCCAGGTTCGCGCCGGCCATCTCGCCGCCGAAGTGGGCGAGCAGAAAACTCGCCGGAATCAGGCCCAGCAGGGTCGCCAATGCGAAGCGCCAGGCTTTCAGGGGTGTGAGCCCCGCGCCGTAGCTCACCAAATCGAAAGAGACGAAAGGCAGCAGGCGGGAGGCGAACACCATCCAGGTCAGGGCGTTCTGCGAGCCCAGCCAACCCAGCGCGACGCGCTCCCCGAACAACCGGCGCAACAGATCGTGGCCGAATATACGGGCGATGGCGAAGGCGATCAGGGCACCAATTTCCGCGCCGAGAACCACATACAGCGTACCCCATAAATGACCATATACGGCGCCGGAAACCAGGGCGATGGGAGCGCTGGGGATGGGGTTGATGACAACGGCTAGCGTCATCAGGCCGACGATCAGCAGCGGCCCCCGGGCGCCCAGCGCCAGGGCTTGCCAGCGCAGCCACTCGACGTCCAGTATTTGTTGCAGCAGGCCGCTGGCATGCAGATGAAAATAGGCCAGCGCCAGTGCCAGCAGTACCAGCAGCGCGCCAAGCAGACGCAGCATTGTGGTTCCGCTTTTCAGTCTATTCATGCCGATTCGGCTCCTGTCGCCTGGTTCCCGCGCTTCAGCGTGGGAACCAGGAAAGTCTTGTCTTTATTCCCAGCCTAGCCCGCGCAACAGGACAATTGCGCCACGTCTCGGGTGAAGGTCTGGGCGCAGAGCTTCAGGCCCTCCACCATCGTCAGGTAGGGGAACAGCATATCAGCCAGTTCCCTCACGGTCATACGGTTGCGTATCGCCAGAGCGGTGGTCAGGATGATCTCGCCCACTTCCGATGGATCGTTGGGGGCAGCGCAGCAGTCACTCATGGCGGGCTCCATGTGCAGGAATTACGCAGGCGCCATCCAAGTGAGGCGTCCAGGGAGGCGGTCTTGTCGTCAGCAGGTTGATCGGATTGGCCATGGTATTTCGCCCTTCAGAACGTGATCAGACGCTATAACGCCACATCCGTACTCGGGTACGGAGTCAAGCGCGATGAACTATGATCCGCACGGTTTGACGATCGGCGCCCTGGCCCCAGCGTATGGCCAAGTTATTTATGAACGAACCCTTAGTGGCCTATTTGACCGAAGCGGCCGTTGTTGAAATCGTGCTTATCCTGTTGTCACAGACAAACACTACCGGTAGTATGTTGTGTATCTTGCCAACGAGGAGCAATCGATGGTTATCGACGTACTTGAGCGAGACGATCTGCCGTTCCCGCGCTCGCTGCCGGAGTTTCAACGA
>Ga0210014_1001162_pt1 | contig 20195 bp, 17 predicted proteins | sample CryGeymeta201519_FD_183983 | JGI IMG/M metagenome (GOLD analysis project Ga0210014, IMG submission 183983) | Groundwater microbial communities from Crystal Geyser aquifers in Utah, USA - Crystal Geyser metaG 2015-19 (SPAdes) (version 2) | ecosystem: Environmental > Aquatic > Deep subsurface >...
AATTGGCAATCCTTCTTTACTAAACCCGCATGGAATTGCCAGCGAAGGTACTCCAACTGGATTTTGTGAAACTGTATATATATCTGCTAAATAATTTAGTAATGGATTATTTAATAGTTCACCTAACTTAACTGCTGGTGTTGGCATCACCGGCATAATAATCGCATCGCATTGAGTAAAGGCTTTTTTATATTCTTCAATAAATAATGTCCTGACTTTTTGCGCTTGTTTATAATAAGCATCATAGTATCCTGACGATAATGCATAAGTACCAATCATTATTCTTCTTGCAGTTTCATCTGTAAAAAAACGTCTTTCTTGTCCATATCGGATTCCGTCATATCTACCCAAATTTGAACTGGTTTCACTTGGTCCAATAAGATAATATACCGGTAGTCCATAATCAAACAAGGGAATTGAAATTTTTTTAAACTTAACTCTAAAAGTTTTCATTCTTTCAATCGCTGCCATAATCTCATCACTTACTTCTTTTTCTAATCCTTTACCAAAAAATTCAGTTGGAATTCCAATAACTATATCTTTAATAGGTTTCGTCATTTCTTGAGAATATTTTAGGACTGTGTTTGGAGAGGATGTTGCATCATATTTATCTTTTCCAGCAATTGTTTCTAGAACGATTGCTAAATCTTCAACTGACTTTGCCATTGGTCCAACACTGTCAAATGATGAGGCATAAGCGATTGTGCCATAACGGGAAACACGCCCATAAGTTACCTTTAAACCGGAAATATTACACCATGAAGCTGGGTTCCTGATTGATCCACCGGTATCTTCGCCAATTGCAAAAACACACATTCGACTAGCAATTGCCGCTGCGTTTCCTCCACTTGATCCACCAGCTGATCGTTCCAAATTATATGGATTTTTCACACTTCCAAAGTCTGTGTTTTCGCTGCTTCCACCATGACCCCAAGCATCCATATTCATTTTTCCAACTAGAATTGCACCTGCGTCGAGCAGTTTCTGATACACCGTGGCATTATATTGAGGAATATATTCTTTTAAAACAAATGAAGCAGAGGTGGTTTTGATATTTTTTGTAACATATGCATCTTTAAGAACAAAAGGAATTCCATGTAGTTTTGAACTGGCTTTACTTAAAGTTTTGTCTTTTTTCCTTGCATTTTTTAATGCAGTTTTCTTATCAATGATTGTGATGAACGCGTTAATTTTCTTGTTATACTTCTCGATATTTTCATAACATTCTTTCACTAAGTTTTCACATGAAAATTGTTTCTTTCTCAAGCCTTCCGCTAATTCATTTATTGTTTTTTCCAGTAGCATATTTAATTATTAAATATCGCCTTAACTTTAAAATAACCGTCCAGTGTATTTTTGGCGTTGGATAGAGCTTCTTCTTGCGTAAACATTCGTTCTTTTTCAATCACGTCTTCCCTAAAAACATTTTTTAAATTTGTAACCTGCGTGGTTTCTTTGACTCCGGTTGTATTTAATGATTTAATTTTTGACATGTATTCAATAACTGATGATAGATCATTTGGAAGTCTTTTGAGTTGAGATTCACTTAAAGTCAATCCTGCCAGTTTTGCTAAATGTAGAATCTCCTCTTTAGTAAGTAAAGTTTTTTTCGACATATGATTATTATAACTTAAGTTCTTGAATATACGCTATCCTTTAGCTTCAATCTTTAGTGGTATTAATGGTTCAACTTTTGTCTCATAACCATCAGTCCTTGCAGCGTCTCCGTTTATTCTTAGATGTTTGTCACACATTGCCCGACTCTTTCCCACCCGGTTTGAACTGGACAACCAAATCTATCAATATAATCAGGTTTTTTAGAAAATAATACTCCAGATGGTATAGCTTTGCATTGACTACAAGAAGTTACATTTACCATTTACTTCTTATTATAACAATTTATCTATTAATAAAGTATGTTTTTTTAGGAGTCCTATACATATAAATCGTAAAGTCGTGGACGAAGTAGTCGTGGCGGAGGGTGACGTATGGAGTTAGGGATTTACAATAATCAAATGTTGTTTTAGGGTCAACGTATTTAATTTTTATTCCCGATTCAAATTGATAGTTTTCTTGCACAAGATATGAATAACTACTTGGTAAATTAAAAGCAACACCAAGGTTTGCCAGTTGATACATTTTATTAATCACGGTTTTTAGATAACTGTCATGATCCGGCATCTCAATATTAAATGATCCAGAAGCAATAACATAGTCATAGGTTTTGTCAAAATTATGATATAAAAAATCAGCGTTAATTATTTCAATTTCCGGATATTTCTTTTTTGCTTCAATGCAGTGATTCTGTGATATTTCGATTCCAGTATATCTGATATTTTTATTTTTTGTGTTTTTAAGATAAAAATATAAATCGTTTAGACCACTACCCACATCAAGAATTGAAGTATTGTCTAAGTTTCCGATTTCAGACAATGTTTGAAAACGAATTAGTTGATTTTCCTTTGAGCTCCAAACAACACTTAGATTGCTATTTGGACCGTGCTGTGCCAAATTCTTTGCAAAAAAATCCGATATTTTTTTATTTTGTTGCCTGAAATCATTTGCCATATCAATTTTAAAATATTACGGGCGAGGAAACCTCGCCCCTACCTCTTCCTCCTAACTCCTAACTACTAACCCCTAACTACTATCTTTACATACTTCTTAATAATCGTACTCTTTCTTCAATCGGAGGATGGGTGCTGAATAACCCTGCAATCCAAGAACCACGACGAATATTTTTTAATGGATTACTGATGAATAAATGGGCAGTGGCATTATTAGCATGTGACATTCGATTCGGATCTGCGGATATTTTTTCCAAAGCCGATGCTAACCCTTCAGGATTTCGCGTTAATAACGCTCCACTGGCGTCAGCGAGAAACTCACGTTGACGGGATACTGCAAGTTGAATAAGTGTTGCTGCAATTGGAATTAAAACTAATGCCACAATCATTCCAATCAACATTAAAGGATTTCGTCTATCTCGGTCATCATCACGTCCTCCAATCCCTCCCCACCAAAGACTGCGCATCATCCAATCTGATGCATAAGCTATTGTTCCAACTAATACTGCGACTAAAGTTGAAAGTAAAATATCATAATTTTTTACATGTGACAATTCATGGCTAATCACTCCCTCAACTTCACTTCGCTCTAATTTGTTTAATAATCCAGTTGTTGCACATATAACTGCATGTTTAGGATTTCGTCCAGTGGCAAATGCATTTGGAGCCGGATCATCAATTACATAAATTTTTGGCATAGGAATTCCATCAGCAATTGCCAAATTCTCTGTTACCGTATAAAAATCAAAGAAAGTTTTCTTATCTGCTGGTTGTGCTCGATTGATCCAAAGAACAATTTTATCTGAATAAAAATAGCTTCCAACAGCTGAGAGTAAAGAAACAATCAAACCAATTATGAAGTATCCTTGACCATTAAAAAACTTACCAATTAAAAAGAAAAAACCTGTAAAAAGAAACACAAACGCAATCATTATCAACACACTGCGTATACGATTGCTGGAAATTTGGTTATAAATTGTCATATAGTGTTTACAAAACAAAAAGTCATCCCCATGAAGATGGATTACAATCTTCGTCAGGGGAGATTCAGTCTATAATCACCTTATTTATAGTGTATATTATGTCTGGATTTCCCATTCTGGGATTGTAACCCGCCTATATGCGGAAATGACAAAAACCTTTATTATTCGCGTAAATCCGCTTACTATCTGCATTAATCTCCCTTATTAGAATTTTACTTCTATTTTTTTCTTTTCCTCTTCAGTCGCCTGAAAAAATTCAAACATTTTAAAATTAAACATTCCTGCTAGTAAATTAGTTGGAAACATCTGAATCTTTGTATTAAAGTCTAAAACATTGCTGTTGTAAAACTGACGTGAATAAGCAACCTTATCTTCGGTATCTCCCAGCTGTCTTTGTAAGTCCTGAAAGTTAGTATTAGCCTGTAACTGAGGATAAGCCTCAGCAACTGCAAATAAACTTTTCAAAGCACCGGACAAAACTGTATCCGCTTCAACTTTCTCTTTCATTGACCCCGCTCCCATCATCGCTGCTCTTGCTTTTGTAACATTTTCAAACACTTCTTTTTCATGTTTTGCATATCCTTTTACAGTTTCAACTAAATTTGGAATCAGGTCTGCGCGTCTTTTCAGCTGTACGTCGATTCCAGAAAGCGCTTCTTGAATACGCGTTTTAAGCATAATCAGACTGTTGTAAGTTCCAACGACAAAAAGTACTGCAACGACTAATAAACCACCGGCAATAATAATTGGACTCATATTTATATATAAAATTTATAACTTTTATAACACTTATATTATAATGCATTTAATTTTTAGATTGCAAATCTGATTTTTTTTGATAGTATATACTATATATATGCCACGTAAACCCAAACGATCGGAAGATATCCGTAATTTAATAAAAAAGAATTCTCTTAATTTTATTATCGGTCTTATTGTAGTAATTTCTGCAATTGGATCTGGTATTGGACTTATCACATATCAATTGATTTCACGAAATAATAAACCAGTTATTCAAACTAAAAAAAATACCACTCCTCCATTAAAAATCTATACTGTTAATGAAGGAGACAGTCTTTGGACAATTGCAGAAACCAACTATGGTTCAGGATACAATGCAATTGATATTATTAAAGCAAATAAACTTCAAGATCCAAATAACCTTATTAAGGGTCAAAAACTTTTAATTCCAATTGTCACTCCACTTTTTCCAACCCGTGGCGAAATTAATGGCGATGAAAATAATCAAACCAATCAAGTCACCAGTAACCAGGAAGTTTATCTTGTTCAACCCGGTGACTATTATTGGAAAATTGCAGAGATGATGTATGGAGATGGAAATTTAATGAATAAAATAATGGAAGCGAATAATATCACTGATCCAAACTACATTAATCCCGGAATGATATTAAAAATCCCCAGATAACTACAAAGTGCTATAACAATTATAATTGTTATAATAGTTATAATTATTGATTAGTTTACAACGTTAAAATTTCTTACGTTGCGGGATTAGTACACCGGTAGTATGCATCCTTCCCAAGGATGAGAAGGGGGTTCAATTCCCCTATCCCGCTCAAATTTTTTAGAATTTTATATTCCCTTTATTTCCTATATATGCCCTTTAAAACCCTTATCCCCACACTAATCGGACAAACAATTTCCAAACTACTCCTCTTTAGAAACAAAAGTCGGGGAGAGACACTTCCGGGATTAATCGTACTTAAGATTAATAAAAATTTCATTAAAGATACCAACCAATCAGTCCCTCACCGCATAATAATCTCCGGAACTAACGGAAAAACAACAACAACGGCAATGGTCACCAAAGTCTTAAGAGATAAGGGAATAAGTTTTATTACAAATCCAAGTGGTTCCAATTTAACCAGAGGAATAGCAGCTGCGTCACTTAATATTTCCAATAAAATTACACATCTTTTATGGGAAGTTGATGAAGCGGCTTTGACTGAAGTTTGCCAACAGGTGCAACCAACTCATTTAGTATTTACAAATTTATTTCGTGATCAACTTGATCGCTATGGGGAAACTGATACGATTTTACATAACTGGATCATTCTTTTAAAAAAACTACCAAAACTTCAATTAATCCTTAATGCAGACGATCCAAGTCTGGTTTATCTCGGACAGCAAGCAAATCAACATAACGTAATATATTTTAGTGTTCGAGGAAATCCAAATAATAAACTTGACGATTCTTCTGACTCAATTTTTTGTCCCCACTGTCGAAAACCACTTGTATATAAAACAATTACTTTTTCCCACCTAGGTCAATTCTCATGCTCTTGTGGTTTTCAATCTCCAAAATTAAACTTTATTATAAATAGTTTTAATTATAGAGACAAATATTTACAAATAAACATAAATAATTTATCAAATATGACTCTTCCTTTAATTGGAACTTATAATGTTTATAATTCCTTAGCAGCTTATGTTCTACTAAATACTTTAAATTTTAATAACTTAGATATTCTCACTTATTTAAAAGATTTCCAGCCTGCTTTTGGTCGGCAAGAAATAATGCGTATAAAAAACAAAAATATTCTGACTATTCTAGTAAAAAATCCTACTGGTTTTAATCAAGCCATTGAAACCTTAATTCAGTTAAATAAAAAACTCACATTAATGATCGCAATTAACGACAAAACAGCTGATGGAAAAGATGTCTCCTGGCTTTGGGATGTTGATTTTGAAAAGCTAACTCCAATTATTGATAAATTAATCATTTCTGGCGATCGTGCCGATGATATGGCAGTTAGAATAAAATACGCAGATTTTCCTAATCCAAAAATACAGGTTATTAACGATAAAATAAAGGCGCTTGAAACTTTTCTTCACTGTGACGATAAAAATTTATATTTATTGCCAACCTATACCGCTCTTTGGGAAATTCGTAAGTTGATTAAGAATTATGAATAAAAAACAACTAATTTTACATTTAGCTTATTTGTATCCAAAGTCAATGAATATTTATGGAGATCGTGGCAATTTAATTACGCTTATTAAAAGATACCAGTGGAGAAATATTAATCTTATTATTGACGAAATAGAAGTTGGAGACAATTTTAATCCAACAAAATATGATTTTGTATTCGCAGGCGGTGGACAAGACATTCATCAACTTCGAATTGCAGAAGATTTACAAAACAAAAAAACAGCAATTATTGAATCGGTTAATAGGGGAACGGTATTTTTACTAATATGCGGAACCTATCAATTGTTTGGACATTATTTTATCACTTCAACTAATAATAAAATCGCAGGAATAGGAGTACTTGATATAACAACAATTGCATCGAAAATTAAAACGGGAAAAACAAAAAGAATGATTGGAAATATTACCACTGAAATAGTAATCCCTAATTTTAAAAGTGAGATTACAACATTAGTCGGTTTTGAAAATCATTCTGGAATGACATTCATCAACAAAGATAGTTCCACTACTTATCCACTTGGTCGTGTTATCAAAGGCTTTGGTAACAATGGTCATGATAAAACCGAAGGTGCGTGTTATAAAAACGTTTTTGGAACATATTTACACGGATCATTACTACCTAAAAATCCTCACTTCACAGATTTTTTAATTAAAAAAGCATTAGAAAATAAGTATAAATCATCAATTAAGTTAGTTGATTTAAACGATATTTTAGAATACAAAGCTCACCAATTTATCCTTAATCATCGATAACAGATGTATTATAATAATCTAGAATTATTTAATAGTGTAATAATTTAATTTTTAATACTTATTTTGCCGATGTAGCTTTTACCCTGTACCGAATGGTACAGGGTAGTTGGTACACTGTAAAGATTATTTTTTTCTTTACAGTGTAAAGAGCGGCTGTATCGTTCCAGAAGTATATTGCTAAATTTGATAAAATTTAGCTTATAACTTCGGGATCCCGTATTTCTAAGCAAATTTTTTTAATGCTGGGATAGCTCAATTGGCAGAGCAGCGGTATCGTAAACCGCAGATTCCGGGTTCGATTCCCGGTCCCAGCTCAAAAAATTTACAGATACTACTGGGATAAACAGTAGGTTATCGGTTTACACTGTAAAGCGTACAATAATTGCTTTACAGTGCGAAAGTCCGATAGCTGGCTCAAGATATTTGACAGTCGGTTTATACTGTAAAGTTAAAAATAACTTACTTTACAGTATTCGATTCCGACCATCGGCTCATTTTACTCAGCAAGCTGATAAGTCCGCTCAGCGACTCAATTTGATTTTAATCTTTAAGAATGTAAAATAAGGTTAATGAAAATTTAGAATTACGTATTTAATTTATTTTTGAATTTGTTTATTTAAATTTGATTTGTAATTTGAACTTTGATATTTGAAATTTAGATTATTATGTCCCGACTTGAATCTCATCGTCAAAAAAATCTTTATCGAAGAATATATCTTCTCGCTGGTATCTTGATTATTTTTATAATCTTTATGTATACAGTAGGATTACGTTTAATCATTGATTGTTCATTAATGTTAAGTGGAGTAAATAAAAACACTAAAATAATTGAGAACGTATCAAGCATTAATAATGATTTTAGTAATCTATTAGTTGATCATCCGCTTACGGCCACTAATGCCGCGTCGATTCTACTCACTGGAAGTGTGATTAACTTCGACCAAGTTGAGTTTTATTTAAATGATGAAAAAATCAAAGACATCTCCCCAACTGATGGTAATTTTTCTGAAGTAATTAACAATTTACAAAAGGGAGATAATAAAATCTTCTTAATCGCAAAGTCTTCAACAGATAAGCGTTTAAAAAAATCAGAAGTTTATGAAATTTTATATAAAAACGAAAAACCAAAACTTGAAATCACTCAACCTATAGATCAAACAAAAACCAGCCAACAGGAAATTATTATTAGTGGAAAAACAAACTCTGAGACCTATATGCGCATCAACAATCGTCCGGTTGTAGTTGACTCAAAAAATGAATTTCGTTCTTCTGAAGTTCTCAAAGAAGGCGAAAATAAATTTGAAATTATCGCAGAAGATGCAGTTGGAAACACAGAAACTAAACAGCTGACTGTGATTTATCAAAAAGAAGAATAGCTACTAAAAATAGTATAAATGGATGAAGCAGTACATTATCAAAACAAGACATAATAATTAAAAATACTCCAAAATACTTTCCATTTATTCTCAACCAAAATAACTGGTACAAAAAAAATAAATAAGCCATTAGTCCAACTATTCCTCCAGTGACTAAAATGTTCAAGAAACTTGAATGAAAAGATGCTCCAGCATGATTGTCAATTGTTTGATTTGTGTTTTTTACTTCCCGGATATGATTATAACCATAACCAAAAATTGGTTGTTTTGACCATAGTTTAATAGCAGTTTTATAATCATTCACTCTTGTGTTTATGCTAAACATTCGCGCTAAGTTAACACCCTCTCCCGAAGGTTTAGGAGCGATTATCACAAATAAAATAAACAGTATTATTATTCCTAAAGCGAATTTGCGTAAGTGATTATGAAAGAAATATAAAACCGTGGTAATAACAAATGCAATATATAAACTTCGAGAAAAAGTAAAAACAATAAATAATAAAAGTAAAACTAGCAAGCATATGTTCAATTTTTTATATTTAAATTCTTTTTTTTGAATAAAATATAGGAACAATAAGCCATATATTGCGCCTGCAATTGAAGTATCAAAAAACTGACTAAATACTCGATATAAGTGTGGATCCCATCCGTCGTAATATAAATTACGTAAATCAGGATAAAGAAAATATTGTGTGACACCAATAACAATTGTAATAATTGTAAAAATTACAATAAATTGACTTATATTTGGTTGATAATGAAGAAGATAAAAGATCAACAAAAGATACATCAGTAATCTAATAAAATATAATCCTGCAATCAAATTCTGGACACTGTTAAAATAAAAAATATTAACAAAAAAGCCTACAAGCAGTATCCCAATTAACATATAAAGTGTTTTACTTAAATTTAGATTTGATCTAAAAGGACGAAATTTATATTTAAAAAACATTACGATTAAAACTAAAACGACACCTATTTCATAAAGATAAATATTTATTTGTTGGTTGAAAAAAGAAATCCGACCTAATTGTCCTAAACTAAAAAGTAATAAAGTAGCTACTAATAAAAAATTAATCATATAGCGTATATTGCAGTAATTTTGCACGCACTAAAAAAGAATGAAAACTCATCATAAAACTATAGACAAATCCAGCTGAGCTATCCAAAAAACCAAGTCTAAAAAAATAGTTATAGATAAATTTTCCAAACGGAAAAAAAATTAACTGAAATATATTCATTATTTTGTCTTGTTTATATAGTTCTTTTGCCCGCAGTGTGCTGTAAAAATTTACGGATATGATAAATTCCTTAATGGTCTGATGAGGATAATGATTGATAAAACCATTTAAACGACCAATACGATTATCAGCAATATATTTTTCATGGACATTTCCAAACCAACGATTTTTTCCTTTCCTAATAAAACGAATTATTCCATTGTTTCTTGCTTCAATTATTTCTCCAAATCGCATTTCATGATTCCAGAAATAATCCCGTCGTCGTAATCGATAAGAACTTAAATCACCATCTCTACTTACTATGTTTTTAATTTCTTCTTTTAAGTCTTCGTTTAGAATTTCATCAGTGTCAATAAAAATTACCCAATCACTATTAGCTTTTTCGATTCCAAAATTTCTTTGCTGACTAAAATTATCATTTAGTTTATGTTGAAATACTTTCGCACCAGCATTTTCTGCAATCGATTTTGTTTTATCAGTGGAAAAATCGTCAATGATGATGATCTCGTCACAAAAATCAATTGACTTAATACACTGACCTATCAGTTTCTCTTCATTTTTTGCTAAAATAACAGCAGTTATTGACATTGTAAAAGTATTACTGATTAACTTATAGTTTAAAATGTCATTGCGAACCCAGCTCAGCGGGGGAAGTTATAATCCCGAGCTTAGTCGAGGGACAATCCCGTTAATATAAGACATGCTATTGGTAACGGGATCACCATGTCCCGCTTAGCGGGACTAGTGATGACAAAATTTGCATTACTTATTATATCAATAATTTATTTATGAAACTGAAGATTGGGATTGACGCTGGTGATTATTATCCAAATAGTCCAATTAATTCCGGTATCAAACGTATTGTTAATCAAGTTTTATTACAACTCAAATCCCAGCATTATAAAGAGGTTATTCCTCATATTTACAGTTTTAAAAATAGGGGATTGTTGTTTGGATCAATTCGTCTCCCCTGTTATTTATATAAAAACCATGATCAAATCTTTTGGGCATTTTCCGGACAAATTCCTTGGTTAACTAAGTTTCTACCAATCAATAAAGTTTTATTTCTCTATGATTTAGGTTTTTATCAGTATCCCCAACGCTTTAGTTATCCGCAAAGATTAATCCAGCAAACAAATCAATCAGTAAAACTGGCTGATAAAATTATTGTTTCTTCCCAAATAACAAAAGATCAACTCATCAAACAATTTCCAAACATAAATGCAAATAAAATAAGCGTTTGCTATTTGGGCATCGATCATTTGCTTTCTATTAATATAAAGTCCACCTCTCCCCTACCATATCAATATTTTTTATATGTTGGAGTTGTAAAACCTTTAAAAAATCTTGAGAAGTTAATTCAAATCTACGACCAATTTTTAAAACAATCACCCAATAAAAAAATTAAATTAGTTATTATCGGTAAAGCACAATCAAATTATAAAAATTCCTTGCTTCAATTAATTAATTTATTGAAGCAAGAACAAAATATTATTTTTAAAGATGTAGTTACTGACGCGGAGTTGGTCAATTATTATCAACACTGCATTGCTTTATTAAATGTTTCGCTAGTTGAAGGTTTTTGTTTCCCGGTTTTGGAAGCTTTATCACTGGGTATGAGCGTAATCGTCAATAACTTACCGATTTATAAGGAATATACTCCATTTTTTTCTAATCTTTATATTTCAAAAACGAAAAATGATTTTATTAAAAAAATGGTTGTAATATGTAAGAACCCCGAAATAAAAAAGCAATCCATAAATATCCCAAGTCAATTTACGTGGAAATGGTATGTACAGAAGTTGCTTGAAAACGCTTTATAGCTATTTTATAGAAGTAAAATTAAACACTCGAGGTTTATAAAGTGGGTCAACTATCCCAAGTACCTGCTCACCAACATTCAATGCCTCACCATAAGCAATCGCTGGCTTAGAACCTTTACCAATGTAGATTTTCCGACAAATATAGTTGACGCAAAACGAAATGTCCGTTTTTGTCATTCCCTCGTAGGAGGGAATCCAGACACAATATACATTATAAATAAGGTAATTATAGACTAGATCCCCGTCTTTACGGGGATGACATTTTGTTTTGCGGTTACTATATCACAACCGCATCTAAATTCGTGACAAGTTCGTGGTCTTGCCTCATAAGAGCCACAATGACCATCTTCTTTTAAATGACCACATGCGGTTGCAGGTGTAATCGAACAAGGTCGATCATCATTCATAATTGCTCTAAAATATGGATTATTGAGTAAACCGCTTACAACAAAGGTTAATGCTAAATAAGGATATCTTGATTCACTTAGTGGCCATTGAACTTGAAAATCAATTTGCCATAATATATCAACGGGATATGTTACTCTAGCTACATGTTCGAACTCACCGACTGATAAAGCATTAATTCTTGTTAACATACAACAACTACCAATACAATCTTGACAAGAACTAATTCTTCGTGGAACACGTCTTTCCTTGGGAGTATAAACCACATACGGCTTACTAGAAATCCTCATATTTAAAAACTCCTGATAAGTATCATGAGATATTATTTGTTCGACCATGTAGAGATATTAAAATGTTTTATTAAGTAATAAACCATTTCTCTAATTTTCTGTTTCCAGTTTGCGTATTTCCAGAAAAAACGCCAACGACTTTTTGCTAACCATTTAGATTTTAGTTTATTCTTACGAGAGTTCTCAGAATGCTGATAAGTTATCTTTGTATCAACTCCAACTCTAAAACCTGCCTTATTTGCTCTAAAACAGTAATCAACATCTTCATAATACATAAAATATTTTTCATCGAAAAAACCAACTTTATCTATCACCTCTTTTTTTACCACCATGAATGAACCCGTAACAAAGCCACAAGTCACATATTGGTTTTTAGGTTTTTCTTCAATTAATCCTCCACTTAACCGCCAAGGATCAATTTCTCCACCATAAAATGCCTTATTCCTTTGTTTCATTGTCCCTCCCCACAAGTCAAGATACCCACCTCCAGTTAATAATTGCTTACGATCTATTTTATTTAGACTAATATCTGGATTCATAACAATAAATAAATTACAACCAGTTTTCAGTCCTTTTTTTATACCTTGGTTTACTCCATAAGCAAATCCTTGTTTATTTTTTGTATTATCTACCCAATATATTCTATCTATCTTATTTTTAATCTTATTAATTTCCCTATTTAAACGTCTTCTTTCCAATGCCTTTGTTTTATATGTCACTATAATAAAAGCGATTGTTATTCTTTTTAATTTTTTATTTGTATATTTTATGTTTTCTTTTTTATATTTTATATTTTTTATTGCCAACAAAATATACGTTAAGCATTCCATATATGCAAATCCAATATCAAGTGGTAGTCGCCATAATCCATCTTTGTATCCTTTATCTTTAACAAATCTTGCCCAGAACATATGAAAAGGATATAAAAATATTTTACAAAGAGAGCTTTTTTCACCTTTTTTTATTTTTTTCTCAACTTCACGTCTTGCATAATCAGTAAACTTTAAATAAATCTGTCGAATATTACGATAAGAATAATGGTAAATTTTCCCGTTTAATTTCCCCAATCGCCTCGTTTTTAACTTAACTTTTTCATGAATTAAGGCCGATCTGATTAATGCCTTATCTTTCTTGAAGAGCCTTATCATTTCATAGTTTTCTCCTCCATAATTTAACTTCTGATTTAAAAAGTGATTTTGGTATGGAATTAAATAACCATCCATCAATCTCTTTTTCTTCATCAGTTCTTGAAGTTCTAATTTGAGCGTCAATGATATAATTTCGTCTGCGTCAAGCATTAAAATCCAATCACTTTTCATTTTCTTTAAACCATAAGCTCTTTTTTTTCCCAAATCATCAGTTGAAAATTGCAATATTCCTACGTTATATTGCTTTGTTATTTCCAACGTACTGTCAGTTGAGTCACTGTCAACAACAACAATTTCTGACGTTAAATCCTTGATCGACATTAAACAACTGTCTAATGTTTCTGCAGAGTTTTTAGTAATGATTAATACACCAAGCTCTCTTATCATTTATTGTACTTTGTAAATGATTAATCTGGGGGTTTTAATATTGAATACAACTTGATATTTATCTGAAAAATTAAAGATGTTAATTGCATCTTCCCATATCCAAAGGTAGTTTATTTTAAGGTTATTTATTTCTTTAATTATTTCGTTTTTTGTAAAATTTAGTCCTAATTCTCCAAGATAGATATTATTTGAATAGTAAGCTAAATATAAACTATCAGGATTGTTTCCAAGTGATGCGATACGTTTCTTGTTAATATCCAATCTGTTTAATTGTTGTGATAATATTACAAGTTCGTTTCCTGGTTTTTTCATATGTCGAACCATCCAGGGCAGATATTGAAAACTAATAAAAACAATGAAACCTGTAAATAAAATTAATAGTTTTGATAGCTTATTATGGTATTGCCAATAATTTAATAATCCAGCTGCAAGAACTAAGATTAAAACAAACATTGACCAAAGATGACGTTCTTCAGTAATAATTAGTAAATAAAAAAGCGGGTAAATCAAAACCATAAACAGCATTATGTGCTTCCTTATATAGATTCTTCTTGAATATATAAAAATTGAAAAGATAATAATTGTTAAGGCAAATATTGATAAAGAGTTTATAAAACCTAATATTTTTAAAAAATTATGATAAATTAGCTTAAGTCGATATAATACGTCAGCTATTGATATATGTTTGCTTGGATTAACCAATTGAATATTTGAAGGGTCATCCCAATAGCTTGTGGATAGTTTATCTAACGGCTCAATTAGTCCAACAATGTGTTTTGGATAAGTAATAACCCCTTTTGCTGAAAGTTGTCGATTAAATTCACCAGCAGTTGAAAATGTCAAGCGGTGATATTTTTTACTGATAATAAACGACCAACTTCCAGAAATTACAATAAATATAAACATTCCAATCAACCATTGAGATAAAATAAATCTTTTTCTTGTTGCTAACTTATATCTTCGATAAATTATCCAAATAGAAACTGTGAAGTGAACGAGGAAAAAAAGCAAAGCATAAGCTTTTGTTAAATAAGCTAGAGCACCAAACCAGCCAACCGTAAGCGCCTGATCTCGATATTTAGTAAAAGTTTTGTCTAATAAACTATTTAAGTAATTTATTAGCATAACGCATAACAATAAATCAGGTGTAACAACAATGAGAGTAAACATTACTAATAAAGGGATTAGGGTAAATAATGCCCACGCTCTCCATATATCTGTAATTTTTTGACTGATCAATAATTTATTTACTGCTATTAACAAAAAAATACCAATAATAATTGAAAGAATCTTAGTCGCCAACAACGCTTCAATATTTAAGGCTAAAAAAGGCAGCAATAACCATGAAAATAATGGACTCCAGTATCCGTTTACCGCGAAATTAACGTTACCTGACAAATATTTTTTTGCAATGTTTATGTAAGAGATACCATCAGGATTTAGTACAAAGCGGAAAAGAGGAAAGATTATTATTAATGTTAACAGATAAACGCCAATAACGTTCAAAAGTAGATGATTTCTTTTTAGAAAGTTGAGAAATGAATCTTTCATAATTCGTCCCCTTTACCCTGTAATCAAAATACTCTTTTATGTTAGCTCATAAATGAATGAATGTTCATCTACCTCACTTCGCGAGCGAAATAGGGCAAGCTCTGGATTACAGGGTTTATAGGCTCTATTTTACCACAAAATATATTTAGTAACCAACATTGCTAATTACTAACTGCCATTTGCTTACTGCATATTGCTAACTGTTGACTACCAACTACGAATTTTAGCGATGGTATATCGCTTCAAATTGCTTATTACCATAAGCTAATCGCTATCAAATGATGTTTATAGTCCGTGGTAATAAATTATTTATTTTATAAGCTGATATTATGGTAATTTGTGGTCTGTGTCACTATAGAAAAACTCAATTATCTTACCAAAAACATCATTATCAATATTATTTTTGTCCTCAATGTCAAACTCTTTTTCTTCATCCTTTACCAAGTAATAAAGAATTAAGTGTTTACTATAAAAAGTTCATAAACAGTGCTCCTCAACAAGAAAGATTAATTCGTTTGAGATCAAAATCAATCATCGGTAAACTCAAGAAATTACACCCTAAAGGAGTGAGTTTAATTGATATTGGTTGTGGATATGGTTTTTTTCTGGATGAGGCAAAAAAAAAGCATTTAACTGTGTTTGGTATAGAACCATCAATGCAATCTTTTAACTATGTAAAAAATATATTAAAACTAAACATACTTAATACGGATTTAGAGAGATTTTTAAAAAGTAATCGTAAAAGATTTGATTTTGTAATCTATTCACACGTCATTGAGCACGTCAAACATCCCAAAAAAGTTATCTATCAATTATCTAAACTCTTAAAGCCTAGTGGAATTCTTTACATAGAGACTCCAAATCTTAATAGTCATTTGTTTTATTCAGAAAAAGAAAACTATACATTTTTATTACCCCGGGAGCATCTTTGGATATTTTCTTTAAAGAGTTTTTCTAAATTAATACCTTCTAATTTGTCAATAATTCAAGTCAATACTATCAGTCAACCTGAACATTTCATGGGTATTCTTAAAAATATATTTAAAAATTATCTATCAACAAGCACTGTTCAAACGACCAAAAAAACTCAAGGTCAAATTCAAAAACCAACGACTATTTTAAAAAAAATTAAGTACTTATTATTAGATAAAATACTCGCTCCATTACTCACTCCTCTTCTCAATAAAAACAACCTTGGAAGTATATTGCAAATTTACCTAAGAAAAAAATGAGAAAATTCAAATTTATCTTACTTTTATCTATTTTTTGTTCTTTGTTTTTATTACCAAAAAAAGCATTCGCTTTAACGTTCACCAAATCAATAAATAATCCTCTTGTTATAAAAACTGATTTACCTAATTGGAATCAACAAATGATGTTTCAACCGCATGTGATATATGAAAATGGAGTTTTTAAAATGTGGTATGGAAGTTTTAATGGTTCTTTTCACAAAATTACTTACGCAACGAGCACTGATGGCGTCAATTGGAACGCTAAACAATTTATTGACTTACCGATAACAGGAACTAATGGGGTTGGAGATCCGTATATATTAAGAACTAATAGTAAATACATTTTATTTTTTGCAGTTCTTAATCAAAAAAATGAAATATACAAAGTTGAGTCAAATGATGGGATTGTATTTGATCAATCAAGTTTAACCAAAGCAGTAACTTATGATAAAAGTTGGGAAAGGGATGGAGTTTTCGCTCCAACAGTCATTTTTTATAATAATAAATACTATCTTTTTTATATTGGTTGGGGTGGCGGAGGTAGTTTGGGATTGGCAACTTCAAGTAATAGTATAAATTGGACGAAATGCCAAGACTCTGTTTTTGGAGGAATTGACGCTCCAATGATTTTTGAAAAAAACAATCAATATCAAATAGTGTTTCACACAGATACTGGAATAGAACAAATGGATATAACTAGCTTGAATAATTGTCAAACAACTTTTTCTAATCGTCAAGTTTTAATAAGACGTGGTCCGGAGTATTATGACATCAACCACATGATTGCACCATCGCTAATTGAAATAAATGACAAACAATATCTTTATTATGTTGGTCGGGGAAATGATTTAATCTGGAAAATGAATTTAGCGACTGCTTCTATTCCTGAAAACACAACTGCAACTATTATTATTCCTGGTCTTATGGCATCCTGGAATAAAAACGCAATATTGCATAATCAAGAAGTTAGCCAGGCGGAATGGAAGATTCCGTCTTTCGTTAAAGAATATCAAGGATTAATTTCCTCGTTTGATAATCATGCTTTTATTAAAAATAGTGATTATTTTATTTTTTCTTATGATTGGAGAAAGCCTCTCGAAAATACTATTAAAATTTTAGATCAATATCTAAATACAAAGATTTGGAACTCATCACCAAATAAAAAAATCAATATTATCGGTCATTCGTTAGGTGGATTGGTGGGAAGAATTTATGCTCAAAATCATGCTGATAAAATAAACAAACTGATCACGGTTGGAAGTCCACATCAAGGAACAGCACAAGTCTATAAACCACTAAGTGCCGGTGAAATTGATCGGGAAAATACTTGGTTATGGATAGCACAAAAACTTGTTTTAATAATAAATAAAAACACGATTGAATCAAACAGGGTTACAGTTAATAAACGTTTTCCCGTTTTGCTTGATTTGTTTCCAACATATGATTTTTTAACCACCGAGTCAGGTAATGCAATTCACATATCGTCAATTTCAATAAAAAATCCTACCATACCAAAATATACAGACATCTTCAATATTGAAAATAAATTATCAATAATATACGGCACCGATAAAAATACTGTAAAAGGATACACGATAAAAACGCCTAGTTTAATTAATCAACTGTTGGGAAACTATTCAGATGGAGAACCTACTGATTCTTTCGATTCTTATGGGGATGGAACGGTTTTATCTAGTAGTACGTTAATTGGAAGTCAACAAAAGCAGTTTTCTTTTTCATTAAATCATGGTGAGATTATTTCACAGGTTTCTCCACAAGAAAAAATCTTCCAACAACTGGAAATTCCATATAATTTAGATAAAATCACAGCCGGTTCTGCGACAAAAATTTCGCCTAGTTTGGTATTTTTAATTAAATCTCCAGCGCAAATCAGTGTAGAATACAACGGAAATAAATATGAAGAAGATGAGGGAATAATATTTATTGAAAACGCGCAATCAGGTGATTATAAACTAAATATTCAAGGAACTGATTTGGGTAAATATCAAGTGATTATTGGTCAAGTTTCGCAGTCAAATGATATCTGGGACACGCTTGATGGAGAAATTATAAAAACCCCACCCTCTTTACAAATCGATACGGAAGAATTTTATTTTAATAACCAAACAGCTACATCAATTTTTCCAACAACCACTCCAATACCTTCCTCAACACCAACCCCAACTACCAATCCAACCATAACTCCACTACCAACTATAACCTCAACTTCTTCTCCTATCCCAACAATAACGCCAACAATTACTCCAACACCAGTTTCAACTTCTTCTTTAAACACAACAACCTCAAATACTACTAATTCAACTAATCCAACTGCTTCAACTCCGGAATTCCCTGTTAAATCAAATTTAATTGCTCAAAATTGGACAAAATCAATACCTAAAACTAATAAAAATTTAGTTTCCAACTCCCCAACGCCAAAGGTTAACAAGTCAAAACCACAAGTGCTTGGTACGACAATAAACAAAAAAGAAAATCAAAAAATATTTTATATCTCACTCGCTTTAGTTATTGTTTGCGTTGGAATATACCTTTTAATCGTCTATATAGGAACTGACAAAGTTAAAAATATTATTTTAAACTTTCATCAAAAGTTGTTGAGGTTGATCAAAGATCATCAAAAGGATAAACTTAAATAAGTATTTGACCTATAGCCTATCCACCGCCGCGGTGAATTGGAGGTTGAAATGACAATCTAAAAACAATTAAGATTAGATATTTGTAGATCCTAGAGAACTTATTTAACTCTCCGTTGGTGAGCTTGTCAAATTTTACAGAAAGTTAATCCTGCGAAGTTTAAACGAAGCGGAAAAAAACGCTATGTCATCCTCAACTTAGTATTAGCCTTTTGAGTGCTATTCCCTTCGAATTCCCTCAGGGTAAACGAACACAGCTCATGCTGCATTGTTAGGAGGACACAAGAAACTGTAATCCCGATCAAAATTATCGAGAACAATTTCTAGTGTGGCTGCTGAGGGGCTCGGACCCCCGACCTTTGCAATGTGAATGCAACGCTCTAGCCAACTGAGCTAAGCAGCCAATTATTTATAAACAAGTTATTCCCTACTAACTTCTAACTACTAATCCCTAACTACTTGTGATTCTATTTCCTCTATTTTACCCTAATAACCATTATTTTTATATTGTTTTTTTTAATTTCTTAAATTACAATTAAATCTTATGAAAATTGTTAAGGGACTAATTGAGTTTGTGATGGAAATTCTTGAAACCGTTGTATTTGTCGGATCTATTTTTATAGTAACCTATTTGTTTATAATGCAACCTAATCAAGTTAAAGGAGCCTCAATGGAACCAACATTTTTATCAGGAGAATATATCTTTACAAGCAAAATTACTTATAAATTCAGGCCAATGCAAAAGGGAGATGTAGTAATTTTCAAATCACCAAAAAACCCTGATATTGAGTATATTAAAAGAGTAATGGGTTTACCAGGAGATAAGGTTTTA
>Ga0210014_1001196_pt1 | contig 19879 bp, 14 predicted proteins | sample CryGeymeta201519_FD_183983 | JGI IMG/M metagenome (GOLD analysis project Ga0210014, IMG submission 183983) | Groundwater microbial communities from Crystal Geyser aquifers in Utah, USA - Crystal Geyser metaG 2015-19 (SPAdes) (version 2) | ecosystem: Environmental > Aquatic > Deep subsurface >...
TGGGCGAGCTTATCGCTAAAAATATCGCTGCAGGAAAGTTGCGTTTTACTAAAAGTTATAAAGAAGCAATCCCTGGTTCTGAAATAATCTTTGTTTGCGTTGGTACTCCCTCGAAGAATGGCAAGGTGGATTTAAGTTACGTCTATTCAGCCACCAAATCAGTCGCCGAAAATTTGAAAAATCCCGCCACCATCGTTATTAAAAGCACTATTCCTCCGGGAGTAAATTCAAGGCTTGAGAAATGGATGAAAAAATTTACTAAAGTGAATTTTGACCTTGCTTCAGTTCCGGAATTTTTAAGAGAAGGAAAAGCTTTGGAAGATAGTTTACATCCATATAGAGTTGTTATCGGTGTCGAGAAAAAATCAGTGGCAAAAAAATTACTGACCTTACATAAAAAGATTTCTGGGAGACGACTGATTTGTGATCCTGCCAGTGCCCAAATGATTAAATATGCCTCAAACGCTTTTTTGCCAACAAAAATTTCTTTTGCCAACTCAATTGCAGTTTTGTGCGACAAGTTTGGAGCCAATGTTGAAGACGTAATGAAAGGAATGGGGATGGACAAAAGGATAGGTTCGGAATTTCTGGGAGCTGGACTAGGGTATGGCGGTTCTTGTTTTCCAAAAGATGTCCGAGCTTTATCTGCCCTTTCACAAAAGTCCGGCTATACTTTTTGCATTTTAACCGCAGTAGAAAAAACAAATAAAAAACAGACTGATTATTTTGTAAAAAAAATAGTGAGATTGTGTGGAGGATCAGTGAGGAACAAAATTTTGACTGTCTTAGGGTTGTCCTTTAAACCAAATACCTCAGATATAAGAGAAGCAAACTCGCTTTCAGTAATTTCCGAGTTACAGAAAAATGGAGCGAAAATTAGAGCTTGCGATCCGGTGGCTATTCCAGAGGCAAAAAAAGTTATCAGCGGAGTTGATTTTTTTGAAGACCCATTACCGGCTTTAAGGGGGGCGGATGCTTTATTATTAATTACTGAATGGCAAGAATACCAGAACTTGGATTTTGTTAAAATAAAGCAGATAATGAAATCAGCGGTTGTTGTGGATGGAAGAAATTTTTATAATGGAAAAAAATTAGAAAGATTAGGATTTGTTTACGAGGGAATAGGAAAATAATTATATTAAATATAGGCGATTAAGGAGAAATATGAGAGTTGTCAATATGCTGACCACTTTTAATGAAAAAGACAATGTTGGCCCAATGGTGGAGACATTGGAGAAAATTGCCGAAAAGTGTCCGGGGTATGAGTTTGTAACCTTGGTGGTTGATAGTCATTCACCGGATGGAACCGGGGAAGTGGTTAAAAATTTAGCTAAGACAAGAAAAAATCTTTTTCTTTTGGAAACTCCAAGAGGATTGGGAATATCTCTAATTGCCGGTTATCGGTATGCGGTCAAAGAACTGAAAGCGGATATTGTGATTCCCAACGATTGTGATTTTCAATGGGATCCTGAGTTGATTCCACAAATGTTAAAAGAAATGGAAAATGGTTGTGATGTTGTAGTTCCTTCTCGTCATATCAAGGGAGCGGGGGAAAGTTTTACCGGATTTAGAAAACTAACACATTTTGTTTCCAATGATTTACTGAACGGTTACTGGGCAGGAATTCACGAAGTAAAAGATAAAGCAGGGAATTTTAAGGCGATTAGAGTGAAGAATATCCTTGATAAAGTGGACTTAGACCGATTGAATGTCCGAGGTTTTGTTATCCAATCAACGATGATTTATGAACTTTCCAAAACCGGAGCGAAATTTCTGGAAATCCCGGCTGTTTTTGGTGCCAGAAGAGCGGGTGAAAGTAAAGTTGGCTTTTCCACCCAATTTATAAAAGATATTATTGAGACATTTAAGAATTCAACCAGGATTCGTTTTGAAAGGTCACCAAAGTTTTTAAAGTTTATTAAATTTGGTATTGTCGGTGGGTTTGGTTTTATTATTAACTTTTTCGGATTAATATTGTTTAATCGAGTATTTAAAACAATATTGCCTTGGCCTATCGGAGTGATCAATTTTTGGGCGAATGCTTTGGCTTCGGAACTGGCAATTATTTCTAATTTTACTTGGAATAATGTTTGGACATTTGCTAAAGAGAAAATAACTTCGCCAAAACAACTGTTTGGAAAATTTATTGCTTTTAATTTATCTTCGATCTTAGGTGGTATTCTTATTCCGTCAGCCATCGTGGGACTGGGTACGCAGGTCCTCGGAGACCAATACCGCCAACTGTTTTTGACTCTTGCTGTCTTTGGCTTTACCGTTCCTTATAATTGGTTCGTCTACAATAAGTTTATTTGGAAGAAGAAATAAGCTAAGCAGAGCTTGATGCTTCGCAATAAGCAGAGCTTGATGCTTCGCAATAATTAAAGATAGGGAGTCCAGTCGGCGACAGGGGCAACATTCCCGCCGATAAAATTAATGGCATAAAGGAAAATTGCCGGGAGAATTATTAAGAGAGCAATTTTAAATTCTTTCTTCTGAATAAATTTATCAAAAGCGATCAAGGTAAACGGCATCAATGGCAGTGAATAACGTGCTAAGTCACGGTGGGCGACAAGGAGTGTGGCGGTGAAGAAAATGCCGGCAAAAGAGGCAAGATCGTAATATTTCTGCTTGATCAATAAACTTACTGTCAAAGCGCCCAAAAGATACTGCCAAATCATGTCTTCATTCCAGAAAGTTCCCAGCCAACTTCTTTCGGGAAAAAATCCTTGATATGGAGGAAAAGTGAGATGAAAATTGTCACCTGAATGGAAATATGCAAAAAAATCACCGGTTCTAATTTTGTAAAACCAAAAAACCAACAAGGCTGAGAGGGGGACAATGAAAAGTGGAAGCGAAAATTTGATTATCTTTTTTAACGGATATTTTTTTAAGTAACCTAAGTAGCCCAAGTAACCTAAGTAGCTTACAAATAGCAATATCCCCGGGCTTTTGGTAATTTGGGCGACTGCCCCGAAGATTCCCGCCAAGAGTAAATCTAGCGCCACTGATTTTTTCTTTGAAAAGAGATTGTTTTCAGCCGAATCAAAAGCACTTTTAAAAAAATAGAAAGACATTAAAACTGCAAAGATAAAAAGCGGTTCGGGCGAGCCGACTGCTTTCACCACTACCCATCTGGCCGGGAAAACTAAAAAAACAATGGTAAGCCAAAGCGGATTTTGTGAAAGCTTAAATTTATAAATAACTAAGTAAAAAGAAATTGCGGCAAGAACAGTGGAAAGCAATGTCGAGGTTAACATCGCCCATGGGCCGGTTACAAATCTGTTCAGAAGAGAAATGGTTAGGGGATAGCCTGGGAGATGGGCTGGATAATATTCAAGAGGAATGGGGAGAGAAAAATTTTTGGCAATGAAGGCTTTATTATACCAAGATTTAGCGACAATTAAGTAATTCGGGCCGTCGTAGTTTTTAAAAAGGGTGACTGCCCCTTCTTTAAAACCAAGGATAAACGGAAGCCAGACGACAATTGTCGCTAGGATTGAAAGGACAAAGATAATCAAGAAATCTTTCTTGATTTTCATTAAGTGTATGATAGCAAATTTATGATATTATTGCTTCAAGGAGAGATTTTTTATGGACAAATTAGATGGGCTTTCACTCTTTTTTCCAGCTTATAACGAAGAAGGGAATATAAAAAATACCGTAGAAAAAGCAATTCCTGTTTTAAAAAACGTTGCTTCTAAATATGAACTCTTGATCGTAGATGACGGTTCCAAAGATAAGACAGGAGAAATAGCTGATAAATTGGCCGAGGAATATTCTTTTATTCGGGTTGTTCATCATCATCCCAATCAAGGTTATGGTGCTGCCTTGAAATCGGGTTTTTATAACAGTAAGCAGGAGTGGATTGTTTTTACTGATTCCGACGGCCAGTTTGATTTTTCGGAAGTAACGAGATTAATCGAAAAAAGCGGAGAAGCGGATATTGTTGCCGGTTATCGAATAAATAGACAGGATCCACTGATGAGAAAGATTTTTGGTTTTGGATGGACATTTTTATCGCGTTTGCTTTTGGATGTTGGAGTTAGAGATGTTGACTGCGCTTTTAAGCTGGTTAAGAAAAAGGTGATTGATACAATTCCAAAATTACAGTCAACCCGGGGGGGAATGATTTCTCCGGAACTTTTAGGAAGAGCGAAAAAAGCCGGCTTTAAAATTGTAGAAGTTGGCGTTCATCATTATCCAAGAAAAGAGGGAAAACAAACAGGAGCAAACTTAAAAGTAATTTTTAAGTCATTCATGGATTTAGGGAAATTATGGTGGCAGATCAAATGATGGAGTGGATCAAAAAAAATAAAAGCATCCTTTTTATTGTTTTTTTGGCTCTTTTTTTGCGACTTTTTAAAATTTCTTCTTATATGACCTTTTTAGGAGACGAAGGAAGAGATGCTTTGGTTTGGCTGAGGATGCTTCACGGAAAATTTACCTTGATTGGGCCGCAGACTTCTATTGGGAATATGTATTTAGGCCCACTTTATTATTATTTAATGTTCCCTTTTTATATCCTTATGGGGACAGTGGGGCCGTCAGTAGGAATAGCTTTATTTGCGGGAGCAACTACTTTTTTACTTTGGCGTTTCGGCAGGGAATGGTTTTCAGAGAGAGTTGGTTTGCTGGCGGCTTTTTTTTATGCCATTTCTTCAGTAGCCATCGTTCTTTCCCGTTCTTCTTGGAATCCCAATGTGATGCCATTTTTTAGTTTGCTGATAATTTGGGGCATCTGGCAATTCTGGCAGAAAGAAAAATATTATTGGTTGGCGATTGAAGGTATTTTTCTTTCTTTTGCCGTGCAATCTCATTATTTGGGTCTGCTTCTTTTTCCTGTTGTTGGAATATTTTTTCTAGTAAAGTTAGTTTCGTTATTAAGGAAAAAGGACCAACATTGGAGAAAGTTATGTCTTTATTTCTTGCTTCTGGGTAGTTTGTTCTTAATTATTACTTTTTTGCCGTTAATTTGGTTTGATTTGCGTCATAACTTTATTAATTTCAATGCTTTCCGTAAGTTTTTTTCCGAAAGACAGACAACTGTAAATCTAAAAGTTTACAAGGCAATTCCGCAGCTTTGGCCATTATGGAAAACGGTAGTGACAAGACTTTTAGCAGGGAAAAACGAAGTTTTTGGTTTTTGGTTAGCCATGTTTTTCCCCCCTCTGATGTTTTTTTGGTTTATCCGACATATTCGAGGTGGCCGAATGGACTCCTCGAAGGTGAATTCTTCAGGCATTTTTCTTTTGTTAGTTTGGTTGGGAGTCGGTTTATTAGGAATGGGACTTTACAAACAGCATATCTATGACCATTATTTTGGTTTTTTGTTCCCGGTAGTTTTTTTGTTTTTCGCCGTTATTTTAGAGAAATCATGGCAGCTGAAAATATATGGAAAAATTCTGGCGAGCGCTTTATTTTTACTGGTAGTTGTTTTTTCTTTTAAAGAGGCTCCATTGAAATACCAACCAAACTTTCAAATGAAAAGGACGGCTGAAATATCGGATAAAATTATAGTGGACTCTGAAAGTAAACCGTTTAATCTTGGAATGATTGCCAAACAGAATTATGATGCCGGCTACCGGTATTTCCTTGAGAAAAAGGGACACAAGGCACTAGAGATAGACGCTCAAAAATCCGGAGAGACGATAAGCGAGCAATTATTTGTGGTTTGCGAAGAGAAAGAATGTAATCCGACAACTCACCCTCAAGCGGAAATTGCCAACTTTGGTTGGTCGAAAATTGATAGGGAGTGGGAATTTCCTTGGGGAGCGAAGTTATTTAAGTTAGTGCATAATATTCAAGGTGAATAAAATCTCAACTCTCAAATCTAAAAACTTTTTGGATAAATTTTTTCTTGAGATTAGAACTAATAAAATTGAGTATTTTCTTTTATTCATCATTTTATTTTTTTCTGCCTTTTTCCGCCTGTTCCGTCTAGATCAGCTTTTAGGGTTTTGGTACGATCAAGGAAGAGACGCTTTGGTTATTTGGGATTTCTTACATTATCAGAAATTCTTTTTGATTGGTCCGGTTACCGGAATTGAAGGTATTTTTTTAGGACCGTTTTATTATTGTCTTTTAGTTCCATTTTATTTTTTGGGCAAAGGAAGTCCGGTGATGGCAGCTGCCGGGTTGTCTTGGTTGGCTGTCGGCGCTATCTTCTTAATTTATTTTTTGGGAAAGAAAATTTACAGTAGGGAAGTTGGATTGTTGGCTGCCTTTCTGTATGGATTTTCTTATTCAAATGTTGTTTTCTCTCGCTGGTTAGCTAATCCCAATCCATTGCCTTTTTTTACTCTTTTGACAATAATTTGTTTACATAAATTTCTTGAAATACATAATACAAAATACTTAATACTATCTACTTTTTTAATTGGTCTTTGTTTGCAGCTTGAAGCGGCTTCAGCAATATTTTTCCTTCCGGCAACAGCAGTTTTTCTTGTTTGGCAGAGAAAAAAACTGGGTCTTAAGATACTACTCCTTACTTTTCTGGCATTTTTTGTGACACTGCTTCCCCAGTTATATTTCAATTTTCGCCACAACGGAATACTTTTTGAAGCTTTCAAAAAATTTTTGGTTGCCGACAAAAGTTTTCACCTCAGCCTCCTGCAAACTTTGGAAAGAAGGGTTTTGCTCTATTATGATGTATTTTTCGCCAAGCTAATGTTGGGAGAAAGTAGCTTGAAATTACTCAGTTTAGCCTTGTTTTCCGCAACTACTTTGCTTTTTAGAAAAACCATTTTTGGTAAAGGTGGAAAACTGCTGGCAATATGGTTGCTTTCGCCGGTAGCGGGTTTCTTTTTTTATCAGGGGAACCACGGCTATATTTGGGACTATTACTTTACTGGTGCGCTTCCGGCGTTTTTTATTCTTTATTCTGCCGGTCTTTACTATCTATTAAAAAAGAATCTCCTTGGAAAAGTCATTGTTTATGCACTTCTCGTAGTGTTTTCTTTTCTTAATCTGAGGGAAATCAAAAACTATTTGGCAACAGGAATTGGAATTAAATTGGGAGCACAAACAAGAGCGATTGACTGGATTTACGAGAAAGCAGAGGATCGGCCATTTAATGCTGATTTTTATGTTCCTCCCCAGGTTTACTATTCCTATTCATACTTAATGAAGTGGTATGGGGATGGTAAATATGGTCGCGAGCCGGAAACTCGGCAGGTTAAAGAGCTTTATACTTTATACGAACCGGATGGAGAACACCCTCAATTTTTAAAGTCTTGGTTGGAAAGACAGGATACAATTGGTAAGATTGAGGAGGGTTATTCCTGGGGCGACATTACTGTTCAAAAAAGAGAAAGGATAAAGTATGAGTGAGATTTATTTGTCGGTGGTGATTCCTTGCTACAACGAAACAGAAAATCTCCAAAGGGGAGTTTTGGATGAAGTTAATGATTTTTTAACTAAGCAGAACTTTTCTTGGGAGGTTATTATTTCGGATGACGGCTCTACCGACGAGAGTAAAAAAATAGTGTCGGAACAAGTAAAAGGCAAAAAGAATTTTCGATTAGTAGAAAATTCTCATGGAGGGAAGCCTTTGGCAGTTTGGAGCGGAATCAAAAATGCGGGAGGCGAATATGTTTTATTTACCGATATGGATCAATCTACGCCGATAAAAGAGGTTTTAAAATTAATACCTTATTTTGAAAAATATGAAGTGGTTATTGGCTCAAGAGGGATGGAAAGAGAGAATTTTTCAATACTGCGCAAAATTGGTTCAAATGTTTTTAGAGTTTTCAGAAAAATTTTAATGCTTCGCGACATCAATGATACACAGTGTGGTTTTAAAGCCTTTCAGACAAATGTTGCCAAAAAAATTTTCCCCATGCTACAATTTTTTAAAGAGGAGAAGACAGTTAAAGGTTGGAAAGTGACTTCATTTGATGTAGAACTTCTTTTTATTGCGGAAAAACTGGGATTTAAAGTTAAAGAAGTACCAGTGGAATGGAAGGACAGAGATGTGGCCAAAGGAAAAAAGAAAAGTTACCTTAAGGAATCTAAAGAAATGCTAATACAAATATTGAGTGTCAAACTTAATGATTTGAGAGGCCTGTATAATAAAAACTAAAAGCTAAAAGCGAAGAGTGTAAAACTAAAGCGAAAAACTAGAAGCTTTAAGTTTTGGTTTTACGCTTTTAGCTCTACGCTTTACGCTATGAAAAAAGACTCAAAACCTTTATTTATTACATTGTTGTTAGTTTTTGGATATTTTTTAACTCGAATTGTAAATTTGACTGTAATTCCGGTATTTTGTGACGAAGCAATTTATATTCGTTGGGCACAGATAATGAGAGCAGTGCAGTCTCTTCGTTTTATTCCTCTTTCAGATGGCAAACAACCCTTGTTTATGTGGTTAATTATTCCTTTTTTAAAAATATTTTCCGATCCCTTGGTTGCCGGTAGAATAGTTTCGGTGCTGTCTGGTTTGGGGACGATGGTTGGGATGGGTGTCTTGAGCTACTTATTGTTTAAGAAAAAGGAAATCTCTTTGTTTGCCTCTATTTTGTATTTGGTATCTCCTTTTTGTTTTTTCTTTGACCGGATGGCCTTAGCAGACGGACTTTTATCAGTATTTGGTATCTGGTATTTAGTATTCAGTATTTTATTGGTTAAAAATTTACGTTTGGATTTTGCGATGATTAGCGGAATTCTCCTCGGCCTTGGACTAATTACGAAATCGCCGGCATTGTTTTTTGCCCTAATGTTACCATTGACGATTTTTGTTATTAACAATGAAACAATGAAACAATGGAGCAATCGGCTAAAGTTGGTTGTGTTGTGGATAGTAGTGATGATTTTTGCTTTTGCCATTTACAACATTCTTCGTCTTGGTCCCGAATTTCATATGATTGCCATTCGAAATAAAGATTATGTTTTCTCTTTATCTGAGATTTTAAAATACCCTCTTAATCCTCTAGCCGGTAATTTGAAATCGGTTGTGGAATGGTATTGGATTTTACTGACCCCTCCTCTTTTTATCTTGGGGATATTTGGCATTCCACTTGTACTAAAGAATAACTTTAAGAAGGGGTTGTTTTTATTGCTTTGGTGGCTGATCCCACTTCTGGCTCAAAGTGCCATTGCCAAGGTTTATACCAGTCGATATATATTGTTTTCTGTGCCGGTATTTTTAATTTTTGCTGCTGTTTTACTAGAACAAATCTTTTCGACTCTCAAGAACAAAGTTTTAACTACTATTTTTCTGACGGTTATTTTTATCGTTCCTTTTTATCAAGTTTTCTTGCTTATCGCCTTTCCCCAAAGAGCTTATTTACCCGAAAATGAAAGGAAAGGCTATTTGGAAATGTGGACTGCCGGGTATGGAATTAGAGAAAGTGCCGAATATTTAAAAGAGGCGGCGAAAACTAAAAAAGTTTTAGTTGGCACTGAGGGCTATTTTGGGACATTGCCGAATGGATTGGAAATGTATTTAGAGAAAGTACCAAACATTACCATTATTGGTGTTGGCCAGCCGGTAACCGAAATTTCCTCAAAACTTATTGACGGATTGAAAGATAATCAAGTGTTTTTATTAGTTAATGATTCAAGATTGCAAATTATTAATGATTCGGGGTTAAAATTAATTAAAAAATATCCCAAAGCAATTAGCACTAATGATTCTCAAGAAAGTCTTCTTTTGTTTGAAATATTAAAGTAGTTGTAGGATAATTCCGTAATGCTAGAAAAAGATTCCTTTAGTGGTCAAGATTCATCTCTTGTTTATGAGAAACAGGCAGAGCTTTGGTTGGAAAGATGGGGGATTAATTGGAAACAGTATGAAAAAGAGATGGAGTTAGGGGTGGAGGGGCCAAACCAGAAGTTATTTGATTTATACGGGGAAAAAATTCTGGCGGAAGAGTGGATAATGGAGTATGCAATAAGAGAATATGAGAAAGGAAGAGGTTTGACTGTTAATGAATTTCTTCGGATGTAATACCGAAACCCGCCCGAAAGCTTCCACCTCGTAGGTGGAATACCCTTGACACCTCGTACGATTGATTATAAAGTTAACATATGGCAGGAAGGAAAACTATTTTAGCAACGGGAGAGATTTACCATGTTTTTAATAGAGGCATTTCTTCTCAACCGACATTTTTCGACAATAGGGATTATCAAAGATTTTTAAATGCGTTTATCTTTTACCAAAATCGCGAGCCGCCGATGAAGCTTTCACTTTTCTTGACTTCTTCGTATGAGAATAGAGAAAAGTTTATTCAAGAGAGTTTAGCAAAAAGCGATTTTTTAGTGGACAACATCAGTTATTGTCTTATGCCGACCCATTTCCACTTTTTACTGAAGCAATTAGAAGATGGTGGAATTTCCCGTTTTATTAGTAATTTAACAAATAGTTACACTAGGTTTTTGAACACAAAACAGAAAAGAGTAGGCCCGTTTTTTCAAGGCAGATTTAAAGCGGTTAGAATAGAGACAAATGAACAACTTTTGCATGTTTCTCGTTATATTCACCTCAATCCATTCGCATCATTCTTAGTTAAAAATATTGAAGATTTAAACAGCTATATTTATTCATCATTTCCTGAGTATCTAGGAAAAGTTAAAAGAGAACTTTGTCAAAAAGATATGGTTCTTGGCCAATATAAAACAAAGGAATTATATTACAAGTTTGTATTGGATCAAGCCGGTTACCAAAGAGAATTAGAACTTATCAAACACCTAATATTGGAGAACAGGTGATTGATTTGTGTTATTTTGTAATAAGTAACGAGGTGGCGAACCTTTTCCACCTACGAGGTGGAAGATGGAAGATGAGGGGGAAGATCGAATATGAATAAAATTTTACTAATTGCCCGATAGCCAAAGGAAGTTAATTCTCGAGGGCTGCAGGAAAGTCTTCTTTTTTTGAGCTTCAATAGTCATCGCCGGTATACCTATTATGGTAGAATAAATTTATGTGGAAAAAGAGTTGGCCTTGGGTATTTTTAATCTTGGTTTTGTCGATTTTTTCCTTTAGATCACTTCTTCGGCCAGGATATTTCCCGATGCATGACGATATGCAGGCAATGAGGGTTTTGCAAATAGATAAATGTATTAAAGATGGCCAGATTCCCTGCAGGTGGGTTCCAGATATGGGTTACGGTTATGGTTATCCGCAGTTTATTTATTATTCGCCCTTGCCCTACTATGTTATGGAGATTTTTCATTTGGGGGGACTGCAAATAGTTGATTCGGTAAAAGCAGGAATAATCTTAGGCTTTATATTATCGGGGTTAACAATGTATTTGTTTGGTCGGTCTCTTTGGGGAAATTTGGGAGGGGTTGTTTCCGCGATTTTTTATGTTTTTGCCCCATACCACGCTTCCGATATTTACACTCGGGGAGCGATGGGTGAATTTTGGGCGTTGGTTTTTTTGCCGCTAATTTTTTGGGCAATTTATGAATTTATTCAGACAGAAAAGCAAAAATATATAGTTTTTTTGGCTCTTTCAACGGGAGGTTTGCTGATAACTCACAATATTACCTCTGTTGCCTTTTTTCCCATGGTTGGTTTATGGAGTTTATTTTTACTTATTCGTTATCAAAAAGTTTGGCTTTGGAAAAGGCTTCTTCTGTCTTTCTTGTGGGGGGCTGGTTTTGCCGGTTTTTTTCTCCTCCCGGTAATCTTTGAAAAAAGGTTTGTCCATGTGGAAACGATGATTTCCGGATATTTCAATTATCTGGCTCACTTTGTTTCTTTGAAGCAATTATTTTTCTTTTCTCACTGGGGCTATGGATCAAGCGAGTTGGGATCTTACGATGATTTATCTTTCTTTATCGGAACGATGCAATGGGTTTTTTCGGTTATTGCAATTGTTATTGCTTTTATCTTAAGAAAAAAAGAGAAAATTTTCCCAATTGTCGTTTTTCTATTTTTGACTGGTCTAGCGGCGACTTTTATGACTCACCAGCGGTCTTCTTTTATCTGGAGTAAAATTGCCATTCTTTCATATTTTCAGTTTCCTTGGAGATTTTTAACAATAATTACCTTTACGACATCAATCTTGTCAGGATATGTGATCTTCAATATAAAAAACAAAAAGACAGGAGTTCTTCTTTGTACCTTCATGATTTGTCTGGTTCTTTTATTGAATGGGCTTTATTTTAGACCAAGAGAATGGTATAACATCGGCGATAAAGAAAAATTCTCCGGATCTCTGTGGGAGAAGGAGTTGACAATCAGTATCTACGATTATTTGCCGATTTACGCCAAGTTCCCTCCGGATAGGCAAGCCCCCGTAAAACCCACGGTTACCGAAGGAGTAGCGGATTTTCCTTCCTATACCAAGGGTTCGAATTGGCAAAAAGGAGAAGTAATTGTTTCGTCTGAAAAAGCAAAAATAGTTCTCCCTCTTTATTATTTTCCAGGTTTTAAAGTTTGGGTTGATGGTAGAGCAATAAAGACGATTGACTATAATAATGATTTAGGTTTAATAAGTTTTTATCTGGAGAATGGATCTCATGAAGTTTATACTAAGCTTTTAAGAACGCCAGTAAGAATCATCGGGGACTGTCTTTCCTTGGCGAGCATTTTGCTGTTATTCTTTGTAATTTTTAGGAAGAAACTGTCATTTTTAAGACAAACATAAAGCCAATGTTTAAAAAAATTAAAAATTATTTAAAGGTAAAGAAAGATTTTGTTTTTATTTTTTTGATCGTTCTTCTTGGCATGCCTACTTCAGTCAATCTTCTTCGCCCTGGTTATTTTTCAATGCACGATGATATTCAAGTAATTCGTCTTTATGAAATGGAGCGTTGTTTATTGGACGGACAAATACCTTGTCGTTGGTCTCCGGATATGACCGCCGGCTATGGACAGCCATTATATAATTTTTATTCTGTTTTTCCTTACTATACCGGTGTTTCTTTAAGAATTTTCAATTTACAGTTTATCGATATTGCCAAAATTCTGTTCTTGTTTACCCTTATTCCTTCCGGAATTTTTATGTATTTATTGGTAAAGGAGTTTTTTGGCCGGCCGGCTGGACTAATTGGGGCGATATTTTTTCTTTATGCTCCTTACCATGCAATTGATTCCTATGTCAGGGGAGCTTTAGCCGAGGCTTTCGCGATCACTTTTTTCCCGCTGATATTTCTGTCGATTTATAAACTCATAAAAGAAGAAAAAATAGGTTGGTTAGTTTCTCTTGTTTTTTCCTTGTCAGCAGTGTTTTTGTCCCACAATATTATGAACATGATTATGTCTCCTTTTGTTGTGTTGTGGGTAATTTTTTGTCTAGTGTACTTAAAAAAAATCCGAGCATTGCCAAAAATATTACTAGGGCTTTTGTGGGCAATGGGAATTTCTTCATTTTTTTTGATACCGGCCTTTTTGGAGAAAAAATACGTTACCATCGAATCGCTAATGATGAATTATTATGACTTTCATCTTCACTTTGTTACCAAAGGTCAACTTTTGTTCAGTCGGTATTGGGATTATGGTCCATCAGCCGGTGTTAATAGCAGAATGTCTTTCCAAATCGGCTGGCCACATTGGTGGATGATAATTGCTGTCATCCCGTTTTTAATTTTCTTTCTAAAAAAGAAAGTTCAGATAGATAAAGTATTAATGACTGTATTTTTTGTTTTTATGTTTCTCGTTTCTTCTTTCTTTACTCATTCAAAATCTCTTTTTCTTTGGGAATCGATACCCATGCTTCCTTTTGTTCAGTTCCCTTGGCGTTTTTTGGGAGCAATAACTTTTTCCTGTTCTTTTGTTGCAGGAGCGGTCTTTTACTTTTTTCAAAATGCCTTTAAAAAGAAAGTGCTCTCGGCAACCCTTTTTGTTTTACTGATAGCTTCGGTTATTGGTTTAAACTATTCATATTTTCGTCCTCAATACTTTTATGAATGGATGACCGATGAATATAAGTTTTCCTGGAAAGAAATGCCCGGACAAATGAAATCGGCAATGCTTGATTATTTGCCGAAAACAGTTAAAAAGGTTCCTGAAGAATTAGCTCCTTTATCGCCTTGGACTATTGAAGGAAAGGCTGATATAAGCGAGTTTGCCAAAAGGTCTGATTTTTGGCGATTTACAGTCGACGTTCAGGGGAATATCCCTGCAATAGTTAAAGTTCCGGTACTGGATTTTCCCAGGTGGAAAGTCTTTGATAATAGTCAAGAAGTCTCTTTTAGTAATGACAACCAAGAAGGGGTGATTCAGATAAAGATCCTTCCAGGGAAACATACGATTGTCGGATGGTTCGAAGATACTCCTATTCGAAAGGTAGCAAATTTGATCTCTCTTTTTTCTTTTGCTTCTTTGGTTTGTTTAGTAGTTATCAAGGGCAAAAAAGGTGAAAACACTATTTAAGAAAGATACTTTTTGGTTGCTTCTGGTAATAGTTGTTTCGGTAATCTCAATTTACCCCTTGTTCCATAAAGGTTTTTATTCTTTCCATGATGAAGCCCATATAGCTAATCTCTATGAAATGACCAGGGGAATTTCTATGGGAGAAATTCCACCTCGTTGGTCACCCGATTTTAGTTACAATTTTGGCCTTCCCTTTTTTAATTTTTATTATTTATTTCCTTTTTACTTAGGGGCATTTTTTTATTTAATTTTTAAAATCAGCTTGTTTTGGTCTCTAAAATTAGTTTTTCTTTTAAGCGTACCTTTTTCGGGTATGGCGTTTTATTTTCTGATGAAAAAATATTTTAGCAAGATTACTGCCTTTTCCGGGGCAGTAATTTACATGTTTACTCCTTACCGGGCAGTTGATTTATACGTTAGGGGAGCGGTCGGAGAACTTTGGGGCTTTGTCGCCATGCCTCTTGTTTTGTTGGGTTATGTGAATTTGATCGAGAAAAGGAATCTTAAAAATTTTTTACTTTGCTCGATTGCACTGGCCTTTTTAATTATTACTCATAATCTAACTTTGGTTATTTTTTCCCCGATTATTTTTGCTGCGGGTTGTTTTTTACTTATTAGTTCACAAAAAAAACTGTCATCACTCGTTTCTGTTTTTTTGGCTACGCTTTTCGGGCTCCTGATTTCCGCTTACTACTGGCTGCCAGCAATGATGGAGAAAAAATATATGCAACCCGGGACCCCATTTAATCCTTTTGACCATTTTCCTTTCATCAAACAACTGCTTTTTCCTTCTTGGGGCTACGGAGTTTCTACTTGGGGGCCTTACGATGGGATGTCTTTTCAAATAGGGATTGTAAACTTGCTTTTGATAATCTTAGTGTCAATTTCCTTGCTGTTTTTTTGGGAAAAAATCTTAAGTGTTAACAAAAAAATGATGATAACTTTTGTGTTGCTGTTTTTTTCCTATTTATTTTTAATGAACATAAGGTCAAGTTTTATTTGGAAAATTCTTCCCTTGGGCGAATATCTGCAGTTTCCTTGGAGGGCGCTCACGGTGACAACTTTTTTGTCTTCATTTTTTGTTGGTTTTATTGAGTGTTTTCCCTTTAAAAAACTTTCCAAAACACTGCCTGTTTTATTGGCGGTATTATCGGTAATTTTGACTTTTCAATATTTTAAGCCGCAAAAATATTTAGAGGTTACGGATAATTATTATCTTAAACGTTTTTTTGCGGATAGAGTTTCTTCGGGGAAAAGCGAGAAAGAATCCTTAGAATATGCAAACTGGACCGAATCTTATATCCCCTTGACAATATGGACGGAAAAAAGACCGGAAAGCTTGCCCGGTAAAAAAATAGAGATGGAGGATGGAATCATTTCGTACAAGGAGGTTTCCCCAATTAATTTAGAGGTAGAGATTCAGGCAAAAAAAGAGTCTGAGGTAATAGTAAATAATTATTATTTTCCCGGATGGAAAGCTTTTGTCGACGGGAAGGAAACTGAGATAAAAATTCTGGAGCCTTTAGGTAATATGTCGGTCCCCGTTGTGGCCGGGGAGCATAAAATGTCTGTCAATTTTTCAGAAACTTTCATCAGGTCGCTGGCGGACAAAATTTCTATGTTTTCGATTATGATAATTTTCTTGTTACCTTTTCTTCAAAAATTCAAGAAGTTGAAATTCCCATGAAGCTCTCTGTAATTATTCCGGTTTTTAATGAAGAAAAAACAATTGAAAAAATTGTTAATCTTGTTTTGACAGAAAAAACGCCTAAAGAAATTATCATTGTTGATGATGGATCAACGGATGGGACATTAAAAAAAGTTCAAAGTGCAAAGTTAAAAGTTAAAAGTTATAGTACAAAACTTAAGATTTTACACAACGGGAGAAATAAGGGTAAGGGGTACTCCGTTAGGAGGGGAATAAAAGAGGCAACGGGGGATGTTTTGGTTATTCAAGATGCGGATTTGGAGTATGACCCGGCAGATTATCGGCGGCTACTGGAACCAATTGTTGCCGGTGAAACAGAAGTTGTTTTTGGGAGTCGGCTTAAAGACTTAAAATTCAGGATATCTGGAAAAAGCAAAACACCATTACCTCTTCATTATTTGACTAACCGATTTTTATCTTTTTTAACCAATGTCTTTTATGGTTCACATCTGACCGATATGGAAACTTGCTACAAAATGATGACCAAAAAGGTCTATAAAAATTTAGATTTGGTTTCTAATGGCTTTGAAATTGAGCCGGAAATTACCGCCAAAGTTTTAAAGAAAGGATTCAAAATATTAGAAATTCCAATAAGAACAAGACCTCGTACTTACAAAGAAGGCAAAAAGATTAAAGCCAAGGATGCTGTCTGGGCAGTTTTTACTCTAGCGAGGTATCGGTTTTAAGTAATTCAAGACTTGTCATGGTAAAATTTAGGTTATGGATGGAGATGTGAGCCTCGAAATCGATCCTGGGAGCGGTTAAAAAGAGATCTTTTGTGGGGGTGTTAGCCTTAACCTCCAGAACATTTTTAGTCCAGGTGGTATCCTTTGCTTCTACCTTCTTTTTAACGATTTTTTTGGACCCGCAAATTTTCGGGATTTACGGTATTGTTACTGCCTCGATCGCCATTTTCCGCAATTTTTCTGATATTGGTTTGGCGGCGGCCCTGATACAAAAAAAAGAACAAGTTACCAAAGAAGATCTCAAAACGACTTTTGTAGTACAGCAAATATTGGCGGTTTTGCTTTTTGCGGCAATCTTTGCAGTATCACCGCTTCTTAAAAGAGTTTATGGATTTGATCAGTCAGCAATTTTTCTTCTATATGCTTTGGGCTTTTCTTTTTTTCTTTCGTCGTTAAAAACTATTCCTTCAGTTTTGCTGGAGAGAACTCTTCAGTTTAACTTATTGATTATTCCTCAACTCTTAGAAACCTTAGTCTACAGTGTTTTGGTGGTAATTTTTGCCTGGCGAGGCATGGGGATTAACAGTTTTTCTTATGCTGTTCTTGCTCAAGGGATCGTAGGGTTGATAGCAATGTATATTGTTTCACCGTGGAAACCGGGCTTTGCCTTTTCGCGGCATTCATTGAGAAAACTATTAAAGTTCGGGGTTCCTTATCAAGCCAATACTTTTGTGGCGATGGCAAAGGACGATCTTATGACTATTTTTCTAGGAAAAGTAATTGGGACCACTGGTTTGGGCTACTTACTTTGGGCGAAAAAGTGGGCAGAACAGCCCTTAAGGTTTTTTATGGACAATGTGTTAAAGGTAACTTTTCCTGCTTTTTCAAGGATGCAGGAAGATAGAGAAGAGCTCAGAAAGGCTGTTGAAAAATCGGTATTTTTCCTGGCATTTTTAACTTTCCCTATTTTAGTAGGTTTTTCGCTATTGGCCTCTAGTTTAGTAGAAGTTATTCCCCGTTGGACAAAGTGGCAACCAGCACTCCTTGCTTTATACCTTTATTGTTTTAATTCAGCCTGGGCAACGGTTTCCACTACGATGACGAATCTTCTAAATGCTCTGGGAAAGATTAAAACGACATTCAAGCTAATGCTTATGTGGCTTGTTTTGACATGGGTTTTAATGCCGATATTGGGGGTGAAACTAGGTTATAATGGGATCGCTTTATCCGCCGCCATAATATCGGTTTCCTCAGTGGTGGCAGTTTATTGCGCCAAAAAGAGCATTAATTTTGACTTACGATCATCTGTGGGGAAACCTTTGGTTGCCTCTCTTTCGATGGGGGTTGTCTTATTTGTTTTTAAGCCATTTATTTTTAATTTATGGCTGTCGATTGGTTTGAGAATTTTTGTTGCAACAATAACATACTTTTTTGTTTCATATATTCTTGTTGGAAAGTCATTGTTAATTGATCTGTCCAAAATCTACCATGAGATTAAGAAAAAAAATTAAACTTGCTATAACGCGAAGTGTTATACAAAGTATTATCCTGCTGTTTTTTCTTTTTTTAATAAAAGATCCAGTATCGGCGCAGCAAAATTCTTATGTTAATGTGATTAATCCGGTAAGAGGAAGTGAAATTTCCTCAGTTGGTTCCCAAGACCCTCTTTTTGGGGTTAAATTACAGAAAGAGTTGGTTGATAAACATAATCTCTCTGCTACTTGGCTTCTGCGGTTTGATATTTTGAATTCAAAAGACGCATCTTATTTTAAGAGCTTTTCTGATCATCAGGAACTGGGTTTGTTTTTGGAGATTACTCCCTTATTGGCGAAGTCGGCGGGAGTTAGCTACCCGACAAAGGGAATTTTTTGGCATGACGCCAATAAAATTTTTTTGTCAGGTTATAAGCCGGAGGAAAGAGTAAAACTAATCGATGGAATTTTTTCCAGATTTAAAGAAACTTTTGGCTATTATCCTCGGTCAGTTGGCGCTTGGCATATCGATGCTTTCTCGGCAGAGTATATGAGGCGAAAGTATGGAGTAACCGGAGTATTAATATGCACCGATCAATACGGAACCGACGGTTATCAGATCTGGGGTGGTTGGTGGGGAGTGCCTTATTATCCGTCAAAGTTTAATATTTTGGTTCCGGCGCAAACTTTAAAAAACAAAATTGATGTGGTTGTTTTTTGGTGGGCGGCAAGGGATCCAAAATTAGGGTACGGAGGTTCTGTTGAGGAGAGTACTTACAGCGTTCAGGTGAATGACTACCTTCGTCATAGTTTGGGGATAGATTACTTTAAAAAACTTATGGATGTTTATTTGACCAATAAAGAGAATCTTTTTAATCAATTGACGGTTGGTTTAGAAAACGATGCTGATTGGCAAGCTTTTAGCGATGGGTATGATAAGCAATTAGAGGAAATTGGTAGGCGAAAAAAGAATAAAGAAATAGATTCTTTGACCATGAAAGATTTTTCTTCATGGTATAAAAATAGATTCTTAGGTATGTCACCGGATCATCAAATAGGAAATTGGTACATGTCTACATCATTCAGAGTGGGACTGTCTGAGATAAGGGGGAGAAAGGTGATTAGAGATTTAAGAATTTACAACGAAGCCTGGCCTGAAGCAAATCTTTTAACTGCTAACCCTTGGGGAACGCTGTCTTTGAATAATCCTTACAAAATCGATACTGTTAGATTTGATAATTCAGCCGTAAAGGCTGATTTTAAAATAAATAGGGAAAACTTAATTAAAAAATTTGGTGGGCAAAAAATACCTTTTAAAGTGTCAACGCCGACCTTGTTAGTTTGTTATCTTGTTATCTTGTTAGGAACGACTTTCTTGATTAAAAACGTTCCTCTAGTATTTTTGATATTAGTTGGCTCAGTTGCGTTATCAATTCCGATGGTCAAGTCAGGATTGGTTTATCCTTTTGGAATGGGGTTTTGGGGGCCGAATGGCCATGATGGAATTTGGCATATTGCGCTCATCAATCAATTGGCGAAATTTTCTTTGGAAAATCCGGTTTTTGCCGGGAGTTCATTAACAAATTATCACTTTGGCTTTGATTTGTTAGCCGCTGTTTTATCTCGACTGACAGGTATCATACCTGTCAATATATACTTTCAGATACTTCCTCCGGTAATGGCAGTTTTG
>Ga0210014_1001214_pt1 | contig 19691 bp, 18 predicted proteins | sample CryGeymeta201519_FD_183983 | JGI IMG/M metagenome (GOLD analysis project Ga0210014, IMG submission 183983) | Groundwater microbial communities from Crystal Geyser aquifers in Utah, USA - Crystal Geyser metaG 2015-19 (SPAdes) (version 2) | ecosystem: Environmental > Aquatic > Deep subsurface >...
CGCGACAGGCTGGAATCTTGTCCCTGTCGGCCTCGCTCCCATCCTCGGGCACGCCTTCTCGCCTTTGTTGCGTTTTCGCGGCGGTAAGGCGCTGGCAGCCACAGGCGGGGTGTGGATGGCGCTCGTCGGCCCGCTGGTGTTGCTCGTTTATGGAGTGCTGGCGCTGCCGTTCACCATTTTGCAATCCGAGGATGCCTGGTCGGCCAATGCCGGGATGCTCGCCCTGCTCGTTTACGCGTTTTTATATGGGGAATCGTGGCTGGTTGTTTTCGCCGTACTGAACACGGTTGTCGTCATCTGGACGCACCGCCGCGACCTGGTTCGTAGGCCGCAATTACGCCCCTGGGCGGCAGACTGGCTCACCCGGAGGAGCGCGTGAGCGGACTCTGGCCCCCGCATTACCTGGGTATCCTCATTTTCCTTTCCCTGGGCTTGCTCACCGCGCTTGCCAATGCCCTGACCATTCGCCGTTTCGACCAGTATCCCGCGGCAAAGAATTTTCCGCGCGTTTCGGTGCTTGTCCCGGCTCGCAACGAGGGGCGCAACATCGAAGCCTGCGTGCATTCGCTACTTCTCCAGGATTATCCCGAGTTTGAAATAATTGTCCTTAATGACCACTCGACGGATGGGACGAGGTTGGCTTTGGCCTGGCTGGAGGCTGAAGGTGGCGCGACCAGGCTGCGGGTCCTGGATGGGTGTCCGCTGCCCGAGGGTTGGTTGGGCAAGCATTGGGCCTGTCACCAGTTGTATCAAGCCGCGACTGGCGACCTGATCCTGTTCACCGATGCGGATACCCGTCACCAGCCGAACATGCTGCGGGATAGCGTCGCCGCGCTGTTCGCCGAGCGCGCCGATCTGGTCACCGCTTTCCCGCGCGAGGAAATAGTCACCTGGGGCGAGCGGCTGTTGGTGCCGGTCATCAGCTTTGGTATCTTCACCTTTTTGCCCGTCCGCCTGATCCAGAGGCTGCGCTGGGCCAGCCTTTCGCTCACGATCGGTCAGTTCATGCTTTTTCGGCGTGCCGCCTTCGATGCCGTTGGGGGTTACGAAGCGGTACGCAACCAGGTGGTGGACGACGTGTGCCTGGGCCGCCTGGTCATCGCGCACGGCTTCCGCTGGCAGTTGTTGGACGGCACCGAGCACGTCACCTGCCGCATGTACCATGGTTTCGACGACGCAGTGGAAGGTTTCAGCAAGAACGTTTTTGCCGTTTTCGATTATCGCATCTTGCCCTTTCTTGTTGCCCTGCTCGTAGTGGGCGCAGCCTTCCTCGAGCCGCCGTTGGCGCTGCTGTCTCGGTGGTTCGATATGCCTCTTTCTTCATTCCCACCTGCTTATGCGACCATCGCGGTCATCCAGGCTTTCGTGCTTTGGCAGATCGCCTACCGTCGTTTCAAGTTCCCGGCTTCTTTGGTTTTCTTCTACCCGCTCAGCCTGGCTCTCTTCCTCTTGATCGCCCTGCGCTCCATGGCGCTTTCGTTGACAGGCAGCGCCACCTGGAAGGATCGTCTCCTGGATCGCGCCGCTGTGCGTTGGTTTTAAACCCAATACTGTTAAGCCTGTAGAGACGGCTTCCACGCCGTCGGGCATGGGAGCCCGACCCTCTTACTAAAAAGAATTGGTTCTAAAACCGTTATAATCGGGGGAGATGAAAACCCAGGTGATCCACCTCGAGTTGCATGATGACGCTGTCTCCGTCCGCGACAAGATGTCGTGGGCGAAGACGGCGCGCATCCTGCTCGTCTGGCCGCCGCGCGGGCGCATCCTGGCGCGGAGCCTCGACCTGCTCCTGCTCCAGAGACATGCTGCCAGCCTGGGCGCGCAATTTGGATTGGTGACGCGTTCGGCTGAAATTCGTCGCGCCGCCGGTGAACTGGGACTGCCAGTCTTTGTGACCATTGCTGAGGCCCAAAGCCATCCCTGGCAGAATCGAACCTCACGCGCTAAGCCAACCCGTCGCGGCCCACGTCCCAATCTTCAAGAACTCCGCGCCGAGATCCACCCGCCTGAACCTGCCTGGCTTACCCACGCTGCCGCGCGCCTCACGTTTTTTACGTTGGGCGTCATTGCGGTTTTAGCCGTTGTATTACTTTTCATCCCCTCCGCGACCATCTCACTTGATCCGAAGCTGCAAACCCAGGATTTGACATTGCAAGTCAGCGCCAGCCAAAACGTGACTTCGGTCAACGTGGCGGGCAACCTGCCGGCGCATAAGATGTCGGTCGTTGTGGAAGGTAGCCAGTCTGCTCAAGCCACGGGCCAGGCCTCCGTGCCCGATAAACCAGCCCAGGGCGTGGCTCGCTTCCGCAATTTGACCACCTCTGTCATTGGCATTCCGGCCGGGACGGTGATCCGCGCCTCGAACGAGCCTGCCGTTCATTTCGTCACCACTCAAGATGGCGTGTTGGCGGCTGGAGTCGGCAGGACAATTGACATTTCTGTTCAAGCGGTTGAACCCGGCCGGGCCGGAAATTTGGCAGCCGATACGTTGATTGCCATCCAGGGTGACCTTGGGCCTGATCTGGCAGTTACCAATCCCGAACCCACCAGCGGCGGGACGGATCGCACCGTATCCATGCCCACCGCGGACGACCGCGCCCACCTTCACGATGCACTCCTGGCTGACCTGCGCCAGCAGGCGCTGGATCAGGTCGTTCAGAAGCTCTCTAGCGGCGATTTGCTCTTCCCGACTACGCTTACGCTCAGCCCGGCATTGGACGAAACCTACCTGCCGGCTGAGGGCCAGCCGGGCGAAACATTGACGCTGACCTTGCAAGTGGAATTCTCTATCCAATATGCTCTGACTTCTGACCTGAACGCGCTGGCCGCGGCCGCGCTGGATGCGGGCCTGGCAAAGGAGATGCTTCCCCTTGCGGATACACTGACCGTCGAAATTACGGGCAAACCGGTTTCTCAGGCTGGCGGTGGTACCACCTTTGAAATCCACGCCAGTCGTATGCTAAAGCCAAATATCAATTTGTCCAGCGTGACGCGTGCCGTGCAGGGACTCCCGCCCATTGAGGCCGGCCAGCGGTTAGAATCCATGCTCCCCCTGGCCTCGCCGCCGCAGATCCAACTGGTCCCATCCTGGTGGCCGTGGTTGCCGTTCCTGCCATTTCGTATCACGATAAGAGTTTATCCGAATAACGGAATGCAGACTTCAGTCTGGCTGACATGGCAGACATGGCGGACTAAAGTCCGCGGTCCAGGGGTTTATCCGAATAACGGAATGCAGACTTCAGTCTGGCTGACATGGCAGACATGGCGGACTAAAGTCCGCGGTCCAGGGGTTTATCCGAATAACGGAATGCAGACTTTAGTCTGCCTGACATGAAAATTTCTAAATGAGAATCCTCGCCGTTGACCCCGGTTCCAAACGCCTTGGCTTGGCCATCAGCGACCCGACTGGCGCCATCGCCAACCCGCTGACGGTCATCCCACACGTCTCGCGCCTTCTCGATGCAGCGGCCGTCGCTGAACAAGCTGCCGTCCACGAAGCCGGCCTGATCGTCGTCGGCCAATCATTGGACGAGCAGGGCCAGCCAACTTTCGAAGGGCGGCGCGCAGCCCGTTTTGCATCTGTTCTACGCATGCAGACCAGCCTGCCAGTAGTTCTTTGGGATGAAGCTTTCACGACGCAGGATGCCCGCGCGGCGCGCATCGCGCTGGACGCCTCGCGCCAAAGGCGCGCCGGTCACCTCGACGACCTGGCAGCGTCTGTCCTCCTGCAATCCTACCTCGACGCGCATCCGTCAAGCTAACCCAACTCCTACGCCGCAGTTCCTAACTCCTAACTCCTAACTCCTAACTCCTAACTCGCAACTCCTATCTCGTATCTCATGAAACGCCGTTCTTCCTGTTTCCCCTTTTTCCTCCTCTTCTTCTTTGCCATTGGCCTCCTTGCGGCTATCCTCTTCACCCCAGTCCTGGCGGCGCAGTCTTACGGCCCGCCCAGCCCATACCTTAGCCCCTGGCAGCGCTTCAGTTACTCGGCCTCGCTCTTGTGGAACGCGGGCAATTTGACCGTTCCGCGCGATCCGAACGGCGCGCAGCAGATTTTCGTCATCGAAACGGGCGAGTCGGTCTTCACCATCTCGACCCACCTGCAGTCTGCCGGTCTGATCCGCGACGCCTCCACTTTCCGCATCTATCTGGTCTGGACCGGCCTGGATACCTCCGTGCAGGCCGGAAATTACACATTCAGCCCGGCCATGACCGCCATCCAGATTGCCCACGCGCTCCAGGATGCCACGCCCTCAGAAGTGGCTTTTGGCGTGCTGCCCGGTTGGCGGATGGAGGAGATCGCCGCGGCGCTCCCGACTTCTGGCCTGGTAATCACCCCTGAAGCATTCCTTTCGGCGGCGCGTTCCCCGTCTGCCCCCCTCGACTTTTGGCCGGCTGATGTCTCGGCGGAAGGATTTCTCTTCCCTGATACCTACACCCTGCCGCGCAGTTCCACGGCGGATCAGTTGGTGTCGGTTCTGCTCCAGGGTTTTGCCTCCCACCTGACGCCAGAAATAAGTGACGGGATTGCCCGTCAGGGTTTGAGCCTGTACCAGGGCGTAATCCTGGCCTCTATCGTCCAGCGCGAAGCAATCCGAGCAGACGAACAGCCGGTCATCGCTTCGGTATTCCTGAACCGTATTGCCATCGGCATGAAGTTGGATAGTGATCCCACGGTGCAATATGCCCTAGGCTACGACGCTGCCCAGGGCACGTGGTGGACGAATCCGCTAAGTTTGGAAGATTTGCAGGTGCAATCCCCGTACAATACTTATCTCGACGCTGGCTTCCCGCCCACACCAATCAGCAATCCAAGTCTGGGCGCGTTACTGGCAGTCGCGAACCCGGCGCAGACGGCTTATTACTACTTCCGCGCCCGCTGCGATGGCTCCGGTTATCATGCCTTTGCCGAGACGCTAGAACAGCAAATGCAGAACGCCTGTCCGTGAGCCAGATGACCCTTTAAGGAAACGATGCGTTCAGCCTGTTCAAGCCAACGGTTTGGGCGACCTGTAAAGCAGCCTGATATTCTGAGGATGTGATTGGACGGTTAAGCTCTGGGAATTGCAAAGCATGGTGCGCTGGCCGGTACTGATTCATTAGGTTCACATAAGTGTTCTTTGAAATCTCCTCAGCAATAAAGCGGAGGATTTCCTCGCTGCCTGCCAGGCCGTTTGGCAGCACCAGGTGTCTCACCAGCAAGCCGCGCTCGGCAAGGCCTTCTTCATTGATTTGCAGGTCACCAACCTGACGGTGCATTTCCTTTACCGCCGCTTGATTGATTTGCGGGTAATCGCGGATCTTTGAATATTGCAGGCCAACCTGTGCGCTGGCATACTTCATATCCGGCATGTAAATGTCAATCACATTCTCCAGTAGATGGAGGGCTGTCAGCGAGTCGTAGCCGCCTGTGTTATAAACCAGCGGCAGCCGCAGGCCAGCTTGCGCGGCGATAAGAACAGCAGCCAATATTTGCGCTACGACATGACTGGGCGAGACCAGGTTGATGTTATGGCAGCCGCGCTCCTGCAACTCCAACATGGCGGCAGCCAATTCTTCTAGATTGACATCCTCTCCTGCATCGGTTTGGCTGATATCGAAGTTTTGACAATATTGGCAGCGCAGGTTGCAGCGAGTGAAGAATATCGTTCCTGAACCGCGCCAGCCGCGCAATGGGTTCTCTTCGCCGTGGTGCGGCCCGAAGCTGCTCAACCTGGCCTTTTCCCCTGTCCGGCAGGGACCGAGTTTGTCCCCGCGCCGGTCCACCTTGCACTCCCAGCCGCACAGGTCGCAGCTCGAGAGATGGGCGGAGGCTTCTCCGGCACGGCGCTCGAGTTCACCGCTGCGAAGCAGTCTCAGGTAAGCAGGCTCGAAGCTGGTCATTTGCTCTCATTGATCATCTCCTGCCAGACGGCCAGCCGATCTCCGTGAAAGCCACCGGCAGGGAGGTGCGTTTGGCGATCACGGCATAGTAATCGGCCGGCAGGTCAGCGGGCGAAGCGAGAATAATTTATGGTTGAGGTGTGCGGGCAGATACATCACTTTTATGGCAGGGGCGGCGGAGGGCCTGGCGTCACCGTTGGTTCGAGGCAAAATCCAACCTGCCGGAGGGACGCGGCTGCGTATGCCATTTGCTCACGATAATAATCCGGGGGAGTGTTGGTATAGAAAAAGCCCGGCTCAGTATGGTACGCCAGCCAGGTGTTCAGAGAATAAACCACCCCATTGGCGCCCAGTTCAGCGATGGTATTGTCCATGGTCGGTCCTGCCGCGCAAGTATGGGGGTAACCTTCATTGTGGCGCGCCTCATGCGCCATTATGATCATCAGGCTCCACACCAATCCCCAACCGGATTGAGGATCCATCCACTGTGTGATTTCTTTTTGGCTCAGGTGAGCATAACCGGCCGTACTGACATTGATGATGTTCGCCGGCTCACAGCAAAAGCCATTTTCAATGTCACTCCGGAATCGAACGCCATCAATGGCATTGATGAGCCACTCGTACAGGGATTTGTCCGTCCACGGCAGCGGCTGGTCGAACTCGAGGTTTTTCATAAGCGATAACGCCTGATACGCCCCTCTTTGTAAGGGCGTAAGATTGGCTGATCCATCGGCGCGGGTGCAGGCGAGCGTGCCGACGGTGGGGTCGGATTCAAAGACGAGTCGAATATCAGCGTCTATGGAGGCGATCTCCTCAGCGGTGGGGCATCGTGCCAGAAAAGTATCAATATTCTCCGGCACGTGAGGAATTGACGTCTCTGTTGGAGAAGAGGTAATGGTCGGCGTCAAGGTGCGTATCGGCGCCGTGGTGACAGCCGGCATCGGGGTGAGGGTTGGCCTATGGGATTGGACTTCTTCAGGGGAAGGCCCGGCGACGGGCAAATTGCAGGCGCTGATCATCCCGGTGAGGATGGCCAGGATGATCATCCAGCGAATAATGGATTTGGCTTTCATTTGGCGCTCCTTTTTGCCAGTGAGAGTACAAATCTGGCGTCAAGGATTGCCCCCTCCGCTCTTCACGAATTCTTGCCAGACGGCCAACGCGGGTTTGGAGCGACCATTATTATAACGCAAAGAGACACTGGTGAAAGCCGGATTTGTCTGCGGGCCCAGATCGTGCGGAAAAGACCACAGGGACAGAGTAAGGTTGATATTCCTGGTAAGTTCGAAGAAGCGCCGGACGAAGGTAGTCTGTTCGGCCTCGCTGCCGCCGAAGGGAGAATCGGGCGCGGGCGCTAACGGCTCGGACGGCCAGCCGATCTCGGTAAAAGCCACCGGCAGGGATGTGTGCCTGGCGATCTCGGTATAGTAGTCAGCGGGGAGGTCGGAGGGGGCGGTGTAGAGCAGGAAGGGGTAAGTCGTAAAAGCAGCAAGGTCGAGGCGGTCGCCGAAGAGATCGAGCAGTTCCCACTGTGGCGGATTCTGCCCGTCGCCGGTGAAAAACTCCCCGCCGCGAAGCATCTCGTACTGGAAGACAGGAAAGACCAGCGTATCCGGCGAGGCGGCTTTGACCGCCTCGTAGGTTTCGGCGTAGAGGCTGACGAAAGCATCCAAGCCAGTTGAGTCGTGTTCGTAATAACGATTGATCTCGATGCCCAGCGCCAAATAAAGGGGCTGGTACTTTTCTGCGATGGCAGACGCAACCTGTTTGAATTTTTCACGCTCCTCGGCATTAGCCAGCGCGAGCGACAGTTCCAAACCGCCCTCGGGCTTATCGCGAAAAAAACCCAGGGCGATTAGCGGGGTGAAGTTGTAGCGTGGCGCCAGCCCGAAAACAGTATTTACCACGTTGGGGATTTGCCCCGCCGTTTCCGGGGAATCAGTCCAGTCGGTGTACGCGCCGAGCAGTTCGCCGGTTTCGGAAAGAGTCTCGTACAGGTTTATCCAGTCGTCCTGGGTTGAATTGGGGAAGTTGCGCGGGATGAGTCCGGCAATACCGAATTTTGGAACGTCGAGCGCCGGTTGGGGATTGGTGCTCGTGGCTGGCTGTGTGGCGGGCGGAGTCGCCAATCCGCAGCCCAGCGCAACCAGCAGGAGCGCCGCAATGAGCAGTGCGAGCCTGGCTTTCATTCATGGCTCCAGCCCGCGGCGATGCTCGGCGGCCAGAAATCCTCGGCGGGAGTGATCTTGGCGCCCGGCATCAGGGTGTAGCGATCCACCGGCGTTGGCGTTGAGGTAGGGGTGGGGGAGACCTGTTCGCAGGCAACCGTGAGGATGAACAGGATCAGGAGGGGGAAGGCAATTCCTTTCATTGCGCCGCCTCGATGAAAACGGGCGTCGCGCCCAGGTCAAAGGAAAGGATTCCCCCACTGGCCTCCAGGATTTGCGTTTCGGGTGCAGTTTGCCCGATTGCGGTTGGCGTCCGCGTTAATAGGGCGGAGGTGGCCTCAAAGGGAAGCTGGACGATTACACTGGGCGGCGTCTGGCCAGGAAGGTATAGGTTGCCGTCGTCGTACCACAGCACCCAGACCGGGACGGTGGGCATTTCGAAACGATAAGCCCAGATGCCAATCGCCGAAACTTGCCCTGAGAGACTCGAAGGGTCCAGTTTCTCGACCGAATTGAAGGCAGAGATTTTCTCGTTGACCAACTTCAGGGCGTACCAGACCGGACGACGGTCTCCGGCGCGCCGGGCTTTGCTCCACAGGTGGCCGGTGAACGGTAGTTTTCCTCCAGGTTCCTGGTTGGTGATGGTGGTGTCGGTCATACCCATGAAGAGGGACGCGCCGAGCATGGGTACGCTGGCTTTATCCGCTGCCGCGATACCGGTTTTCCAATCCTCCATGTTGCCGAGGTTGATGCCGAGAATGCCGCTGCCGGCGGAGACGACGATCTTACGAACCAGCCCGATTGCCATCTCTCCGTAGAGCCAGGCCTGGGCTGCATCGTGGTTGGCGTCGGCCGGATCAGCCACGGCGGCCAGCGCCGCGACGACCGCATCGCGCGTTTCGAGCGTGGCGGGAGCGAAGGGTGTGGGTGGTACGAAGCCTCCGTAACCGATGAGGGCCGACATGCTGAACGCATCGCCGATCCATATTGGTTTTTCGCCGCAGCCGTTGGCGTTCAGTTCGTTGCGTATCCATTGGGCGGTGAGGGGGATTTCAGCGTAATTGGCCAGGGCGTGAAAATCCACAATGTCGTAGGCGTCGCAGGCGGCCAGGATGGCGCGCATCTCCGGCACACTCTTTCTCATGTAATCTGCATCTTTTTGCAGGCGGCTCTCGATCTCGGCCTGGTCGGGATTGCCATCGAAGATATCCGCCATGAGCAACGCGACCAGCAGCACGTGCGCCTCGGAGTCGGCGGCTTTGATGGCCGGATAAGCGATGCGCAGAAGCCGCACATATTCCTCCGCCGTGCCGGGCCAGTAGCCGGTGAACTCACGTTCGACGCCATAATCGTGGATCGGATAAAGCAGCCCCGGCATATCGTCCACGCCATCGTGGTCGTAGCGTTCGACCACCGCGCTCACATAGGCGACATATTCACCCAGGTATTCCTCTTTGGGAAAAGTGTTGACATCTTTTGGTGCTACGCCCAGGGCCGGCGGCACGGAGGACGCCCATGGTGAGAGGGCGGCAAAATCCATTTGCAGACCGGTGAAGCCGGCCTGCTGGTACTCCAGCACCAGCGCGTCCAGTGGACCCCATTCGTACTTGCCCGGTTCCGGTTCGATGTTGCCCCAAATAATGAACGCATCCTGCAGTTTGGCGTAGGTGATGCCTGCGGCTGCGTACTCCTCTGCCACGCCCAGGATAGCGTACTCGACCGAGATGGTGAACTGCGGGCTGCTGATTGCGGGTTGTGGCGTTGGGCTTTGGGTGGTCTGGGGAACTGATGTGGGTGTTGGCGCGGTTGGGCCGCAGGCGATGGCAGCCAGCAGGAGCGCAGTGGCAGCCAGTAAAATCCGTTTCAAGGCGCGCCTCTACCTGCCAGGATCAGGACAGCCGCGAACAGGCAAATTCCGCCCAGCCCCAGGATAAGCCCGACGATGGCCGTCGCCTTCGCACGATTCTTACCTGCAAGGCCGGTCGCGCCCAACACTGCGCCGAGAAAGCCCAGGAAGGCGCTGCTCCCGCCGCAAATGAACAACGGCGTGCCGACGAGCTGGATCCATTGCTGTGCGACGCCTGTCAGCGCACACAAGCCGATGCCGAAAACCAAAGCCAATGAAAGGATGCTCAACACCAAGCTCGCATTGCCCAATGTGTTGGGTTGGTGGGGAGAAGGGGAAACTGACATAAGCGTGCCTCCTTTGGCGAAGAAGACGGACGAGTGTCACTCGGATATTATGCAATGGTTGGCGGTGGTGGAATGGCTGGGATGTTTTCTTTACGCCCAGTCTTGATGAAATATGAGCCGATCCAGGCTGCCAGTCCCACTGTGAGCAGAACCGCAGACTGGATGGCTATCTGTTCTGCCAGGTAGTGTAGGATATAGGTTACCAGGTTGCGACCGGTGGCGACGATATCGGCGGTAATGATTGGCGGAATGCGTGGGGCGGCAAAGTTCACCCAGGCCCAATTCAGTGCGGGCAGGATTGCAATCCCTGGGATGAGAGCAATTGCGCCTGCAAAGAAAAAGGGGATGCCCCACCAGCGCATCCATCCCTTGAGTGAGCGTACGCCGAAGATGGTCACCAGCATGAGCAGTCCCAGCGGCAGCAGAGGGCTGAGTCTCGATCCGAAGCGTACATTGCGAAGTGCGGTGATGGGATCGTCGCCGAGCGGCTCCCCGCCGCCACGTTGGGCTGGCTGAGAGGAAGGCTTGATGATTATGGCTTCATCGGGCATTTCCGTGAGCAGGGCGTTCAGTTGGCTCTGTAGTTCGGGGAGCAACAAGGCGAGGACCACTTCTGGCGGGTTGCATATCACCATTCCCTGCTCACCGCCAAGCGCGCCGGCGGCCATTTGAACCAGTTGCTCGTCCGTGCAAGGCGGCTGGGCAGTGATCAATTGGAGGAGGGCATCCTGGCCTGCCTGTCCGGCGAGACGGCTCTTCAACTTCACCAGCGACACGCTTGCGCTGTCTGTTTCACCATTGAGATAAGCGAACACCTGGTCGAGTACATTTTCAGTGATTGCCTGGAGTTCATTGGGCGGGACGAGGATGTTGATAATGGCCTCCCAGTCTGACGCTTTGAGGTTTTTCATAAAGGGCGGCATTCCTCCTTGATCACCGCCTCCCAGGTTGCCAAAATTTCCCATTCCGTTTTGTCCGAAGCAGGGAGTTATCTGCGCTATCTCCGCCTCGGTTGGCGCCCGCGTGCTGTTATAAAGCTCATTATAGGCGGTCTCGCCGATGGCTTGTTTCACGCACGCCTGGACATCTGGCGGAGCAGTGGGCAGGGGATTCTCTCCGCTTGGTTGCTCGCTGGTCGTCGAAGTTGTTCCTCCGCCGTACTGATCCAGGCAAGGCTGGATCGCCTGCATTTCAGCCTCGGTGGGTTTTTCTTTCCCACTGGCGAGAGTGACATATCTTTCATTGCCCAATGTCTGTTCGTAACAGCCCCTTAGATCGGGAGAGATGTCCTCACACAGCAGCGGGTTCTCGGCGCATGGGTTGTAGAATATGCTCGTTGTCAAAAGATTGCCAACGATTCCAGGCAGGCGTTCATAGATTTGCTGGTCAGCTAAAGCATCCTTGTACAGATCGGCGGCGAACAGTTTACGTTCGATGTTGAAGAGCAATATAGCCAATACGGCCGCGATCACGAACAGGATAGCGAAGATAACCGCGATGGTTTTCGATAGGACGATCAATACCTTACGCATCGCTTTTTCCTCCGGTCTATGCACAAAGGGATGGTGGCTCAAAGTAAGTGATGAGCTTTGTGGGGCGGGATGTTATCCCGCCAAATCAAGGGTATGCGGGATGTTACCCCACCAAATCAAGGGTATGCGGGATGCCATCCCGCACCACATCACTTACTCGAATACCACTATCCACAAAGGATTATGAGCTTATCCACTTACAACACTTGCTGCCGAATCCGGATACTGGCGGGGCTGCCCCACGTTATCTCAACGAATTCCTTTTTTCTTGTCTACAATTTCGATGTAATCTCTCGTTTCTGTTTTTCTCAGCGAGCCTCCCAGGAAGGTGATGAGTTCTGTCGCCAGTTGCGCCTTGTGTTCAGCATCGGAGCGGCTCCAGGTGCGGCTCTTGATTTCCAGGTAATCCACCGGTTTCGGGGTCTCGAAATGGTCGAGGTTGACATAGAACTCCGTGTCCCGGAAATTCACCAGCCAGCGCAGGCGAACCTTATCAATTGGGACGACGGAAGTAGGCTTGAAGTACTCGCGATAGAAGCGCAGGCTGTTGGTTGCGGGCGCCAGGTAGCGGCTGCGCGAGAGCAGCACGTCATGCCTGAAACCGCCTTCGCGTGCCGGGCCAATCAGGGTCAGTCGGACACGGCTGTTGACGACCTCCTCCTTCGGGCCGATGAACTCGTCTTCGCGGTACCTCAAGCGGCCCTGGGATGGATCGCTGAAATTAAAGTAATTATCATGCTGATGGTAATGTCTCTGATAGACGATCTTGACCTCGGGCCGGCGGAGCGCCTCCTGGACCGGAGCCGGGTCATCCAATTTGACTTTTACCTGCACCTCGAAAGACTCCTCCTCGGATGAACCGCCCAGGGCGACCAGCTTCGATAGCACGGATTGCTCCCGTTCGATAAGGAAGGTATCAATGCGCCGGGCGTACTCTTGCGCCTGCACCAGCAATTCGGCTTCGTTCAGCGTCAGCAATTGACGGTCGCGCATCAGCCACTTGCCGTTGACCATCACGTCGGTCACGTCGCTGGCTTTGCTGGCGTAGACGATCTGAGCGTAGGCGTTGTGCGCATCGCGGCGGAAACGCGGCGCGTTGTGCGCTGGCGTTATGGCGACCAGGATCAGGTCGGCGCGCTTGCCCGGTTCGAGCGAACCGGTCAAGGCTCCAAGATGCAATGCCGCCGCCCCGAGACGGGTCGCCATGCTCAAAGCAGTCGAGGCAGGGACGGCGGTTGGGTCGTTGCTGACGGCCTTTGCCACAAAAGCGGCCAGACGCATTTCCTCGAACATATCCAGGTCGTTGTTGGAGGCCGGCCCATCCGTGCCGATGCCGACATTCAGGCCCACCTCAAGCATCTTCTGAACAGGCGCGAAACCCGAAGCGAGCTTCAAGTTGGAGGAAGGGTTGTGCGCCACGCCCGCACCGGCGTGCAGCAGCGTGCGCATTTCACCCTCGTCCACGTGGACACAGTGCGCCGCCAGCACTTTGGCGTCGAATAGGCCCTGCTTTCGGACGTAGGGGACGACCGGCATGCCGTTCTCCTTGCGCATGTTCTCGACTTCTAAGGCCGTCTCGGCGAGATGGATATGAAGAGGCACGTCAAACTCGACCGCCAACTGAGCCGTGGCGCGCAGGATTTCGGGTGTGCAGGTATAGGGCGCATGCGGCGCGACGGAGGGTTCGATGAGCGCATGTCCTTTCCAGCGCTGGATAAAGTCACGCGCGGCCGCCAGTGAGTCTTCGTACGATGCAGCGTCCGGTGTGGGAAACTTGAGCACGGTCTGCGAGCAGACAGCGCGCAAACCCGCCTCGGCCGTGGCTTTAGCGACATCTTCCTCGAAGTAGTACATATCCGCGAAACAGGTCACGCCGCTGCGGATCAGCTCGGCGCAGGCCAGGCGCGTTCCCAGGCGAACGAAGTCCGGCGAGACGAACTCGCGTTCGACCGGCATCATGTAGCCCATCAGCCAAACGTCCAGGCGCAAGTCGTCGGCCAGGCCGCGCAGCAGCGTCATCGGGACGTGGGTGTGCGCATTGACCAGCCCGGGCATCAGCACTTTCCCGCCGCCGTCCACAATCTGGGCAGCGCTGTAGCTGGCGCGGATTTCCGCCTCCGGCCCGATGGCAACGATGGAGTCGCCCGTCACGGCCACCGCGCCGGGTTCGTATTGGTGGAGTTCTTCGTCCATCGTTAGGACGAGGGCGTTGACGAGGAGGAGGTCTACGGTTTGGGTCATTCAGGCTCCTTGAGATGCATTATAAAAGAGCGGCATGGGAATGCCGCTCTTTTGGGCGTTTACTTTGACGGTAATAACAATCGAATTTTTCAAGCGTCTCTGCCGCTTGAAGATCGTCGCGTGCGGTTTCCCACCAACGCCAGGCTTCGAGGACATTTTTACTCAGACTCATATAACGTAATTCCTTCCTTCAATGCCTGTCGGATGAACGTCCGCTCTTTGATCGCTTCCAGTTCTTTTGGCGTATAGATGAGCGCATCCACGGCATATTGCCTTGCGGCTTGTCCAAGCGCAAGTAGGAGGCCATCGTAGCGATCCCAGAATCGCTTCTGCGTTTCCTGAATTAAGATCAAGTCCACGTCGCTATGCTGTGTTTCCTCGCCACGCGCAAGCGACCCGAACAGGATCGCCTTTCGGATGTTATATTGCCTGAATATTGGCGACATACTATGGCGTAAACCTGTAATAGTATCCATTTTTAAATTATAGCACGAGAATGTTATATCAATTGACCAGTTTTGTGATTGTTTTCATCTAGCGATGGTGTTCCACTCGTTCCCGCCGTGGACGCCTGCCACGATCAAGCGTTCGCTCGGCCCGCTGCCGAACTGGTAGACCTCCAGCGGCCGCCCGCTGACCGAAAAGCCGATGATAAACATCCCCTGGCTTTGTGGGGTTGGGGTCGGCGTCGAAGTTGGCAGCGGCGTGGCAGTTGGCGACGCCGAAGGAAGCGGGGTAACGCTTGGCCTGACAGTGGGCGATGAAGTGACGGTTAGCGTTGACGTTTCAGTAGTCGGCCATGCAGTGACCGCAGGATCAGTTGGAGTGACAGCTTGCGGCAGTGAGCACCCCATCCCAACCAGGCCAAGGAAAACGATGACGAAAAGCCCTTGCGCGCCTGGCAAGCACATGGTCAGCCGGAAATCCCCTGAACGCACCGCCGGAGACAGTCCAAGCCTATATTCGTCGCCCAGCGCGGCGCGTTGCGCGGGTGTCCGCCATAGGTCAGGTGACGTTCTTCTTTTTCCTGCGGCGTGAGGATGAGGATCGTGACAGCTTGCCGTTCTTCATCAACCGACAGAGTGATGCCCAATGCGGCCAACGACCGGTTTTCGCGACGCGCTTCTCCGAACGCTTCTTCGAGCGCATCTTCCATCGCCTCAGGCTGGACTTTATGCCTGATCCCACCAACGAAAGCTGGACTCCCGAGACGGACAAGTCGCTCGATCAGCGCGCCGTCCAGTCCGCTTTCGAGACAGGCCAGGCTCCAGCCCCGCGCCGCCACCGCCTTGAGCGTGACCGCTTCCAGGGTGGCGTTATCCGCCCCGTAGATGACTGTTCCCAATCGCTCGTGGACATCCGCCTCGATAGCGTTGAGCATCCGATCAGCTTCGGCCTCGCTCCCGGCCTTTGCGGCGATGCGGATGTCTATAATGCCAGAGTGCGCGCTCAGGCCGACGGTCGGGTTGGTCAGGGATTCCAAGTCGCCGATTTGCTCGTCTATCCAGGCTTCCCCGACTCCGCCAGTGTGCAGAGTGCGGATTTTGATGACATCGTGCAGGTTGTAATGTTTCTGAAGATAGGGGATCACGGCCTGCGTCAGGAGCGTTTCCATCTCGCGCGGCACACCGGGCAGAGAGATGACGACGCTCGCCCTCACCCCCGGCCCCTCTCCCTGCCCCCTTCGGGGGTGCTTCGCGAGGAGAGGGGAGACATTGACGATGAACGCCGGTGCCGTGCCAACCGGATTTTCGATGGATATTGCGCCCTTCGGGATATAAGCCTGTCGTTTCTGGTTCTCGGTTGGGGTGCGACCATAGCGCGCCACGCGGGCGGTGATCTGCTCCCATAATTCTGGTCGGAATTCTAATTCCACGCCCACAGCTTGCGCCACGGCCTGCCGGGTTGGATCGTCCACAGTTGGGCCGAGGCCGCCGGTAGTGATGACGATCTCGGCGCGCGCCAGCGCCTCACGAATGGCCTGGGCAATGCGCCCGGCGTTATCGCCGATGGTGCTGGTGCGGAATAGATCCACGCCCAGGCCGCGCAGCGTCCGCGCAATGAAGCGGGTGTTCGTGTCAGCGGTTTCGCCGAGCAGAAGCTCGGTCCCGATAGCGATGATCTCTGCGGTTGGCATGGTGGGGTGGTCTCTGTGCGTTTGTTGCCATCCACGAAGGGGTGATTATTGATCAACGAATCCAGCAGTGCGGCCGCCTTCCGGAATATGTCCGGGTACAGTTCCTTTCCATCGAATGTGGCCTGCGGGCGAGCCGCCGCTGATTCCAACAGCCCCAGATTGTGAACTCCGTGGTTGCCGCCCGTTTCAGCGATCAGGCGTGCGTGGATGAATAATATCTGCAGTGCTGTTGCCTGTCTTGAAAATTTTGCGCAACATGGGTTTGCTCCTCTCGTGTAATTACATGGTAAGTATATCACTTCCAGCTACACAACGTTGTATTCCTGGATCAACCGGCCTTCCTCGAACCGCGCCAGATCGAGCATGGAAACGTCCACGCTTTGGAATTTTCCGTCGAGGATGTATTCGGCCATTAATTTCCCGGAGATCGGTCCGTGCATGAAGCCATGCCCTGAAAAACCGGCCACTACGTAAAAGCCTTCCAGCGGCATTTTCCCGAAAATAGGATGGGCGTCTGGCGTGACTTCGTATAGACCAGCCCAATGTGACACCAGACCAGCCTTTTCGAGCAGGGGCATACGCGCGGATGCCGCCTCGAGGTTCACAAGCTCGAAGGCTTCATCCACGTTTTGATCGAAACCGGGCGACTCGTTCGGGTTGGACATGCCGGTCAAGAGTCCGTCTCCTTCGCGGTGGAAATAAAGGGATTGGGCAAAATCAATGACGAACGGAAAATCTGCGGGCAGTTCGGGCAACGGGGTGGTGGTCAACATTTGGCGGCGCAGGGGGGTGATGGGGATGTGGACTCCGGCCATTTTTCCGAGGCGACCAGCCCAGGGTCCGGCCGCGTTGACGACGGTTGGCGCGGCGACAAAACCTTTGTTCGTCTCCACACCTTCAACCTTCCCAACTTCGACTTTCATCCCCGTGACTTCCACGTTGTTCAGCGCCTCGACTCCCATTCGTTGCGCCGCTCCGACGTAACCCATGACGACGCTGTTCGGGTCTACCAGCCCATCGTTGGGATTGAACGTCCCTGCCAGGGCATCCTCGAAGCGCATCCGGGGCGCTCGCCGGCGAGTTTCGTCGCCGGTCAGCCACTCGGTTTGAACGCCAAGTTTGTGCTGGAGTTCCACGTTGCGACGGAAATATTTCACATCTTCGGGTTTAGTGAGGGCAAAAAGATAGCCGCACTTTCGATAGTTGATTTCCTGCCCGATCTCGTCTTTGAAACGTTCCAGCATCGGCAAGCTTTCCAGTGAGAGGCGGATGTTGATCTCGGTGGAGAACTGGTAACGAACGCCGCCCGCGCACCGTCCCGTTGCCCCCTGGCCGAAGAATTCTTCTTTTTCGAGCAGGAGGATATTTTTCTGACCGCGAGCGGCCAGGTGATAGGCAGTGCTGGCCCCCATCACGCCGCCGCCGATAACGATGATGTCAGCAGTTTTTGGAAGATCCAAGTTCTATTCCTCCATGCCCAGATAAGCCTTCTGCACCATTTTGTTTTGCTGGAGTTTCTTAACAGTATCGTGCAGGACGATCTCTCCGGTCTGCAGAACGTAACCGCGACTGGCGACAGTGAGCGCCATCAACGCGTTTTGCTCGACCAGTAGAATGGTCGTTCCTTCCTTGTTGATCGCCTTGATGGTCTCGAAGATGCTCTCGACCAACACGGGCGCCAGGCCCATGGATGGTTCGTCCATCAGGAGCAGGCGTGGATGGGCCATCAAAGCGCGGCCGGTGGCGAGCATCTGCTGTTCGCCGCCGGAGAGTGTGCCTGCAACCTGACTGTGGCGTTCCTTTAGACGTGGAAACAGGGTGAAGACGCGTTCAAGATCAGCGGCAATTTCCTGTTTACTCTTCCGACTGTACGCGCCCATCTCCAGGTTTTCAGTGACGGATAGGCGAGCGAAGATGCGTCGCCCTTCGGGCACCATGGACATACCCTTGTAGACAATCTCGTGCGGCTTGTAGGGGGCCAGATCCTCACCATCCAACCGGACGTGCCCTTCGCTAGGTTTCATCACGCCGGTAATTGTGCGCAATGTGGTGGACTTCCCCGCGCCGTTTGCGCCGATGAGTGTGACAATTTCGCCCTTCTCGACGGTCAACGAGATTCCCTTCAAGGCATGGATGTTGCCGTAATACGAATGGATGTTTTCGACTTCGAGCATTGGCATAGGAAATCCCTCCACTAGGCTACTGCAGCACTTTGTTGGCGAGGCCACTTGCGGCGCCACGCCCCAGATATGCCTCGATCACGCGCGCGTCCTTTTGGATCTCGTCTGGCGTCCCTTCGGCGATCTTCACGCCGAAGTCCAGCACGGTGATCAGTTCGGAAATCCCCATTACCACGCGCATCTGGTGTTCGATGAGCAGGATGGTGATGCCTAACTCATCCCGCAGGTGGCGGATGAAGTTCATCATCTCTTGTGTTTCGCTGGGGTTCATGCCCGCGGTCGGCTCATCGAGCAGGAGCAAATGGGGCTTGCTTGCCAGGGCGCGGGCGATTTCCAGCCGGCGCTGTTGGCCATAAGGCAGATTCTTTGCCATCAGGTCGCCTTTGCCGGTCAGGCCGACGAATTGGAGCAATCGCTTCGCCTCCTCTACGGCTTCATGCTCTTCTTTCATCGTGCGTGGATCGTGCAGGATGGCGCCGAGCAAATTGGATTTCAAGAGGGGGTGCATTCCCACCAGGATATTCTCGACCACCGTCATGTTCTGGAACAGACGGATGTTTTGGTAGGTGCGGGCTACGCCAAGATGCGTGACGCGGTCGGGAGAAAGGCCGGTGATATTCCGATTTTCGAGGAATATCTCGCCTTCCTCGGAGGTGTAAAAGCCGGTCACGCAGTTGAAGAACGTAGTCTTGCCGGCTCCATTGGGCCCAATAATACTGTGGATGCCCTGTTCCTTGACCTCCAGGTCAATCTTGCCCAACGCTTCCAGACCGCCGAAGCGCTTGGTGACTTTTTTTGCAGTTAGAATGGCCATTAAATCATCTCCTGCCACCGGGATTTTTTAGTGCAGGTTGCGGTTCTTCGACTGGCGCGAGTTCCTTCTCCTCATGCAATTCCAGTCTGCGGCGTGCTTCGGGCAGCAGACCTTCAGGACGCACCAGCATCATGGCGACCAGCAATGCCCCATACACCAGGTAGCGGTATTCCGCGAATTCTCGCAGAATATCTGGCAAGCCCATCAGGACCAGGCCGCCGACGATGACGCCAGGGATGCTGCCCATGCCGCCGATGATGATCAGCGACACCACGTTGATCGAGACCAGCAATTGGAAACTTTGTGGGTAAGCTGACGACAACTTGGCGGCAAAAAGGGTTCCGCCCAGGCCGGCGAAGAAGGCGCCGCTCATAAAAGCCAGCAGTTTGGTGGTCACGTGGTTGATGCCCATTGCCTTGGCCACGTCTTCGTCCTCGCGCAGAGCCATCCAGGAGCGGCCGAGGCGCGAGTCCTTCAAGCGAGTGGCAATGAAGGTGGTAATAACGATACCTGCCAGGATCACATAATACAGCATCTGCT
>Ga0210014_1001227_pt1 | contig 19595 bp, 19 predicted proteins | sample CryGeymeta201519_FD_183983 | JGI IMG/M metagenome (GOLD analysis project Ga0210014, IMG submission 183983) | Groundwater microbial communities from Crystal Geyser aquifers in Utah, USA - Crystal Geyser metaG 2015-19 (SPAdes) (version 2) | ecosystem: Environmental > Aquatic > Deep subsurface >...
TTGAACCAAAGAAATAATAGCAAGGCAGTAGTATTGCTAACGAAAGACCGATAGTCCCAAACACGAAAGCTGCTATTTTACCCATATTTTCTCAACCTCCTTTGTTTTTTTATTGTCCGCTAGTCATCAGCCCACTCCTTTTCTCCTCAATTACAACCCTTTTCATCGAAATTTCAAAGAGCTGTGCTTAATGATACCACAAGATTAAATATTTTGTCAAGTTTAAGGGGGTTAAAATAAAAAACGCCCAGAGCTTTTCGCTAAGGGCTTTTATAAAAAGAAGAGTTGCTTTAAAAGGTTTTAGTTTTCGTAGAAAAAAGGGGGGTTGGGCTATCAGCAAGGTCTTGGCATGATTCCGCCTGCGACTCCGCCGCTGGTGTGGACAAAGTAGGCTGTTATGGTTTTGTCAGAGTCTACGGTGTCGGTGACTGGGTTAGTTGTTACGGTTTGGAAATCAATTGTCCAGTATAGGAAGGTGTAGCCTTCTGATGGTATAGCGTTGACTGTTATTTCTGTTCCTCTGTTGAAAGGGTATTAGATTAAAGGCCTGCTTTGGAAATTATTTTTTCTCTTCTTCTTTTAGGTACTTTTTGTAGTATTCCTGGGCTTTGGCGACGGCTTTTTCTGGGTTTTTCAAGATCGAATAGCTTGTATTCGGTGAAATTTTTTGACATTCGCTGAAGAAATTCACAACCTTTTTTACATTTCCTTCGTAAATCGCTAATCCACCGGCAGTTTGGTACCACATCCTCGCTCTTATTGCATCGCCGGATTTTTCAAAATCTTTTGCTTTTTCTTCAGCTTCTTCCATTGAAGTTCCTATCTTTCGAGGGTCTAAATACATTGTGTTAAACAATGCTTCATAGACTTCTTTATCATCACCGCAAAGCTTTTCTAGGTCAGTGATTATCTCTTTTACTTCTTCAATTTTCTCTTCTTTTTTCTTTCTTAATAATTTGTCAAGGATCTTCAATTTTATTTTTCCTCCGCAAATTTTTAAATAGCTATTTCATAATACCATAAAAACAAATATTATGTCAAGTTTAAAAAAGGGCCCGAAATAGGGCTCATTTGTTTTAATTTTTCTCAATACTTTTTATAAAATTTTTAAAGATCGAAAGATTCTCTTCATTTAGATCTAATTGATATCTTTTGCATCCACCCGCACCTTGAGCAATTCGAAATTTTTTGAACTTGGTTCCCAAAAAGAGAGCCCTAACTAGCCAACAGATGAGCTGGGTAGTAACTTTTATATTTTCTTTTTCTTCAATTTCCTCTTTAATAATTGTTGGATTAATAGTAAACCAAATCTTAACTTCTCCAGAGTCATTTGAGAAATCTTTCACTCGCTCATAGACTGTCTCCATTTTTTGAACTATATGACAAACGATCGAATAGTGAGGTTGCTTTTTTCCTTTTACGAGGGGTAAATATCTTAAGATTTTTGGCATTCAGTTTTACCTCGATTTTTAAAGGTCTTTATTTTTAAAATAGCACAACGAATTTGTTATGTCAAATCAATTAAAAGCTTTACAAATTTAATAATATTTGCTATAAAAAATGGAGGGATAAAATTGGAAGTAAAACGTTATTGCAATCCTCAATATAAAAAAAGGTGTAAAGATAGGAGAAGTAAAGACAGACGTTGTTTCTTCGAAGGACGTTGCAGTCAACAAGTAATCAAAGTTAAAGAATATGGAAGAAAATATAAATTCGTTAAAATCTAAAGATAGCACATTTAAAAAGGCTGAGAAATTCAGCTCTTTTTTATTTTGTTTTTAATATGATATAAATAAAAAATGAAAAAGAAATTGCCAAAATTAATCGCCGTTTTAGGTCCCACTGCTTCAGGGAAGACAAAATTGGCAATAAAACTGGTAAAAAAATTTAATGGGGAAATTGTTTCGGCTGATTCAAGACAAATTTACAAAGGAATGGATATTGGTACAGCCAAACCAACGAAAAAAGAAAGGCAAGGTATCCCCCACTATCTTTTAGATGTTGCTAGCCCAAAGAGAAAATTTACCGTTGCTCAATATCGAAAATTAGCGATAATTGCAATAAAGAAAATTTTAAAGAAAAAGAAAATTCCATTTTTAGTTGGCGGAACAGGATTTTATATCCAGGCAGTGGTTGATGGAATTGTAATCCCGGAAGTAAAGCCAGATTGGAAATTGAGAAAAAAATTAGAGAAAAAATCAGTTGAGGAACTTTATAAAATCTTAAAAAGACTTGATTCCCGGAGGGCTAAAACAATTGAGAGAAAAAATCCTCGAAGATTAATTCGGGCAATTGAAATTGTAATGAAAACAAAAAAACCAGTTCCACCATTAAAATTTCAACCTCTACCTTACCCGGTTTTAATGATCGGGATTAAAAGGAATAAAAAAGAGCTTCAAAATTTAATAAGAAAAAGGTTTTTTAAGTGGTTAAAACAGGGATTAATTAAAGAAGTGGTGAATTTAAAGAAATCGGGTCTCTCTTGGAAGAGAATTGAAGATTTTGGAATTCATTACCGAGTAATAGCTCGATATCTACAAAATAAAATAGGAGATAAAGAAATGGTTGAAAATTCGATAAGGGAGATTCAAAATTATGCCAGAAGACAGTTAACTTGGTTCAAACGTGATGAACGAATTTATTGGATAAAAAAATATTCAGAAGCTGAAAAATTAGTAAAAAATTTTTTGAAATAAAAAAGAGAGGGCTGGATCCTTCTTTTTTTTCGAGGAGGAGAAAGGAAAATCTCTCAAAAGCTTTTCAGAACCCTTTTGGAGGTAATGTCATCATGCAAATATCTGTCTCGAAAAAGAAGGTGCCTTCTCTTTAAGGTACTATTTCATTTTAATTCTTTTAAGATTTTCGTCAAGAGGTTTTTAACTATTTCGGGATGGGCTTTGCCTTTTGTTTTTGCCATCACTTGCCCGATTAAAAATTGAAGTGCTGTTCCCTTCCCTTTTTTGAAATCTGAAACTGCTTTTTGGTTTTCGGCGACGACTTTTTGAATAACTTTTTCGACTTTTTTTTCGTCGGTAATCAGCGAAAGTCCTTTTTCTTGGATAATATGGGAAGGGTCAGCTCCAGTTTTAAACATTTCTTCAAGCACGATTTTAGCGATTTTGCTTGAAATTTTTTCTTCGGCAATTAAATTGATAAATTCAGCGAAGTTTTCCGGAGTAATTAAAAAATTTTTATCCGAAACCGAAGCTCCTTTTAATAAACCTTGTAAATCGGTAATCAAATAATTTGTGGCTAATTTTATTACTTTTGAAAGTTTTTCTTTGGAAAGTCTTGGTTCAAACTCGCTGACAACTTTTTCAAAATATTCTCCCAATTCTTTATTTTGTACAAAAACCTCAATACTTTTTCCATCTAATTCGTACTCTCTTTTAAATCTCTCCCTTTTTTGCTGGGGAAGTTCGGGGATTTCGGCTCTGATTTTTTCAATTTCTTCTTTTTCAAAATGCAAAGGCGGCAAATCTGGTTCAGGAAAATAGCAATAATCATGGGCGTATTCTTTTTCCCTCTGAGAGACAGTCGCTCCCCTTACATCATCCACGCGAGCGCCAGCGACGCGTGAAGATGAACGAAGTTCATCGACCACGCGAGCGCCAGCGACGCGTGAAGATGAACGAAGTTCATCGACCACGCGAGCGCCAGCGACGCGTGAAGATGAACGAAGTTCATCGACCACGCGAGCGCCAGCGACGCGGCGAGATGAAGCGGTAGCTTCATCAAGCCAACCCCGCGTTTCTTGAATCACTTTTTTGCCCGCCTTTAAAATTCTTGTTTGTCTTTCAATCTCGTAATCAATCGATTTTTCAACTGCCCGAAAAGAATTCAAATTTTTAATTTCCACCTTCGTTCCCAATTTCCCTTTTTCTCCTAAAGAAATATTGGCTTCTACTCTCAGTTGACCTTTTTCCATATCAGCATCGGAAACATCTAAATATCTCAAAATTAACTGGAGTTCCTCGGCAAATTTTCTAGCTTCTTTTGCTGAATTTAAATCCGGTTCAGTAACCAATTCCATCAATGGAATCCCAGCCCGATTAAAATCAACCAGGGAATAGTCTTTTTCATGTTTTAATCTTCCAACATCTTCTTCTAAGTGAACTTCTCGAATCCTGACTCTCGCGAATTTTCGCGAATTTGAAAGCGAATCTACACGAATATCTAAATAACCATTCTTGCAAAAAGGCATATAAAGCTGTGAAATTTGATACCCTTTTGGTAGATCGGGATAAAAATAATTTTTTCTATCAAATTTGGAACATTTAGGAATTTGACAATTTAACGCCAAACCGGTTTTAATTGTTTTTTTGACCGCCTCTTCGTTTATTACGGGGAGCACCCCTGGGTGGCCCATACAAATAGGGCAGATTTCAGAATTAGGAATCACTGCATTAGGGTTATTTCCACAACTACAAAACATTTTACTTTTTGTATTCAGCTCCACATGTATTTCGAGGCCAACAATTGGTTGATAGTCCATAATTTCTAAATTGCATTATATACCACATTTTCTACGATCGTAGAAATTATAGTATATTTTATGTCTTTAGCTCTTTGATAATTTCAACTCCTGAACTGGTGCCAATTATATCGGCACCGGCTTTTATTGCTTCTTTGGCATCAGAAAGTGTTCTGATCCCTCCGGCAACTTTTATTAAAAGGCCTGGAGCTCCTTTTCTCATTAATTTTAGATGAAAAAATTTTTCCTTTAATTCTCGATGTTCAAGGGGGTCTTTCTCAGTGGCAGTCTTGACGCAAAAAGCACCAGCTTTTTTGACAATTTGTGAAGCTCTAACAATTTCTTCATCGGTCAAGTAACCAGAACCAATGATAACTTTTGTCGGCAAAATTTTACAAATTGCTTTTAAATCTTTTAAAATCTTTTCCCATCTTTCATGCTTTATATCTGGAATTGAAATCACAACATCTAATTCATCGGCTCCATCCCTTTTTGCTTTTTGACAAATTTTAATTCTCTTTTTATGAGAACTATCCCCTATTGGCGGATCAACCAAACAAATAGTTTTAATCTCCCTAAAGGAGCTTAGCTCCTTTTTAACCAATTTTACCCATTCCGGCCTAACACAAACTCCCCGAAAACCATAAATTTTGGCTTCCTGACAAGTTTTTTTAATATCTTTGGCTGTAGCATCCTTTTTTATATCTGTGTGGTCGATTATTTTTGCGATTTTCAAATTTAAAATTTTATTTTTCATAAAGTTCTTCTCTCAAAAATCTAGCCAAGGCATATAAAACATCGTGTTCAAAGCTCTCTTGGCGATTAGAATACCCTTTTAGGAAAAATCCCACCGCTCCCCATTTTTGCTTAGTATTTTTTACTCCTTGGAGTTGATCCATAATATCCCCCAATTCCTCTCCTTTTTCAAGTCTCTTTACTATCTTTTTTGGTAAGAGAATTCCATTGCTACCACTGATACCTAATCTTCCCTTCTTATCGATAATAGCCACCGCTCCTCTCATTAAAACTCCAAATTTAGTTTTCTCATAACCTCCTTCAAGGCCTACTCCAAAATCAGCCTTTCCCTTTTTAAAGGCAACTTTTGCCCGATTGATTGCTCCTTGAGCGGTTTCTTCCCAAGAAGAAGGGGTATGAGAAACGCCAGAATTCACTTTGACGCTTAAAATTTCTATCTTACCAAAAATTCGCCTAAAAACATTTTCTGTGGCCTTAATTTTAACAGGATTTTGAGAGCCAACAGCTACTTTCATAATTTTTCATTGACAATTTTTTTAATTTGAGAAAAAACTTCCTCAATCGACTTTTCTCCGTCAATCACCACCCATTTGGAAAAAATTTTGCCTTTAATTAGTTTTTCATAAGAGTCCCAAATTTTTTTCAAAAATTTCTTGTCTGCTTCATTTCTATCAAGATCTTTCTTTTCTTTATATTTTCTGCTCATTGAGACTTCAGGCGAAACCTTTAAATAGATTATTAAATCGGGCTTTGGAAGTTTAAACCTTCGAGCTAATTCCAATGCTTTTTTTATTGAAAAACCTCGCAGGCCTTGATAAGCGAGAGTTGAACTAAAATATCTATCACAAATCACAATTTTACCCTCGCCAATCCATTGATTTATTTTCTCTCTGTCTTTAATAAAATCAGTAAAATAAAGGAGAAACTGGATATCGACCGAAAATTCATATTGTTTATGGAGATATTGATGAATTAGTTTTCCTATCGGTCCTTCATAATCAGGGTAGTATAATCTTTCAACAGATTTACCTTGCCTTTTTAAATAATCAAATAATAATTTAACTTGAGTTTCGCATCCTGCTCCGTCAATCCCTTCAAAAACAATGAGTTTTCCGGGATGGTGATTTTTTATCATTATTCTATTATATAAATTTTTCAAAAAATAAAAAAGCCCTACGATTATTCTTCGTAGAGCATATTTCTTCAAGGAGCTATATATTTAGGGGAGAAGACAGTAGTTCAAATACCAGTTGAAAAATTGGCAGGCCGGGAGAAAGCACTATAGGGCGATTGCCAGAGTTTTTAATATTAAGCTCTACCTTTCCAACGAATCCTGGTAAAAGATAAGCTGGCTCTCCAATGATTTCCAGACCGTGTGTTGCAAATTTGCTTCCAATGCCAATTTGAGCTACTAGATCTGCTGGGATTCCGAGGAATTGGCGGGTTTCTACTCTTAGAAAATCTCTTGGGTTGGGATGGAGAAAAACTTGTTCTTTATCAGAAATTTCAAATTTCTCTTTTAGAGTTTCTGGTCGAGAGAAATCAATGCAAATTTCTTTAAGGAATCCTGGACTTTCTGGAATTTTTATCTTTCCTATTTCAAGTTCTAAAGAGAGAACCTCTAGCATTTTGCTTATATCTGGAAAAGGACTAATGACAACCTTCCCCTCATTTATCAATTCTTTTACTCTCTCAAGACCGGCTGGAGTAGAGACAGGTGCTACCATAGTCAGCCTTTCTAAAATCTCTTTACCAGACAGGATCATTCTTTTACCTCCTTTTCAATTTACGAACCTCTAATTATCTCTAACATAAATAAAAATTCCTGTCAACTTTTTAATCAAATCATCTCCCTCAAAACTTTAATATATTCTGGCTTCCAATTTTTTTCTTCTTTGCTATAAAAACTTTCAACGTCCTTTATCAGCGATTTTAAAATCGAGAAGCTCGTTTTTATCTTCCTTTTTTTTAAATTCAGACAGGCTCCTTTTATTAATCTTTTTTCAAAATTTTTTGGTTTATTTTTAATTTTTTTTCTATCCTCAAAAAGTTTTCTTTCACTTTCCAAATACATTTTATTAAAGACATAAAAAAAGAAAAGAATTTCTTCGGCGCACTTTATTATAAAATAAATTGTAGATGGTAAATCTCTTTTTTTAAAAGCATATTCAGCTCGGGAAAGTTGCATTTTAGCATGTAGTACATTTGCCCTTAATTCAAACTGTCTTATATCCTCGGGATAAGGTTTAATTTCTTTCTTTAATTTCTTTATTGCTCCTCCTGGATCATATAATATTTTTCCACTTAAAACCAATGATCTAGAGAAAATCCAATCCATTTGTCTGAATCTTTTCTTTAGTTGATCGATTGTGAGATAAATTGTATGGAGAGGTTTCCAAGGATCTTTTAAGTCTTTCTTAACTGGTTTTTCTACAATTACATACAAGTCTATATCGGAGAATTGGTGTTGCTCTTTTCTTCCATAAGAACCAGCTAGAAATATTCCTTGGACATTTTTTCTTTCTTTTAATTTTCGAACGGTTTCTTTAAGAATTTTGATTTTATCATCCATCTTAGAATAAAATATTTTTAAAAACAGTATTTTGTCCTTTGGAATTCTTTCCGGAATTTGATTACTGCCTTTTTAATTTTTTCAACATTTTTTTTATCTAAAATTACTTCTTTCATAAATCTTGCAATTTTTTTCATTTCGTTTTCTTTCATTCCGAATCGAGTCATTTCTTGAACGCCAATTCTGATACCGTTGGGATGTTTCACATCTACGATATCGCCAAAAAGAACATTTTTATTAACAATAATATTTGCTCTTTCTAATTGTTTAGCTACGAAATCCCCTCCCCCATCTTTTTCAACGTTCACTACTACCTGATGAGTTTGGGTGAAATCTTTATCGGCTCCGAGAACATCAAAACCTAAATGATATAGTTCTTCAGCTAAAGTTTTAGCATTCTTAATAATTTGCTTTCCGTAACCTTTCCCAAATTTTTCCATTTCCAAAAGAGTTAAATAAAGAGCTGGAATACGATGGAGATGATGGTTGGAAGATACTCCGGGGAAAACTTTACGCCGAATTACCTTTTGAAGATCTTCGTCAATATTTCCTAAGATTATCCCGCCCTGAGGTCCTGGAAAGGTTTTATGGGTTGAAGAAGTGATAATGTCAGCACCTTCTTTTAAAGGATTTTGGAAATAACCAGCACAAATTAAACCGAAGACATGAGCGGCATCGTAGATAATCTTTGTTCCAGTTTTTTGACAAACCTCTTTTAATTCTTTTACTGGCTGAGGAAATAAAATCACTGAACCTCCAAGAACAATGAATTTTGGTTTAATTTTTAAAATCTTCTTTTTTGCCCTTTCTAAATCAATGTTTAGTTCTTTTTTGTCAAAATCGAAATGATAAACTTTCAAGCCCAAAAGTCCGGCTGCTCCAAATTTTTCATGAGAAACATGAGAGCCACCTTCAATGCCTAAAGTTAAAATTTTGTCGCCTTTTTTAGCCAATGCTGAAAAGACAGCTAAGTTTGCCAAAGTGCCGGAAATTGGACGTAAATCGACAAAATTGCATTTAAAATGTTTTTGAAAATATTTGTTAGTCAAATCCTCAATTTGATCAAAATATTTTAGGCCTTGATAGTATCTTTTAAAAGGCATTCCTTCGGCATACCGGTGCATTAAATCAGAAAGATAAACTCTCTCGCAAAGGGGAGACATTACATTCTCTGAAGCAATCAAATTAATGCATCTTCTCCGCCAATCCTCATGTTTTTTTAAGAGGGTTAATACCTTTTTCATATTTGTTTTTCTTTTTTCTTGGTTGAAACTCGACCGCCTTGCCATTGGCCACGATATAAATTTGTTTTTCCCTTAACTTCAAAAAACATAGCATGAACAACTCTGGCTCCTAATTCAATTTTAACTTCACATTCTCCCAAATTCACAATTCCAAAAACCAATTCCCCCCTGTATCCTGGCGAAACATTACCAGTAAAAATCATCATTCCCGAACGATAGATTGTTGATCTCGGCCGAAATAAAATTAAAATGTTTTCTGGAGTATTTACCTTCTCTATGGTTTTCATTAAATAATATTTCCCGGGTTTGAAGATAAAACTTTGTTTCTTTTTTGGATTATATTTTGCTATCAATTTAATTTTTGGCGTTTTTCTCTCTTTAATTCCTAAAAATCCCTTTCCAGAAATTTCATAAATTTCCCCAATTCTCAAATCAAAACCTGCTCCTTCCGGATTTTTTAACTCCCTTTCTGAAAGATTTTCTACTAATTTTTTAGTTTTAACTAACTCTAAAAGTTTTTTTACTCCTAAGACCATTTCCCTAAATTTTTTAAATTTTCTTCAAATTTTTTTCTTAACTCAGACTGCATTTCCTGGTGAAATTTTTCATCATAACCCTTAATTATTTTTTTAATATATCCGCAGTTTTTTACTTCAGGACAAAAACCAATTGTTTCGCACTTTGGCCCAATAAATTTATTCAACCAACCATATCCTTTTTTGGCTAGAGTTTTTTTAATCTCAATGGTTTCTTTTAGTGTAATCCTTCTTAATTCTTCTTCTACGGTTTGGCAAAGTCTCAAAGGATAATAACCAGTTAAAAGATTATATAAATCGTACTCTTGGAGAATATCAATTTTAACTGCCCGGGGAATTAAAAAAAGGGCTTCTCTTGGCTTAATTCCTAATTTTATTAAATTTTGGTATCCTTTAAAAGCTCCCGATGCAACCGAAAGATATTCTGTCAAAAACTCAGGGCTTTTCTTAATGGAAGGAGGAACGGAAAAAACCTCTTCGATTTCTTTTATTAATTTGCCGTTAATTTGTTTTTTCTCGATTGGATTTTTAAATTGAATAAATTTTTTAACAGTTCTTTCAATGCAATAATATATCGATTCAATAATTTGGGGGCAGGTTCTATGCCTCTTTTTTTCTCCCCAGACCCGCCAGGGTATGGAAGATAATATTCTAAATCGTAAGGCTTCATTGTAGTCCCGGAGAATCTCTTTGCGTAAAGCAAGAAGTTTTGGCCAATTGGATTTAATTTCTTTAAAAGAAAGGAATGTCTTTTTAGTTATTTGCTTCAACTCAGTTAATCTTTTTTTAAGATTTGGAGTCATCAAAATATCTATTGAGATTAATTTTGTTCCCTCAGACAGTTTTATTTTCTCTCGAAGTTCTCTAACGATATTGAATTTAGCAGGATTTTTAAAAATATTCGGATAAGGATAAATGTTTCTCGGGGCTATTTCTCTAGTCGTATAAATCCAATCTACTCCTAATTTCTTTGTTGCCTTTTCTATTTCTTTAAGTAAAATTCCGATTTCCTCCGGCATCCATTCTTTTTCTGCTAAATACTCCCTCTTTAGACCGGCAATTGATTCAATTGGCAAAGAAATTATGCCTATTCCATAAATTCCGTACTGTAAAATCTTACTGGCTTCATCTTTTGGAATTCCTTGAGATAAAAGAAAATTGAAAAATTTAATAATCCTTTCCGAAATCTCTTGGTATATTTTTCGTGCTCTTTTATTTAAAAAAATTTTATTGGGAAAAACAATGTCTTTTGCGGTAGTTTCAGTTCTTCTTCCAGAAGAAACCATTGAGGAAGAAAAAACGATACCAGTTAGAGCAGAATCTAAAAATTTACTTCCCTCATAAGTCAAGCAAAGAACAGGGGTAGTAGCAATTGAAGCATGACCTATTAAAGAAGATTTTAACAAAATTCCTTTAATTGTTTTCTCTAAGCTTCCACCTTTTTTCTTAATTTCTTTTAAAAGTTCTTTAATATGTCTTCCCTTGAAAGTTGCCAAACCAGAAAGAGCAACAACTTCTTGCGGATTTAAAATCCCGCCCCTGTCTTTGAGGAGCGGGGTGATTCCTAAAAATTTAACTTTTAAATCTGATGTCAGACGGAGCTTCATAATTAACTTTTTTTTCTACCTTCTTTAAATTCTTGATTTATTTTGCTTGCTTGGGGAGATTTGGGTTTAGCGTATTTGTGATCTTTTTGTTTCAAATAAGGTATTTCAGAAGGAGAAGATAAAGTTTCAAAGGTCATAGAACAAATTCGGGTAATTCCGGCATATAAAACTACTGGCATGGTACCCATATTACCAAGTTCAAGAACTGCCTTCCCTTTCCAGCCAGGATCAAACCTAGCAGAGGTTATATGGACTATTACTCCAAGTCTTCCTAAAGAAGATCTTCCATCAAGTCTTCCCATGATATCACTACTAAGAGTCAGGTCCTCTTTGGTAGTAGTTAAAACAAAAGCTTTGGATTGTAAAATAAAAGGTGCACCATCTTCAATTTTAATTTCTTCCATAATTTCTTCAAAATCAATTTCTCTTTTTTGGTCTAAATAAGGATACTCAGAAGGTTTAAAAGTTTTAAAAATATTTCCCAAGTGTAAATCTATTGAACAAGGTCCCAGTTGTTCTTTAAAATTTGGTTTGGGTTTAATTTTAATTTTTCCCTCTCTTATATATTTTTTGATATCGCGATCAGATAAAATCATATTCTTTGATTATAAAATCTTTATTATTCAATTTCAATTCCCATGTTTTTTGCTTGGGCTTCGATGATTTTCATTGCCTGTTCAATATTTTCGGTATTTAAATCTGGTAATTTTTGTTCGGCAATTTTTCGAAGTTGTTCTCTGGTAATTTTGCCAACTTTTGCTTTGTCAGGAGTGCCAGAACCTTTCTCAATTCCGGCCGCCTTTTTCAAAAGTTCAGAAGCTGGCGGAGTTTTTAAACGAAATTGATAGGTTCTGTCTTCAAAAACAGTGACATCGACCGGAATAGTAAAACCGGATTGATTTTTGGTTAAATCATTAAATTTCTTGCAAAATTCAGCCAGATTTAAACCGTGGGGGGCTAAAGCCGGACCCACTGGCGGAGCAGGAGTTGCTTGACCAGCCGGGATTTGTAATTTTATTTTTGCTTTTACTTTTTTTGCCATTGTTTTTAGAAGCCGAGAAACGCCGTAAATTTACGCCGATTTACGCCGAATCTCTTTTTCTCTTGCCAGATCATAGACTCGACGAATAAATTCTAATTTTCTTGGGCTAAAGTTTACCAGTATCCCAACTTTATATGGTGAGGCTTTGAGATAATACCAAAATTGCCTTTTATCTTCCTTCATTAGAAATGGTTTACATTTTACCTCCATTAATACACAATCGTTAATAATTTTATCTGGCACATAAGTGCCTACTTTTTCTCCCCGATAATATATATTTATTCTTTTTTGTAAATCTACTTTTAAACCCTTCCTTTTTAACGATATGGTTAATGTTCGGTCAATAATTTTTTCTTTAAAATTTCCTCCAAACTCTTTCCATATCTCTCTACAGGCTTCCCTTATTTTAAATGTATCTTCCTCATAAAGTAAATTAGGGTTTAATTTCATGTTATTAACGGCGTTATATCGGCGTTTTTATTACGGCGTTAAACGGCTTCTATAATTTCTTAATTTGTAGCGAATCCAGTTCAACTGGTGTGTCCCTTCCAAACATATTGATGAAAACTTTAACTTTCCCTCGCTCTTCGTCAATTTCAGAAACCTTGCCATCAAAATCTTTAAAAATTCCATCGGTAATTTTAACTGAATCGCCGATTTTAAATTCAATTTTATATTGGGGCTCTTCTACCCCCATCCTTTTTTTCAAAATTTCAATTTCTTCTTTGGAAACCGGGACTGGAGTTGTCCCAGCGCCAACAAAACCTGTCACATTGGGAGTATTTCTAACAACATACCAGGAATCATCGGTGACAATCATTTCAACCAAAACATAACCGGGATAAATTTTTTCTTCGATCACTTTTCTTTTACCATTTTTGATTTTAATCTTTTTCTCTTTTGGAACAATAACGCTAAAAATTTTATCTTCCATACCCAAAGCATCAACTCTTTGTTTTAAGTTTTTTGCCACTGCCTCTTCGTAGCCAGAATAAGTGTGAATGACATACCAGTTTCTTTCCGGTGGTATTACTTGTTTAGGCATGTTGGATAAGTTAATTCATTCGAATTACCATCCGAATTTCATTCGAATATAATTCGAATATAATTCGCATAAAAATTCGTGTATCATAAAATGAGCTTATTCAGTAAGTTGGTAAATAGGAAATCGAGACCACCCAAAAAAGCAGCTAAAACTACCGAAATGCCAGTGACAATTAAAGTGTTTTTAAAAACCTCTCTTTTGGTAGGCCAATTTACTTTTCCCATTTCTTCTTTCACTTCTTTCAAGAAATTAATAATTTTTTTTGGAAATTGTAAGATTTTCATTTTTTAAAATTAAATCAAATACTCCCTTTTGTCAAGTTTAAATATCTAAATTCTTGGCTTTTTTTGCGTATGTTTGGATAAATTTTTTTCTTGGCAAAACTTCTTCTCCCATTAAGGTATCGAAAATTCGATCGGCTTCCTTGGCATCTTCAATCTTCACTTTCAATAAAACTCGATTTTCTGGATTGATCGTTGTTGACCACAACTCTTCCGGATTCATTTCTCCTAAACCCTTGTAGCGTTGAATAGAAATTCCGGGGTACCCACCTTTGGTGGGTCGTTTTTCTTTTTTCAGAGAATCCAAAATTTCCGCTTTATCGTCTTCGGTATAAGCATATTCAATCATCTTACCGGCCTGAATTCGATAGAGTGGAGGCTGAGCGATATACAAGTAACCTGCTTCAATTATTGGTTTGAAATAACGATAAAAAAGGGTTAAAAGCAGAGTGACTATATGTCGGCCATCAACATCTCCATCGGCCATCAAAATAATTCGATGATATCTCAATTTCTCTAAATTGAAATCTTCGGCAACAGCCGTACCCAAAGCAATGATCAAAGATTTAATTTCTTTTGAAGCAAGAATTTTATCAAGCCTTGCCCTCTCAACATTTAAGATTTTTCCCCGCAGAGGCAAAATAGCTTGGAAATGTCTGTCCCTGGCTTGCCTGGAACTGTTATGAACGAATATACCCGAAGCTAGTGCAAAATTGTGAGTATCTTCAATCTCAAAATCATAAACATCCATTCTTTTCTTAAGTTTTATTATTTTCTTAATTCTGTGATTGTAATTTAAGACTGCCTCTTTTAATCTCGCTTCGTTATTATCAAAGAAGCGTTGGCAAATTGTATCAAACCTTAAAAGACTTTTATCCTGCAGCTTTAGTCTTTCTTGGTTGTATTTTTCTTTGTCAAATTTTTCATATTTTTCAAAAATTCCTCTCATTAGTTTTACGGCCTTTTCCCGATAGGTCTGATTGTAACTCTTTTTTCTTTTCAACCTAAATTCTGGCGTCCATTGTTCTTTCGTTTTTTGACTCCGCCATTTCAAAAGGTCTTTGTCTTGCCACTGTTTTTTGGCTTTCAGAGAAAGTTCTTTCCTTTTTTCAGGATGTTTATCAAAGTACTCTTTTACTTTCTTAGCCCATCTTCTTCTATTCTCTGGATTACTCCAATATCTTTTTTGATTTTCATTTAAGATTCTATTGTTTTTTTCTTGATATTTCTTATTTGATTTATAGAATTCAAGGAATTTCTGGATCATATATTGCTTATATTCTTCATCTTCCCATTGTTTTTTTGCGCGCTTGCTTAATATTTCTCTCATTTCCGGTTTCAACATTGTTGCCCTAACTTTTTCTCGGAATTCTTTTGATTGATGAAATTTTCTTATTTTTTCTTGTACATCTTCCCTAAATAAATTTTGTCTTGCGATTTTCCCATGATAATAAAAATGTCTTATCTTATTCATTCTTGTAACATTATTGGGATTATTATTTAATTTATTAAAATCGATATGATGAATACAGGACTTTTTATCCGCTGTATATTTTCCATTTTTCAAATTATATTCATCTGCTAAAGAATGAGTATAAATCCATTTGCAACTTTTTTGGTCATAAACGATTTCATACCCATCAATTTTAAACCCATCTTTAATTTTTGAATATCTTCGATATAAAGGCATCAAAGAATCTCTCGATGTGAGATCTTCTGCTTTTTTATAGCGGCCGTTTCTTAACATGAAAAGATGATCAAGGGTACAAATAATTTTTTCTGTATTATTTAGAATAATTTTTATAACCTTAACATTTTTGCGAGTTTTCCGAGGATTTCGAATTAAGCCAATCCCTATTCTGCCATCTTTCTTTATTGTATAGCAGTAGTTTTTCTTTCCTTTTTTATTTTCCTTTATTAATTCTTTAAAAGTTAAATTTCGGCCATCAACTAAGGCAACTTTTGTATTTCCAAAAAAACACCCCCCGGCTGACTCTCCTTCGACGATAAATAATTCACCTTCTTCCGGTTTTCGAGAAATGCAATCGGCTAATTTCCCGGGCAAAGCCAGACCTTCTAAAATTCCTCTTCTTAAGACCGTTTCTTTGGCGGCTTTAGCTGCCTTTCTTGCCTTTTGCGATAAGACACATTTTTCAATTATTATTTTTGCGTCTTGGGGATTTCTTTCAAGGAAATCAGACAAACTCTCTGACACTGCTTGTTCAACTGCTGTTTTTGCCTCAGGATTACCCAACTTTCTCTTTGTCTGACCTTCAAATTGGGGTTCTTTGATTTTAATTGCCGCCACTGCTGTTAAACCTTCTCTAATATCTTCGCCGCTTAAATTTTCATCGGATTCTTTCAATAAATTATTTTTTCTGGCGTAGTCATTAAATGTCCGGGTTAGAGCAGTTCTGAAACCGGTTAAATGGGTTCCGCCATCTTGGGTAAAAACATTGTTAGCAAAACTCTCCTCATAGCATTCGTATTCATCGGTGTAGCAAAAGGCTGATTCCACCAAGACGCCATTTTTCTCTCCAGAACCATAAAAGATATTGGGATGAATTAAATTTACCCCCTTTATTAAATATTTCAAATAGGAAACAATTCCTCCTTCAAAATAAAAGGTGTAATTCGGGTAGCCACCTGGGTGGCCGGGTTTTTCCCTTTGATCAGAAAAGAAAATTTTCAATCCCTTTTGCAAATAGGCCTGCTGTCTTAAAGTATTTAAAATCCTCTTTTGCTCAAATTCTATTTTTTTAAAAATTTCTGGATCTGATTCGAAAATAACAATTGTCCCATTATTTTTGCATTTTCCAATTTTTTTGACCAATGTTTTGGGCTTTCCTTTCGAATACTCTTGAAAATATTTAAAACCATCTCGACAAACTTCAGCCCTCAAATATTTTGAAAGGGCATTAACAACCGCTACCCCAACTCCGTGTAGTCCGGTTGTTGTGGTATAAACCTTCCCACCAAACTTTGCCCCTTTATGTAAATAAGTCATCACCGTTTCTAAAGCCGATTTTTTTGTCTGGGGATGTTTTTCTACCGGAATTCCCCTTCCATTATCTTCAACCCTTACTTTGTTTCCTGGCAGAAGGAAAACCTTAATCTCGTTACAATAGCCCATGATTGCTTCGTCCAAGGAATTGGAAAAAACCTCCCACAACAATTGGTGGAGACCATTTTGACCAGTGTCTCCAATATACATTGCCGGTCTTTTTCTTACCGGTTCCAATCCCCTTAAGACAAAAATTTCTTTTGCCGTATATTCAGTTTCAGATTTTTTAGTTTTTTTCATGTCCTACGAAATTACGAATAAATACGAATCTACGAATAAATTGAGCGAGGCATCCTTGCCGAAGGGAGCATTGCGCAGCCCCCCACCAAAATTATAATGAAGTACTTTTTAGATAGTATTGTTATGAAACTTTGTTCTCATCTTTATATTTCTTTTTATCCTAACTTCGAATTGGTGGGGGGCGAGCAATAGCAGCGGCTGGAGATAAACCTTGTCTTTAAACCTTTAGCCGACTGCGTGCTCCCTGAGGCAAGGTGCCGAGCGATCTTCTTTTATCTCCTCACTTGCCATTCTGGCTCCTCTTCTAATGCTTCAATAATTTTTTCTTGCATCTGGTCAATTTCTTTTGAAGACAAAGTCCGGTCTTCGGCCTGGTAAATAATATGAAAAGCCAAATTCTTTTTGCCTTCAGGAATTTCTTCTCCTTCATAAATATCGAACAAATCGACATCTCTTATTAAGGAGCCACCGGCAATTTCAATTTTGCTTAAAACTTCTTCAACTTTCGTCTCGGGAGGAACTAAAATGGCTAAGTCCCTGATGGCAGATGGATATTTGGAAAGTGGTCTAAATTCGTGTTCTTCCGAAGCCAATTTTTGTAATTTTTCGAAATCGAAATCAAAAACAACAATCTTTTCCTGGGCGGATATTCCTAAATTGTCTAAAATTTTTGGTGAAATTTCCCCAAAAAAGCCGATCTCTTGATGGTCAACCTTGATTTCAGCACACTTTTTAGGATGCCAAAGAGAAATTTTTGATTCCTCGGGAGTGGGCTGATAATTATCATACCAGAAACCGGAAATTCCCATCTTTTCAAAAAGCAAGTCGCAAACTCCTTTTAACTCAAAAAAAGTTTCTTTACTTTCTTTTTTAAAAATTAAACCGGTCAGGGCTTTTTCCTCGGAAATTTTTCCCACTGAATCTTTTTGGAACCCCGTTAGAGAATTTGAAAAGTTTGTCATTTTAGTATCTTTAGATTTCTCTAACCCCGTTAGAAATCTTCGGTTTCTAAACGGGGCTAACGGGGTGAAAATTTTTCCTAATTCAAAAATTTTAATTTCTCCGAGGTTTTTTTTATTATCCTTAACATTTTTTAATAAATTGAGAGTTAAACTTGGCCTTAAAAACTTCTGTTCCGAACTGATCGGATTTTCAATTTCAATTAAATCTTTTATTTGATAACCAAAAATTTTTGCCACCTTCTCACTGATAAAGGAGTAATTATAAACTTCAAAAAATCCGGCTTCTTTTAAAATATCTTTGACAAAATCCTCCCAAAAAATGTTTAAATTTCTTTCGGGCGGGATTAAGGAAACTAAAGGAGGATGAGCAGGAATTCTTTGAAAACCATAGATTCTTCCGATTTCTTCAATTAAATCTTCAGCCAGATTGATATCCAATCTAAAACTTGGCACCTCAACCGTAATTTCTTTATCTTTTGACCGAGGTCGGACCTGTGTCACTTTGAACTTTAAACGCTCCAAAATATCTTTTATTTCTTTTGCGGTGATTTCTATACCTAAGAGGCAATTGACATAATCTGAATCTAATTTGATTTTCTTTGGCAAAACCTTTCGGGGATAAAAATCAACCAGGCCCTTAGCAATCTTCCCCTGAGCGATTTTTTGAATCAAAAAGGCGGCTCGATGGATGGCAAATTCTGTTAAATTTGGGTCGATTCCATGTTCAAATCGCAAGGAGGCATCGGTTTTTAAATTCAGTTTTTGGGAAGCCCGACGGACAACCCTGGGATTAAAATTCGCTGATTCCAAAACAACAATTTTTGTTTTCCCATCAATTTTTGGCATTATTCCCCCTTTTATTCCGGCGATAGCCACCGGTCTTTTGGTATCGGTAATAACCAAAATTTCGGGATTTAATTCAGATGTTTTTTCATCCAAAGTAACAATCCTTTCCCTTCTCTTGGCAAAACGAACAACAATTCTTTTTCCTTCTAATTTTTCGAGGTCGAAAGCATGTAGGGGTTGACCGGTTTCTAACATTACAAAATTAGCAATATCGACAATATTATTTATTGACTGTAATCCACAAATTTCCAATTTATCTTTGAGCCATTTTGGTGAGGGTCCAACTTTAACACCGCTAATTACTCCGGCTGTGTAGCGAGGGCAGGCAGTTTTTTCCTTTACCTCAATTTTGACAAAATCTCTGGCTTTTAACCCCGCACCAGAAACTTCGTTTCGGTGCGGGACTGGTCCAGCACCGAGCTTCGCTCTGGTGCTGGGTTTTTTATCTTCTTTCAAATCGTAACCAGTAACCAGTAACGGATAACCAGTGATAGCGGCTATTTCTCGAGCCACTCCCAAATGAGAAAAGCAATCCGGTACCCGATTGGGCAAAACATCAATATCTAAAACCCGGTCATTTTTAAATTTTTTGACTTCTTTGACTTCAAATGAATGCATTGTCAAAAGCTCAGCCAATTTTTCTGGCCCAGGTAGTTTCTTTTTGAAAAAAGATTGTAACCAATTATAACTAAAGTTCATCTCGCGAATAATAAGCTAATTTGAAGCGAATATAAAGCGAATTTGGTTTCTATATTCGTTTATTATTCGCTCTAAATTCGTTTATAATTAGCGATATTAAAATTGACCAAGAAATCGCAAATCACCACCATAGAATAGTCTGATATCATTGATTTTATATTTCATCATTGCCAACCTATCCAGCCCCATTCCAAAAGCAAAACCCTGCCATTCTTTGGGATTTAAAC
>Ga0210014_1001231_pt1:0-2500 | contig 19558 bp, 23 predicted proteins | sample CryGeymeta201519_FD_183983 | JGI IMG/M metagenome (GOLD analysis project Ga0210014, IMG submission 183983) | Groundwater microbial communities from Crystal Geyser aquifers in Utah, USA - Crystal Geyser metaG 2015-19 (SPAdes) (version 2) | ecosystem: Environmental > Aquatic > Deep...
CAGCCTCGATTCAGAACATCCAATAGTGTGTTTCGATCGTATCCGAAATGACCAGCTCTTTATCAAGCGCTAGCCAGCGGATAGACTCCCGAACAGTCATCGTCAACCCACATCCAAGTTATCACTTGGACTACACTTAGATGATTCCTCTCGAGCATCTGGATCCAACTCCGCATGCTTATTCACCTCCTCGCGTAGGGCTACGTTGGATGGGTACATTGTGCTCGACCATCGAGATCTGCGCCTCTGAGATTACAACTCAGATTGCTTTAGTTCTAATCTCATAATATATATTTGAACACTCTAAAACCCCTGGTTTTTAGCGTAGTGCACTTGTAGGCTGTGCCGCAGTGGCCTGAGCAGTGTTTAAGGAGCCAGCGATCAAGTCCAGCAGGGATGGTTTGTTTGGCCCTGCCAAAGGATTGCCAGTCAATAAACTCGTCGGCCTCTGGGTTCATCCCAGTCTTCTTTGCCCAATAAAAGGCCAAGTCGGAGGAGGTGAAGTCCTTGTAGAGTGTTTTGATGTGAACTCTGGAGAGGATTTTGCCTCTGTGCTGGATACGAGAAGTGGGCAAAGACAGATTGGGCCTAGGTGTGCCTTGGCATCTTCTCAGGTGCTGTTTGGCTTTGGAGTCCATTTGATCATTGAGGACTGCCCAGCGATCCATTACTTTTCCCTTTTCCTTCATGTGACCTTCAACTTTGTGCCAGGTTACTTCAATTGGCAGAGCTTTCAAAGGGTAGAAGATGTCCAGAAGTAGATCGTAGCATGGTTGATCAGGCCGGGGAGGGTGAGAATGCTGACAGCTGATGATGGCTGAAGCATTGTCTAAGGAGATTGTGATGGTTAGCCGGAGAGTCCGAATGTGTGGATAAGCCAGGAGAAGAGCTTCAAGGACAGAAATAATGCCGCAAATGCCTCCCAGTTTGGCTCTGTAGGAGGTCTGATCATCTGTGTCTCCTGGGATCTGATTGACAGCGTCAATTCTGCCCTCAGCAGTGGATCCTTGGAGAGTGAATGCAGAGGAACTGATGCTGAGGTGGTAAGAGCCATCACTGCAGGCTATGGCAGTTCCTGAGGTTAGAGCTTCCAATAAAATGAGTCCAGCATCTGAGTGTTGGAGGTCTTCCACCATCCAGTGTCTCTCAGTAGGCAAAGCCTGCAAAGCCACCTCCAGATTGTTGAGGGTATCTGGAGGAGGAGTGGAGGAGCCACGGGAGAGGGAAGAGCCCAGACTCTCAGAGTCGTCCTCAGGAGTAGCTGAAGGAATCTCAGTGTGACAGACCAAAGTGATGTTCAATCCAGGGGTGTGTTGGATGGTGGCCAACTGTAGGTGGGCCACGGTACTGGATTGGGGCTCTGTGTGGAAGGGGTAGTAGCGTTGGCGCAAACCCTGGCGTTTGTGATAGACCGTTTGATATGGAGTAGATTGGTGCATATGTAAATGTACCACCTGGGGGTCTAACTGCTGGTTGTAGCACCATGGCCAACGATGGGGTGTCCTTTGCCAGTGCCCCAGGGGTTGCTGGAGACGTCTGAGTACAGTGTGTGATTGGAGAAGAGCTTGGGAGAGACCCAGCTGCCAGGCCTGCTTATGTTTGGCTGTCAACCGAGGTGGAGTTGATGGCCAGTTGTAGGGGTGGAGGCAGTAGGAGTCCCTGGATTCTGACAGATCCCATGCTTCCTTCCGGATACAAAGACTGTCTGCTGTGACAATGTCCAAGACTGTGGTGTATCCAGCGAACATGCAAACTTGTTTCACCAAGAGGAGTTTGGCAGGAGTCAGTGCAGATGTTTGTGGGGTGAGAATATCACCTAAGAAGAGTTGATCATGTTCCCGAAACAGAAGCAAATTGGGTAGGGAGTCAGAGAGGGTCATCTTCCAACCACGTAAGCTACTTTCAAAGTCATTGCTGTACTAGTAAGCAACAACCCAAATTTTGTAATGAAGAAGGATGTCATGGCAGCCGGCTTCTGAGTAAGAGTGCTGTGTCAGGCTGGCAGGCAGGCCAAGTTATGCAATGCTAGGCAGAACTAGCCAAGTAACAAGGTAATGTCAGCAGCATCATGACTCTGGGTATAGCTTGGCCAGGCCAAGCTATAGTATTGCTGTGCAGTGTGCATGATGATGTGCTGTGTGGTGTGCGGTGATGGTGATGATAGTGATACTGAGGCAGGGGAGCAGGGCAACAACTGGAAATGAGGCAGAGTAGAGTCTGGGGAATTCAGTGGTGTTAAGAAGACAAGTGTTTGGCCCTGCCTGGTTGTGGTTTTGCTTGGCTTGGAAGTAGGAGTGTGAGAGACAAGCTGCAGTTGAACAGCAGGTAAGGGATAAAGGAACCCGGATATAGTAAAGAAGGGATATGTTTGGGACTTCTAAGCACTCTTGAACCTTGAACAAATGAATGGGCAGAGCAGCCAAATTTGGTACTGAATAGTATTACCTCCACTTGATTCCCCTTTAAATATGAAGAGAAATACAAACTCTGTCCTCCTATA
>Ga0210014_1001231_pt1:12500-19558 | contig 19558 bp, 23 predicted proteins | sample CryGeymeta201519_FD_183983 | JGI IMG/M metagenome (GOLD analysis project Ga0210014, IMG submission 183983) | Groundwater microbial communities from Crystal Geyser aquifers in Utah, USA - Crystal Geyser metaG 2015-19 (SPAdes) (version 2) | ecosystem: Environmental > Aquatic > Deep...
CCTCCTGTGAACACCAACATGATCAATGGACTTGCATCTGCATCATGCAGAAGAAGCTCAGGGGAGGGAAATTCTTCAAGCTCTACAAATCCACAACCTCTCTTGCCCTGGGTTCTGATGGCACCCTTGTTGAGGTCACAGAGAAAATAGTTCTTGAAGAGGACCAGGACATCATGGCAGCAGGCCTGGCTGAGGAATTTGAAAGCTGGTTTACTGAGGCCCTGGACACACCTCCAATGCAAGAGCCCCTCAGATCTCTTCTTGGCCCAAAGGGGGATTTGCCATTTGCTTTGCAAGTTTTTGCTGGCACTGTTATGCCAGGAAACTTCTTCTTCTTGCCATGAAGAGACCCCCAACAGCAGTTCCTCCACCCCAGTCCAACTTAGTCATTTCCTCAGATGAGAATAGCGCGGCCTGGAAAAAGCAGAAGTTGCAAATAGCGTCCAAACCCTCCACTTTGTCATTTGCCCATTATATCACAGGATCTCATGATCCTCTCCTGTCTGAAACAGATGCAGCCCTTCGCAGCTCTCCATTCCAACTGGGATAGGGGCCTACACCCTGGAAATGCATCACTGACTTTCCTATTCTTCTGAAGAAAGACAAGGAGTTTGATATTGGGAAAATGTGGTGTATTCAGCTCATGGACACTCTCTTCAACATCAACAACAAGAAAATGGGAAGAGACATGGCCCACGCTGAACAGCTGCATCTCCTTCCTGAGGAGCAAAGTGGAAGTCGTCACCACAGAAGTGCTCCCAGTGGCCTCTGGACAAAAGTTCTGCTCTACAATCTGTCCCGTATCCAACAACAGAACATGGCCATCCCTTGTCTTGATGCCGGACAATGCTACAATTGCATGGCCCATAACATGCTGTCCTTGTCCTTGCAGCGGCTCAGGGTCCCTCTACGGCCCATTCAATCTCTGCTTGATGTACTTCAGGAAGCTCACCACAGACCCCTCACAGCCTATGACCCCTCATATGGGGGCCCTAACTGGTCCCAACAACAAGGTCTGGACCCTCTCATGGGCCCAGGTCAAGGAAACCGTATGGCTCCAATGGGATATGTGTTTCTTAGTGAAGCAATTGTTACCATGCTGAAACAGGAAAACCTTCAGTCTTCCTTCACCTCAGCCATCTCCAATTGCTCCCTAGAGGACCTTGTTTCTGTCATGTTTGTTGATGATGCCAACCTTTTTGTCACTCCCACTCCTGCATCCTCCAACATGGGCTTCCTCGGCCGCATCCAGTTGTCCTCTGTTGACCACTGGTCAGGAGGTCTTCATGCTACAGGAGGAGCCATTTGTCAGGAAAAATCCCATTGGTTCCATCTCAAGCATGACATCTCCAAATGGAACAACCCTTCCTATTTTTCCATGGACAAGGCACCAGGTCACCTTTACCTTCCTGATAAGGATGGCTCTCTTCTTCCTATCCTCCACAAAGAACCCACTAGTAGTTCAGCGGTAAGAACCCTACTAGGAATGGCCTGGTCCCCTTCCATGTCTATGAAAGGTCAAATTGATCACTTCAAAACCAAGATCAGCCAATTCACTCATTCCTTATCCTGTTGTTCCTTTTGCTACAGGAATGATGTGTGGCTGGCTTTCAAAGCCGGTATCCTCAAAACACTAGAGTATCCACTTCTGGCTTGTTCCCTCACCAAGAAACAATGGGACCTCCTACTACTGCTATTACCTCAACTCCAACGTGTTCTTCCCCCTCAGGCATCTCCAGGGGTTTTCCCTATATGCTGGCTGATCTGGGGAAGTCATGACTACTGTGCTTTCAATCTGGTTCACCACCCTTGGTACACTCAGGAGCTCAGAAGATTAGGTGAAATTATCCATTGTGTAGATACCCAATCCATCAATGGTACCTACCTCTGTGCTCTCTGGGAAAACATCAAGCTTGCATGGTGGTGTTCTTCTCAACCCTTGACGGCAATTCCTCCAACATTGGACATCCTAATTATGGATTGCTCTCTAAAAACAACCTACCAAACCCTCCCTGGCTGGAATATGACCCTCTCTGACTCCCTACCAAACTTGCTTCTGTTTCGGAAACATGACCAGCTATTAGGTGGTGTCCTCTCACCCCACAACCATCTGCATTGACACCTGCTGAGCTTCTCCTGGTGAAACAAGTCCGCATGTTTGCCCGCTATACCACACACCAATCTCAGACATCGTCACGGCAGATGCTGGTCTTTGTATCCAAAGAGAAGCATGGGATCTGTCAGAACCCAGAGACTCATACTGCCTGCCTCCACCCTTACAACTGGCCCTCAACCCCACCCCGTTTGACAGCAGCCCAACATAAGCAGGCCTGGCAGCTTGGTCTCTCTCAGGCTCTCCTCCAATCACATACCATCCTCAAACGTCTCCAGCAGCCACTTGGGCACTGGCAAAGGACACCCCACCATTGGCCATGGCGCTACGACCCCATTTTAGACCAGGTTGTACATCTTCATGTGCACTGGTCTACACTATATCAAACGGTCTACCACAAACGCCAGGGTTTTTGCCAAAGTTATTACCCCTTCTTCCACACCAAGCCCCAATCCATCAACATGGTGAGTCTACATGTGGCCACCACACACCCCACCCCTGGATTGAACACCACATTGGCCGGCCATGATGCTGAGGAGATTCCTTTGGTTATTCCTCATGACAACTCTGAGAGTCTGGTTTCCTTCCAATCCAGTGGCTTCACACCCCTTCCAGGTCTCATCAATCTGGATGAGGCCCTGTAGGCACTGCCTCCTGAAAGACACTGGATGGTGGAAGAACTTCAACATTCAGATGCTGGCCTCACTCTACTGGACACACTAACCTCAGGAACTGCCACAGCCTGGTGTAGTAATGGCTCTTACCAACTGGGCACTAGTACCTCTGCATTCACTCTCCAAGGATCCACTGAAGACGGCAGAATTGATGCTGTCAACTGGATCCCGGGAGACCCTGATGATCAGACCTCCTACAGGACCAAACTGGGGGCATTTGCGGCATTCTTTCCATCCTTGAAGCACTTCTTTTGGCCTATCCACACATTAGGAACATCAGACTATCCATCACAATTTCTCTAGATAATGCTTCAGTCATCACCAGCTGTCAGCATTCTCATCCTCCCCATCCCGCCCAATGAACCATGCTATGACCTACTTCTGGACATTTTTTACCCTTTCAAAGCACTGCCCATAGAAGTTACTTGGCATAAAGTTGAAGGTCACCTGAAGGAAAAGGGGAAAAGCAATGGATTGCTGGGCTATTCTCAATGATCAAATGGAATCCAAAGCCAAGAAGCAACACCTTACTAGAAGATGCCAAGGCACACTCAGGTCCAATCAGTCTCTGCCCACTTCCTGCATCCAGGTCTCTCACAAAGGCAAAATCCTCTCTACTAGAGTTCACATCATCAAAACACCCTAAGTAAGTAAGTAACTCAAGATTTACTACTACGTTACTAAGCAAACTAGCTAGGCTAAAAGAGTATTGGGTGAAACCACAAAGGGCCACCCCATAGTAGAACATTAGCATTCTTTCCAAGCGCTGGCAAAGCATGGGGCCTTAGTCCCAGCCTGCTTAGTCGCCTTTAACCAAAACTCATGCAGAAATATATATGACTTGTGATGTGACATACCCTGAAGGGTGTCAGCATCCACTGCCCGGTAATGTCGGACCAGGACGAACACTGTTGCATGAGCAGCCAAGAATGAGAGGTTGAGTGGGGAAGAATGTATCAGTTGTAGGAGCACAAACTATAATTTTTGTGTTGTTTCAGTGAGGTACCAGGAAAATTGTGAAGGTGGACAGTGCCTGACCTTGGCTCACCAAATGCAGAATGAATGTAGAATGAAGTAGATGAAAAATATGTATAATGAAGGAGTGAGAAGACTTGGGGGCAGAGAAAGTATCAGTCCTCTTCTTTGTGGTGTGAATATGTACAGATGCTAGGACTACAACAAATTCTTGCTTGGGGGCTTCAATGAGGTCCTGCAAGAAGGCACCTTGGGACTGGTTCTCCAGGTTGGACTGGAGTACGGGTGACAAACTCATGTGGGCTGAGTTGTCAGGGCTACCAGGAGGTACCATCACTGGGTTGCTTGGTGGTTGGAAGGAGCTGGTGGAGGAAGCACAGGTGGTTTTGTGAGCTAAGTCCGCCAGCCAGAGCCTGAAGAACCTCTGAGTGATGATCACAATGGTAGAGAAGGTCCAGATGCCCTTTGGTGGTAGAAGGAAGAATGCTAAGAAAGAGAGGAGTCATGTCTTTAGCAGTATGGTTGTGAAGGTGGTGTTGAAGATTACAAAGAGTGAATAATCTAAGGGAAGGGGCAAGAAGATGGGAGAGAGGCCGGAGCAGATGTTGGAGAGAGAATACCTGCTGTTGGTGAACCTTTCTCAGAAGTGCGGAGCATTGGTGATGCTGCCTACCAAAAGGTTGGAGGTAATCATAGTAGGAGCCAGTGTTGATGAAGCATTGAAACAACCGAGTGTAGAGGGGATCATAATTGTCACTAGGACGGTCCTCATCAAAAACATGGAACAGTGCTGCAATACAGTCCTGACTCCTGGTAGCCTCACCACAGCAGATATGAGCAGCATGAACTCGCTGATGACCTAGCGTACAAGATTCATCTGGAAAGGCCTCTACTGGTGCCCAAGTAACCTCAACAGCCAGGCCCTGCTCCTGAAGAATAGGATCCTGGCAAAGAGCTGCGCCTAAGGCGGCTCGGTTGAGCTGGGAGGTGGAACCCAAGATCCAGCCACATACATTTGTCATAGTGTGGGTCCTGAATAGTCCATGGGGACAGAAGGGCTCTGTGGTCAAGACTCTCTTGATTTGCCCACAGATTTATTGTTGGAGAGTTGAACTGGTGGATGAGTTCATGGTAGGAGAGATCATTGTGCCTGAGAGGTAGTTGAATCCTTCTGTGGGTTGCCCAGTGTACTTGAGGTAACCTCCATGAATGAATCTCCCAAGACCAAGGATGATCAGGGAGGCTGCCAGTGGGAAGGTCTAGAGTGATGGGGCGCCATTGCTCAGGATGAAAACTTGGAGTGGCTGGATCAGGGTAAACTTTCCAGACAAAGAATGGGTCAATGGCAGCCAGCTTGGCATAGACATTCTGGAAGGTCCATTTGGTGAGGGAACGCTTGTTGTCAGAGTTGTTGTTGGGATCAAAGGGCTACTAGTGTGCTGGACAAATGATACGGAAGATGGAGGTATACTTGGGTTTGTTCCACTGCACTGTGGGCCAGTTAGAAGGAGAGACCACCATGCTGGCTGGAGATGATTGATGGCTGACTGACTCTCAAACAGTGGCTATCAATGCTGGTTGTTGGTTTGGTGGTTATTGATCCTTGACTCCAGTGGCTGCTGATCAAAGGCAGACTGGTGGAACTCCAGTGGCTGTTGATCAGAGGCTGACTGAAATTGGTTGTCTCTCCAGGGGCTGTTGATCAACTGCAGACTGGTTCTCAATCCAGTGGCTGGTAATCAGTAGCTGACTGGTTGGTTGTCTTCAGTGACTTGTCTTACACTGACTGAAACCAACAGATGTAGTTGTCAAAGGATAGCTCCCCCCGAGCTATTGACTATTGATGCTGCACCTGTGGCTCCAGTTGTTGGTGGTGGTCCTGTATTTGATCCAGTGGCAGACACTGGCTGTGGCTCGTAGGCTCCAGTATCTGTCAATGTGCTAGGCTCCAGTATGTGTTGCTTGCTGCAGTTCCAATCTGTTGCTTGCAACTCTGGTATCTGTTGCTCGCAGCTCCAGTATCTGATGCACAGCCTGTGCTTCTGCAGCTCTGGTGGCGGCTGGCTATTGCTCCAACTCTGGTGGCTGTTGCCTGTGGCTTTCTTGCTCAGGGGCTGTCGTTCCAGTGAGGATGCTGGCTGTGGTGGCTGTCACAAAGAGGCTCCAGTGGGGTGATCTCTGCTCCAGTGGCTCCAGTATTGGTGGTCTGTTGGCTCCGGTGCCACTAGTATCTGTCGCTTGCAGCTCCAGTATTTGTCACTAGCAGCTCCAGTATCTGTTGCTCACAGCTCCAGTATCTGTTGCTTACAGCTCCAGTATTGTCTATTGCTCCGGTGGCTCCAGTATCTGCTGTAACTTGCAGCTCCAATATCTGTTGCTCATAGGCACCAGTCGTATTGGTTGCTTGCGGCTCCAGTATCTGTTGTTGTATCTGTTGTTTGTAGTACATCTGGATGCCAGGTGGATCTGTCGCTCCTGCTGTGGATGCCGTTTCAGGCTCTCCGGTACTACTAACTCCGTAAGTAACTCATGATTTACTATGTTACTAACAAACTAGCTAGGCTCCAATATCCGTTGCTTGCAGCCCCAGTATCTGTTGCTTGCAGCTCCAGTGTATCTGTTGCTTGCAGCACCAGTATCTGTTGCTCACAGTGCTCCAGTACTAGCTGTCCTCCCTCACAGCTCCAGTATCTGTTGCTCCTCACAGCTCCAGTAGTAGCTGTTGCTCCTGTTGCTCCAATGGCTGTCGTTTGCAGCACCGGTGTCTGTCACTTGCGGCTCTGTTGCTCTCAGTACGGGCTGTCACTCCTAGGGCTGCAATGGCTGTTGCTTGGTCCTGATACTCTGATGGTTGTTGCGTGCGGCTCTGGTGTTGATCACTTGTGGCTCCAGTGTCTGTCGCTTGAGGCTCCAGTGTCTGTCGCTTGCAGCTCCAGCCAGTGTCTGTTGCTTGAGGCTCCAGTGTCTGTCGCCTGCAGCACCAGTGTCTGTTGCGTGCAGCTCCAGTGTCTGTTTGTCACCTGCAGCTCCAGTGGCTCCTGTTGGCACTTCAATACCTCTGTGGATATGGATGACTATGAAAACGAAGCCCTGAAGAACTTGTACTTGTACCAGAGTCTACAGGAATTTTGCACGGTAAACACTCAATTCAATGCAAATTGGTTGGGGTTGTCCTTAAGAGTATTCAGTTAAGCTGTTAAGAATATAGATAGATATAGTCTATTGTTGTTGTTGTTGTTGTTGGTGGTGGTGGTTAGGGTAAGTTAATAGTTAAGGTATAAGTAGTAGTAATAGTA
>Ga0210014_1001232_pt1 | contig 19546 bp, 17 predicted proteins | sample CryGeymeta201519_FD_183983 | JGI IMG/M metagenome (GOLD analysis project Ga0210014, IMG submission 183983) | Groundwater microbial communities from Crystal Geyser aquifers in Utah, USA - Crystal Geyser metaG 2015-19 (SPAdes) (version 2) | ecosystem: Environmental > Aquatic > Deep subsurface >...
CCTCACCCTTGACCCTCTCCCCTCAAGGGAGAGGGAGAGAGGCAAGAATTTCTTTTTGAAGCTAATATATTACGAATTTTAGCATTATAGGGTTATAGGGGGGAGTTCTGTCAATTGTTGAGACCTGACCCCTTTATTCTTTCCTCAAAGATAGCATAAAGGGTGGGGATGAAAAGGAGGGTAACAAAAGTTCCTACAAAAAGCCCTCCAATAACGCTAATCGCCAATGGCTTGAAGAATTCCGTTGCTTCCCCCCGAGCCAAAGTAAGAGGAAGGAGGCCAAAGATAGTTGTAAAAGTGGTCATTAAAATTGGCCGCAATCTCCGGCTTCCTCCAATCTTGATTGCTTCATAAAGGTTATTTTCCCTCCGCATCAAGTTAATATAGCTAATCAGCACAATCCCATTCTCCATTACAATCCCTCCCAGCATTACCAGTCCCAAGAAAGAAGGCAAAGAGAGGGTTTGTCCGGTCAAAAGTAATGTCCAAACCACACCAATCATCGCAAAGGGTAAAGCAAACATAATGATGAAAGGGTCAAGTAAGGATTCAAACTGACTTGCCATTACCATATAGACGAGGACCACCCCTAAAAGCATGGCCATTGCTAAGGCCTGGAAGGATTTCTGTTGTTCTTCCCTCCCGCCCTTAAAACTTAAACCAAAGTCCGTGGGAATCTTTAAATTTTTGAATTTTCCCTTTGCTTCCGCTGCCACGCTACCTAAATCACGTCCGTAAATTTCCCCGCTGACATCAATAATTCTTTCCTGGTCTCTTCTTGCAATTGCTGTTGGGCCGGTTTCCTCCTTTATTTGCGCCACTTCGGAAAGCCGAACCTTTCCTCCGGTTTGCGTAGGTAAAATGAGACCAGCTAAATCCTCAGGTTTTTTTCTTCCTTCTTCAGAAACCCTTACCCGGATATCGTATTCTTCCCCACCTTCCCGGTATTTTGTAGCGACAGTCCCGGCAATTGCGGTCTCAATAGCTTTGGCAACCTCAAAGACGGAAAGACCCAGATGGGAGACCTTTTCTCGGTCAATATAGACCCTTAATTCAGGACTTCCTTCCTTCCTGCTAATTTCTACATCACTAACCCCTTTAATCTTACCAAGAATTTTTGCGACCTCTTTTGCCAGTTTTTTGCCTTCTTCTAAACTATGCCCCCGAATCTCTAAGCTTAAGGGTCTTCCGCCAAAGACCATAGATGCCATCGGATCCTCGGTTTGGTAGCGCACCTCACCTTCAGGGAAATTAAAAAGCGGCTTTAAGGATTGCCCAATCTGCTTATCGATTCTCCTTCTCTTTGCCTTATCCACCAGTTTAATCATCACCATACCGGTGCTGGATATTTCTTCCTGACCCATTAAAGTTCCCATACCACCTTTCTCTGATGACCTTCCCCAACGGACCAGGGTACTTTCTTTTTCGGGAACCTTCTGTCTTATAATTTCTTCCACGGCTTTAGCCACTTTGCCGGTTTTTTCATACCTTGTCCCTACCGGAAGTTCAATATTAAACATCATCATCCCCTGGTCCATCTCCGGAATAAATTCAGTGCCAACTAAAGGGATTAAAAGCAAACCCAGCAGAAAAATTCCACTGGATATGAAAACCATCCTTTTCTTATGGGCCAAAGACCAGGAAAGGAAATTCTGATAGATTCTTTCTAAACGACGGAAGAAACCTTCACCTGCTCTGAAAAAACGTGACAGAACCCCCTTTTCTTCCTCTATTGTATGCAAAAACCTGGTGGTAAGCAGGGGAATCAATAAGAGAGCGGTTAAGACAGAAGCAAAAAGGGTGAAGGTAATACAGAGAGCCAATTGATGAAACATAATTCCCACAAAGCCACCGATAAAGAATAAAGGAACAAAGATGGCAATGATGGAGGCAATGGAGGCAACTACCGCTGTTCCTACCTCATTGGCACCAGAAATAGCCGCCTCAATTTTTCCTTCCTTATTTTCCCGATGCCGGAAGATATTCTCAAAAATAACAATCGCGGCATCCACAACCATTCCAATGGCAATACCCAAACTGGAAAGGGAAACCATATTCAGGGTAAAACCAGCCCCGGACATTAAAATAAAGGTAAGAATCAAACTAATCGGAATGGAAACCGCAACAATCAGCGCACTGCGGAAACTCCCCAGGAAAAAAAGAATAATCAAAATAACCAGAATTCCTCCAATGAGAAGGGTATTGCGTAAATTGGCGACAGAAAGTTTGATGTAATTTGAACTATCATAAATTGTCTGCAGATTAACATCAGGAGGTAGATTCTTCTCCAATAATGGAAGTTCTTTAAGAACTTTGTTTGCAACCTGGACAGTATTTGTTCCTGACTGTTTGGAGACAGTGAGCATTACTCCGGGTTGCTGATTAATATAAACTTCCCCGCTCTTTTCCTTAAAGGTATCGGAAACCTCCGCGATATCTTTTAAATAAACAGGATTTCCATGATAATTTCCAATCATTACATCTCTAATCTCTGAAATCTTCAACTCCTCCGGGGTGCGCACCAGATAGTCAAGTTTCCCGGTTTTTAAATGGCCACCGGGCCAGCTTAAATTAGCCGCCTGTAAACTGCTTACAATCTGGGAGAGGGGGATTTGATAGGCCTCTAACCTTTGCCGGTTTAAGGAGACCTGAATTTCACGCTCTAAGCCGCCGTGAATATCAACCTTTGCCACCCCACCAATTCTTTCCAGAGGTTTCTTGACTTCATCATCCAGCAAATCATAAAGTTTGGGATAACTTTCTTTAGCATTTGCCCCAATCATCAAAATAGGTATCATCGCCATATTGAACTTAAAGATAAATGGTTTATCCGCTGCCTCAGGAAGTTGAGATTCTGCCAGCCCAAGTTTATCCCTGACCTCATTTGCGGCTTCTTCCAAGTTTGTTCCCCAGTCAAACTTTAATGTGACTATAGAGGCCCCTTCCTTGGAAGATGACTCCAATGTATCAAGATTGGAGACCGTTGCCATTTGCGCTTCTATCGGCTCGGTGATGGATGTTTCAATCTCCTCGGGACCTGTCCCGCGATAAGTGGTAATCACCATAATAGAGGGTATCTCAATATCCGGCATTAAATCCAGACCCAATCTAAAAAGGGAGATTAACCCCAGAAGAACCAATCCCAAAAACACCATATAGGTGGTAATCTTTTTCTTTATACCAAATTCTGATATAGTCATCTTATTATTTTTACTTTAACCCCGTTTTTCAGCCGCTGAGCACCCGCGGTAACCACTAAATCGCTTTCCTGCAAGCCCCCAACAATCTCTGTTTTTTCCCAATCCTTGAGCCCCGTTTTTACTTCCCTGATGTAGGCGGTGTTATTATCAATGATAAAAACTATTTTTTCCTCTCCCTTTTCTGATATTACATCATTGGGAATAAGCAAAACATCCTTTTTCTCGGCAGTAACTATCTCTGCCCGAGCAAACATTCCACTCTTTAAAAGATAATTGGGATTATTAACTTTTATCTCTACCTCGGCGGTTCGGCTTAAAGGTTCAATAAATGAGCCAATTTTTGAGACCTTACCGGAAAATATTCTCTCGGGATAGGCATCTACCCTTATTTTAACTTCTTGCCCCCTTTTTATCTCTCCCAACTCTTTTTCTCCAACGGCAACCTTTACCTTGACTATGCTTAAATCCTGAATTAAGAGAAGAGGGTCATTCTTCGCCATTGAACTGGCGGTAATTAACTCTCCGGGGTCCAGGAATCGTCTATTTATTATTCCATTGAGAGGGGAATAGATTTTACAATCGGACAAATTTTCTTTTACTAAATCTACTTGCGCCTTTAGGTGTTCTCTCTGGGCTTCTGCTGCCTCTTTTTTTGCCTGAATTTGGTCCATCTCATAGGGAGTAATAACTTCTTCTTTAAAGAGATTCTCCATCCGGGTATAATTCTTTTTAATATTGGCTAAATTTATTTCTGTTTGTTTAAGCGATTCTTCAGCGCTGCGGAGTTGAAGCTGAAGATTTCGGTCATCAATTTTAACGAGAAATTTACCCTTTTTTACCCGATCTCCTTCCTCAACATAAATTTTCTCCACTGTGCCGGTGACCTTGGAGAATAGAGTGACTTCACTTTCGGGAAAAACATCGCCGCTTAAGGAGATAACCTTCTGGATTATTCCTCTTTCTACCGGACATATTTCTACAGGAAAAATTTCTTCTGCGTTTCCTTCTTTTTCTTTAACAACTCCTCTTTGTTTGAATTTTCTGTATCCTATCCCACCTAAAAGGATAATTACCACTAAACAAAGAATAATTATCTTTTTTTTCATTTTTCTCCCATCGCTCTTTTTAAGTCCGCCTTGGCGATATACCAGTCGTATAATGCCTGATAGTAATTGGTTTCTGCTTGACTCTGTAAGGTTGTCGCATCCAGGACATCGGTATTCGTCGCCATCCCTTCCTTAAATCTTAACTCGGTCATTCGTGAACCCTCCCGGCTCTGTTCCACCGCTTTCTCCACGACAAGAATCTTCTTTTCTGCGGCTTGTAAATTTAGAAAAGCATTTTTCACTTCCAGTTCAATGTTGTCCTTGAGCAGGGAAAGAGCATCCCGATTCTGGTTGATTACGCTTTTTGCCTGCCGGACCTTCTCTTTGGTTCTTCCCCAGTTCCAGATGTCAAGCTCAAAGGCGATTACGGCATTCCAACTATCGTGCCATTTGTCAATCGGAATTTCCGAGCCCTTTCTCTGGTCATAATTGGCAATCAATGAGATTGCAGGCAGATAATCGCTTTTAACAATCCCTAAACCTTCCTCTGCCATTTTTGAGACAATTTTTTGGGTTTTCAATTCAGAACGTCCTTTCAATGCCCTCTCCACACAGTCGTTTAAGTTAAATTCTTTCTCTTTCTGATAATCCACTACATCAACAAGTTCTACCGAAGCCGATAAAGTTCTGTTAAGGAGATTGTTAAAAGATGCCTTGGCTAGCTCCAGTCCATTTTCCGCCTCTACCAGCTTCTGTTTAACATCAGATAATTGCACCTCTGCTTTCAGCAAATCTATCTTGGGCACCATTCCTGCTTTGTAGAAATTTTCCACTACTTTCAGGTGTGCCTTAATTTGCTCTACCGCTTCTTCACTCACGGCACGCATCTTTTCTGCTTTTAAAACATTATAGTAAGCCCTTCCTATCTTAAAGATAAGTTCAATTTCTATTCTGCGATAATTCTCTTCTGCGAGCTTTGTTGCCTCTTCTGCCTGGCGATAAAGACCGCTTAATTTTCCCCCGGTAAATAAAGGTTGTTTTAAATTCAGGTTAAGGTCATATAGTTCCTGGTCGGTTAACGTTACACTGTAGGATTTGGTCTCTGCATCAAGTTGTGTAAATGTAGAGGAACTGCCTATTGCCGGCAAAAAAGAGGTAAAGGATTCTCTCTTCTTCGCTTTTGCCTCTTCAATCTTTTCCTTTGCCTGATAAATTTCCTGATTATTTTTAAGGGCAATATCCAAAGATTCTTCTAAACTTAATTTTTCGGCAAAAAGATTTGCATTGATGAGAATAATAAAGATTGGTAAAATTTCAAAAATTGGTTTCATTTTTTCTCCAAGGAGGAATAAACTTTTTCCCATAGTTTTCTCCAGAGTTTTTTCTCTTCCTGATTAAACTCGGCTAAAAGAGAATTAAAAAATCCATAAACCTGTTCCCAAACACTGGCTACAATTTTGTTTCCTCTCTCGGTAATCTTGATTAGGATGAGACGGCGGTCATCAAGAGAGTGTTTTCGATTAACCAGATTATGCCTGAGTAATTTGGTAACTAAATTAGTAACTGCGCTGGTAGTGATGTAAAGCCGCTCTGCTAATTGCCCCATTGTCCGCTCCCCTTCCTCACGAAGTATTTCTAAAATATGAAATTGGGGAATATTAATCTTACCTTTCTTCAATTCCGAAAAAATCTTTTTCTCAATTCTTTTTTGCAGAAGCGTAATAATTTTCTCAATCCTTTTGGCATTTTCTTTCATCTCTTTCATTTTCATCTTTCAATATTTTAACCTTTTAAGTATATCTTGTCAAATAGTTTTAAAAGTAGTAGAATATTAACCAGATGAAAATTAGTGAATTGATCGATAAACTCGATCCGGAAGAGAATCTTTATGCTATTGTCGTAGACCTGGCTCAAAAGGCTCGCGAATTGCAGACCAAAAGTAAGCCTTCAGAGGGAAAAAACGTCAATCCAGTAATTGCAGTTTTAGAAGAAGAATTGGCGAAAAGGACGGAGAAAAAGTAGGTGAGTAAGTTCCTCTTCAGTATTCCCCTGACAATTTTTGTTCTTCTTACTTCCGGAAGTGCGGGGGAAATTGACCCGGATGTTGCTTTTCTGAAAGAAGATTATTCCGGCGCTCTGGAAGGTTACCAGACTACTATTCAAAAAACGGATTTCATTCAGTATCGCATCGGAATCTGTTGCTTAAAACTCGGTCAATACAAAGAAGCCGAGAAAGAATTAAAAAAAGTTTTTGCTTATGGCGAAAACACTTTTTTTGACTGGGCACAATTCGCTCTGGGAGAAGTTTTTTTTCTATCCAAAAATTTTGAAGAAGCAATTAGAGCCTACCAGCAAATAATAAAAGAATATCCCAAAAGCTCAATCCACCATCTTGCTTTTTTTAAACTGGCAATGGCTTATCTGCAAAATAAAGAGGAAGAAGAAGCATTAAAACAGTTTAAAAAAGTGCGGCTGCTTTACCCTTTAAGTTGTGAGGGAGAAAAATCAAATCAGATTATTAACGAAAAAGAAGGTTGTTTTTCCATTCAGATTGCCGCTTTCACTGATTTGACCAAAGCAAAAAACTTAGCTACAGATTTTCAAAAAAAGGGATATGATGTTTATCTCCTTAAAAAAACCGAAGATAAACCCTGGATTTACAAAGTAAGGATAGGCAATTTCAAGAGTCAGGAAAAAGCCCGTTTTTTCACCCAAGAATTGCCGGAAAAAACGAATTTTTTTATTACTAACAAGTAACCACGAATTAACACGAATAAAGCAAGAACTAAAAAATCTTTTGACACAGATTATCACTGATTAGAACTATAGAGCTAAAGGACAAAGATTGCCACGAAGACACGAAAGCACGAAAAACTACAAAATACTTTAACCACGAATTACGCGAATTTCTCTAATTAAAAACTGACACGAAGTGTCACCCTGAATGTCAATGAAGGGTCTCATGAGATTCTTCACTTCATTCATCTTTTATCCTAACCACGAATTACGCGAATTAATCGAATTAAAAATTTAAAATTTTATTCTTTTTTTATTACTCTTTAATAATTCGCGCAATTCGAGAAATTCGTGGTTGCTATTTTCTTTCGTGTTCTTGTTTATTTCGTGATTTCGTGGTGAATATTATCTTTTAATTTGTGTTATCAGTGAAAATCAGTGTCTAATTAATTTAAGCATACTATATGAAATGTTTGGTGGTCGGTAACGGGGGACGAGAACATACCATTATTTGGAAATTATCTCGGAGCCCCAGGGTAAAAGAAATTTATGCCGCCGGCGGCAATGGCGGTATTTCCCACCTGGCAAAATGCCAGGATATTTCCCCCACCGACATCAAAGCTTTATCTTCTTTTGTGATAAAGAAGAATATCGATTTAACCATTGTCGGACCGGAAGCACCTTTGTCTAAAGGTATTGGAGACTTTTTTCGCAAGGAAGGACTGCCAATCTTTGCTCCGTCTCAAAAAGCAGCTCAATTAGAATCTTCCAAAGTTTTTGCAAAAGAATTTATGAGGGAGTTTGCTATTCCCACCGCAGCATTCTCAATCTTTAACGCTCCCGAAAAAGTTCTTGCTTATTTGGAGAAAAATGGCTTTTCCGGAGTAATTAAAGTTGACGGATTAGCTGCGGGGAAAGGAGTCTTTGTTTGCCACAATAAAGAAGAGGTAAGCGAAGCCCTCAACGAAATTTTTGTGAAAAAAGTCTTCGGAGAAGCCGGAAACAAAATAGTAGTTGAAGAATGTTTAAAAGGCGAGGAAGCTTCGATTATTCTTTTCACCGACGGCGAAAACATTCTGCCCATGCTTGCTTCCCAGGACCATAAACAGATTGGCGAAGGGGACCAGGGAGCGAATACCGGAGGAATGGGGGCAATCGCTCCAACACCGATTATAAACGAGAAACTTTTCTCCCAGATTATCAACCAAATTGCCAAGCCGGTAATTTCAGGTTTGAGAAATAAAGATATCCTTTATCAAGGGGTCCTTTACCTCGGAATTATGCTTACCGAGGAAGGAGCGAAAGTTCTGGAATTCAACGTGCGGTTCGGGGACCCTGAAACCCAGGCGATTTTACCTCTGCTAAAAAATGATTTAGTGGAAATAATAGAAGCGGTGATTAGCGGAAATTTAAATAAAATAAAAGTAAATTGGGATTCCCGAAAAGCCCTCTGTGTGGTTTTGGCTTCAAGAGGTTACCCGGGCAACTACTCAAAGGGCAAACAAATTTTCGGTCTTCGCGAGGCCGGGGAAATGAAAGATATCCTGGTATTCCATGCCGGCACGAAGAGGGAAGGAGACAAATTCTTCACCAACGGAGGCAGAGTGTTGGGAGTTACGGGAATAGGCAAAACCGTTGCAGAGGCAATTGGCAATACCTACCAGGCCGTTGAGAAAATCAACTTCGATGGCGCATACTTCCGAAAAGACATTGGGCAGAAAGCATTAGTCACTCTTCCAGAAATTCATTCCTAACACACTTATTTGCCAGCGTGAAAAGAACCAGTGCAAAAGATGAGATACATAGGTAACACCTCCGGTCCTTTCAAATATGGTAAAATAGAAATTAGTTTTAAACTAAAAGTAGGAATATTTTGATTATTCCTTCGCCCTATTTAATCTTAATAATTCATTGCATGGAATTTCAAAGTTACCCCCACCTCTTTCCTCCCCCCTTGAGGGGGAGGATGTGAGGAGGGGGGGTATAATTCATAAAAGAAGAAAATATTATGTAAAATGAGAGGAGCTCAAATCTCAAAACTTGTAAGCACGGAAAATTCTCAGGCTGTTCTCGACGAGGTAAAGACCATTGTTTTTATGGTATTTCCGAAATTTGACCTTGGACCAGTGAACCGTGTGTTCAGAGATGTGGTAAAGCTTTTCCGGGGAGAATACCCTGGATACCAGAAATGCAATACCGTATACCACGATCTGAAACATGCCACGGATACTATGCTGGCTATGATAAAACTGATTCATGGAGCAATTCTGCGGGGAGAAACTCTCTGCCCGAAGAATGTAACCCTGGGGCTAATCACCTCCCTACTTCACGATATAGGGTACATCCAGACATTGGATGATGAATCAGGTACTGGCGCCAAATATACGCTTGTCCACACCCGACGCAGCATTAAGTTCATAGATAAATATTTCGCGGAAAAGAATTTTTCCCGAGAGGATTTTAAAAACTGCCGCGATATTCTTTATTGCACAAACCTTAATACAAGGATCAACGAAATCCGATTTAAGTCAGGGGAGATTGAACTTCTGGGCAAGATGCTTGGCACCGCCGATCTTCTGGGCCAAATGGCAGATCGTACCTATCTGGAAAAACTGCTCTTTCTATTTTATGAGTTCAGGGAGGGAAATGTTGCCGATTACACCAGTGAACTGGATTTGCTTAAGAAAACTCTGGGCTTCTATGATATGGTAAAAAAGAGACTTGCCGGTGAACTTGGTAGCGTGAATAAATACATGATTTACCATTTTAAAAAGCGCTGGAACATAAATAGGGATTTATATAAGGAGGCCATTGAAAAGAATAGAAATTACCTGAAATATGTTTTGGCAAATCATGAGCGAGAATATCGTGACTATTTCAGGCGTGGCAACTACGTGAAAAAATTATATGAAAAAGGTTTGTAGATTAAAACAGATAATAGATAACTACCTGGATAAGAGGAGTTAATCCGTAGAGGGGGTTGACTGAATATTTACGCTTTGATTAATCAAGTGAAGGTAAGGAAATTGTGTAGAGTTGACTAAAAAAAAATAATATAGTATAATGAGAAAATATGGCTTTGAATAAAGAAACAAAAAATAAGATTATTGCCGAGGCTGCTCGCCGCGAAAAAGATACCGGGTCTCCGGAAGTCCAGATTGCCCTTTTTACTAAAAGGATTGAGGAATTAAGCGAGCATTTTAAGAGGCAAAAAAATGACTATGGTTCTCGGCGCGGTTTACTTATCCTCATCGGAAAGCGCCGAAAATTGCTCAATTATTTAAAAAGAGAAAGTCTGGAAAGATACGAAAAAATAATCAAGAAGATGGGAATGAGAAAATGAAAAAAGAAATCAAAATAAACGACTTGCCCTTAAGTATTGAAAGCGGCAACATTGCCAAACAAGCCGACAGCGCGGTAACCGTTCGTTATGGAGATACGGTTGTCTTTACCGCAGTAGTAGGTTCAAAAGAGCCCAAAGAAGAGGTGGATTTTCTTCCTTTGCTCGTAGATTACCGGGAGCATACCTCCGCCGCAGGCAAATTCCCCGGCGGTTTCTTTAAACGCGAAGGACGACCCAGCGAGAAAGAGATTCTCACCAGCCGCCTTATTGACCGAAGTATCAGGCCTCTTTTTCCCGAAAATTATAAAAATGAAATTCAAGTCAATTCCTTTGTTTTTTCTGCCGATACGGAAAATGACTCCGATATCCTTGCGCTCATTGGCGCCTCAACCGCTTTGTCCGTTTCTAAAATTCCATTTCTTGGCCCGATCGGAGTAGTCAGGGTAGGTTATGCGGATAACAAATTTATCATTAATCCTACTTTCCCCCAATTAGAAGAAAGTAAACTTAATCTGGTGGTAGCAGGGACCGAGACTTCAATCATTATGCTTGAGGGAATGAGTTCTTTCATATCTGAGGATTTAATTTTAGAAGCCATTTCTCTTGCTCGAAAATCAATTGGCCTGCTGGTTAACGTCCAGAAAGAATTTGAAAGTAAAAAAGAAAAGAGGATTCCTTCCTGCCGAGAAAGCAATCCCAAACTATGGGCCGAAATGGAAAAAGAATTTTCTCCTAAAATAAAAGACGCTTATAATTTCCCGGGGAAAGGGGAAAGAGATAATTTCTGGAGAAACCTTTCTTCAGAAACCTTGAAGAAATTTGCTTCCTTTGAAGAAAAGACCGTAAAACAATTCCTTGAAGAAATTAAAAAAGAAAAAATCCGAAAACTGATTTTAGACACCGGAAAAAGGCTGGATGGGCGAAAATCTAATCAACTGCGGGAAATTTCCTGTGAAATAGGGCTTTTGCCCCGCACCCATGGTTCAGCGCTCTTTACCCGCGGAGAAACGCAGGCTTTAGCTCTGGTAACCCTGGGAACAACCAGCGATGAACAGATTATGGATACTCTTTTCGAAGAATCCTCAAAGCGATTTATGGTTCACTATAATTTTCCTGCTTTCTCAGTAGGAGAGGTTCGCCCTAACCGTGGCCCCGGCCGGAGAGAAATTGGCCATGGAATTTTAGCGGAACGGGCTCTTTCTGCCGTGGTGCCGTCAGAAGAAGATTTCCCTTATACTGTTCGCGTGGTCAGCGAGACTCTTTCCTCCAACGGTTCTTCCTCAATGGCTACTGTTTGCGGGGGCTCTTTGGCTTTAATGAATGCCGGCGTTCCCGTTAGTTCTGCCGTAGCCGGAATCTCCGTGGGGCTTATTCAGGAAGGAGAAAGAAAAATAATTCTTACGGACATTGCCGGAGAAGAAGACCATTTTGGTAATCTTGATTTAAAAATTGCCGGGACCTCCGAGGGAATTACCGCCATTCAGATGGATGTAAAATCCGCTTTAATCAGTGAGGAAATTTTAAAGCAAGCCTTTTTTCAGAGTAAAGAAGCGCGGCTTGAAATCTTAAAAAAGATGTCCGCGGCCATCTCCCAGCCCCAAAAATCCCTTTCCCCTTATGCCCCTAAGATTATTAATTTACAAATACCGGTGGAAAAGATTGGATTACTCATTGGCCCGGGAGGAAAAACCATCAGAAAAATTATCAGCGAAACCGGAGCTAAAATTGACGTTAACGATGAGGGAGAAGTAAAAATTGCTTCTACCGAGCAAAAAAAAGGAGAAGAAGCTTTGGAAAAAATTAAAGCCCTGGTTGAAGAAGCAGCCGTTGGCAAATTCTATGCCGGGAAAGTAACCAAGATTATGCCCTTCGGCGCCTTTGTTGAAATTCTTCCCAAACAAGAAGGCCTTATTCATATTTCGGAACTTGAGCATAAACATGTCGATAAAGTTGAGGACGTGCTTAAAGTCGGAGATAAAGTGAAAGTTAAAGTAATTAAAATTAATGAGGGTAAGATTAGTTTGAGCAGGAAACAAGCTTTGCCAGATGCAAAAAAATGATGAAATTCTCTATATCAAAAGGATTAATAAATTTAAATTGCCTCTTCCTGCCTACCATAAAGGAAATGGGCTTGACTTAAGAACATCCCAAAATATTACCCTTAAACCGGGGAAAAAAGTTCTTGTTCCTACGGGTTTTTCTATCGCTCTCCCTAAAGATTCTATCGGTTTAATTAAAGACCGCAGCAGTTTAGCAAAAAAAAGCCTGCATGTTCTCGCCGGGGTTATTGACGAAGATTATCGGGGAGAAATCGGGATTCTCCTGATTAACCTGGGGAAAGAAACTTTCCATGCCGAAAAAGGTTCCCGGATTGCCCAACTTCTAATTCTGCCTACCAAAAAAGTAAAAGTCGTTGAAAAGAAAAAACTTTCCTTAACTTCCCGCGGGAAAAATGGCTGGGGTAGTTCCGGCTTATCGTAAAATGGTTCTGGAAGAAAGTTATTTAAAGAAATTAAAGGTTGAAAACCGTCAGCTCCGGCAGTGGAAACATCAACTTTCTTTAATCTTAAAATTTGGTCAAAAGATGAACACTAATCTCAACACAGAAAGTTTATTGGAACTTATTGCTGATAAAACAAGGGAGTTACTTCGGGCAGAAAGATGTAGTTTGTTTTTGCTGGATAAGGAAAAACAGCTATTATGGAGCAAAGTAGCTCACGGAATGGGCGGTAAGAAGTTTAATCTTACGCTTGATAAGGGTTTGGCTGGCTATGTAGCCACTACGGGAAAGGTGGTGAATGTACGTGATGCTTACGCTAATCCTCGTTTCAATCCAGAGCTGGATAAGAAAACCGATTTCAGAACCCGAACTGTTCTTTGCCTTCCGATGAAGAACCATCTGGGAGAAGTAATTGGTGTCTTCCAGGTATTAAACAAAAGAGGGGGACTTTTCACCCCGCCAGACCGGAATTTGTTACAAATATTTTCCTCCCAGGCCGCCGCAGCAATAGAAAATAGCCAACTTTATGAAAATTTAAAAGAGAGTTTTGACAGTTTTGTCTGGACTTTGGCTGCCACTATCGATGCCCGGGATCCAATGACCGCCGGTCATTCCCGCCGGGTTACCGAATATTCTCTGGCTATTGCCAAACAATTAGGAATTGGGAAAGAGAAATTAGAATTGCTAAAATATGCTTCTATCCTCCATGATTTAGGTAAAATTGGAGTGCAGGAAGCGGTGCTTACCAAGCCGGGACGTTTAAGCAAGCAAGAATACAAGCATATCCAAACTCATGCTGCTCTCACCAGAAAAATTTTAGAAAGGGCCAATTTTCAACGACACCTTAAGGAAATTCCTCAAGTAGCAAGCAGCCATCATGAAAGGGTTGACGGAGAAGGATATCCGGAGAATCTTAAAGGGGAAGATATTCCCTATTTGAGTCGGATTATGGCCATCGCTGATGTTTTCGATGCCATTACCAGCAGACGTCATTACCGGGACGCAATGCCCATCAAACAAGCTTTATCTCTAATAAAGGAAGGAACCGGTACCCATTTTGATCCGGTTTGCGTGGAAGGATTTATGAAAATCCCGTTAAATAAACTGATTAAGATAATTAAATCCGATGTGGTAAGTCACTTTAAAGAAGAAGACCTTAAATTGTTATCCAACTATAAGACAAGCCAGTTCCTGGAGATGTTGAAAAAGGAAAATTCCTCTTTATCTGCAGAACAAAGGAAGGCAATAACAGGGTTTAATCGCTATTACAACCGGCAAATCGAAAAGCAAATTAACAACAAGGAAAAAGGGGGAAAGATGGGAAAGTTCGCCTAGAATACTGGCGAATCAAGCGAATCCGCCTAGTAGTATTGGAGGAAAAGATTAATTAATATTTCATTCCCCTTTTTTCTCAAAAGGGGTGTCCCGAAGAGACGGGGTATTTTTCCCTTTTCCCCTCTGTTTTCCATTTTCCCTTAAGTAGTTGGTCGCTGCAACTTTGAAATTCCATACAAAGATTTATATAGAAAGATGACGAAGAATAATTCAAGTCTTTCGGCAAAGGCTTCGGCACGAGCGAATAGTGCAAAGCAGAATTCACCCGGCAAAGTTTGGTTATCTTTGAATCTTATTGTTCTGGCTCTATTCTCCTTGTCTCTTTCCAATTTAGTTATCCTGTTTGCCCTGGATAATTTTAAACGACAGAGAGAAGAGATGGTTTCTGGTCAAATTGAGAAAAGAGGAATAAAAGAGAAGAGTGTTTTGCAGGCATTGAGAAATGTTCCCCGCCATCTCTTTGTCTCTGAAGAACTGCAATCTCTGGCTTATGCCGATCGACCTTTACCGATTGGCTACGGGCAGACCATCTCTCAACCTTATATTGTGGCTCTAATGACCGAACTTCTTAATCTAAAACAGGGGAATAAAGTTTTGGAAATAGGAAGCGGTTCAGGTTATCAGGCCGCCATCCTTTCCGAGATTACCCAAGAGGTATATACGATAGAAATAATTGAAGAGTTGGGAGAAAGTGCTAAAAAGAGGCTGAAAGATTTAGGTTATCAGTCGATAAGATGTAGGATTGGCGATGGTTATTATGGATGGGAGGAGTATGCTCCTTTTGATGGGATTATGGTTACCGCAGCCGCTACCCATATTCCTCCTTCTTTAATCCGGCAATTAAAGAAAGGTGGAAAGATGTGCATTCCGGTGGGCGACCCTTTCTTAACCCAAAACCTTATTCTGATAGAAAAGGATCAAGAAGGCAATCTTAAGACAAAAAATATCCTTCCGGTAAGGTTTGTTCCCTTTGTAAGGTAATAGCATATCTTGCTTTACTAAAATGTTTTTATTTTCGGTATTCTCCATTTCTGCTGGAATAATTTCCTACGAGATTTACCTGATGAGGGTCTTTTCTTATATCCTCTGGCACCACTTCGGCTATATGGCAATCAGTGTTGGGCTCTTAGGCTTCGGAGTAAGCGGTGCTTTTATCTCTATCTTTAAAGAAGGACTTTTGAGAAAATTTCCTCTTTCCTTCTTTCTTTCCAATTTCCTCTTTGGTCTAACCACTCTCTCTTCTCTAATTCTTATTCAGAAGATTCCTTTCTCTCCCTTTCTTTTGGTCTGGTATGGAAAGCAATACCTCTACCTTCTCTTGGTCTATCTCCTTTTGCTCATTCCTTTCTTCGCTGGTGCACTCTCCATCGGACTGGCTCTGACAAGATTCAAAGAGAGGACCAATAAGGTTTACGGAGCCAACCTTTTGGGCTCTGGATTTGGAGCGTTATTAATTATCTTTATCTCCTTTATCCTTCCTTTAGAAAGGGGTATTTTCTTGATCTCCTCTTTAGGCTTTTTTGCCGCTTTACTTCCTTTTTGTAGTTGCTCCATTTGTGAAGCAAACTTGTGGATGAGACGAAGAAGGAAAACCTTCCTTGCTTTAACTCTTTTCTTTCTCCTTACCTTCCTTTTTGCTGATCTTTCTCCATTCATTCAAATCTCTCTTCTTCCTTCAGAGTATAAAGGGATAAGCAGAACCTTAAATCTTCCTTCTTCCAGAATTACTTTAAGAAAGTTTTCTCCCTTAGGAATTGTCGAGGTAGTAGAAAGCCCTTTTATTCGGGAGGCTGCCGGCCTCTCTTTAAATTTTCAGGAAGACCTTCCTGCTCAGGCACTCCTCTTTCTTGATGGTGAAGAGGTTGGTCCAATTAGCCGCTTTGATGGAGATACCTCTAAAATCTCTTTTGTTAATTATCTCACCTCAGCTCTTCCTTATCACCTTTTATCCGAACCAACTCTCCTGATTATTGGAGCAGGTGGTGGAACAGAGGTTTTGAACGGAATTTATCATAAGGCAAAAGAGATTACTGCTTTAGAACTCAACCCACAGATCGTCAGTATTCTGAAAGACGATTACCGGAACTTTTCCGGTTCTCTTTATCAAAGAGAAGACGTAAAACCAATAATTGCTGAAGCCAGAGGCTATCTGGAAAAGGCCGAGAAAGAGTATGACCTGATTTCTCTTTCTCTGCTCGGTTCTTTTACTGCTGCCAGTAGCGGTCTTTACAGCCTCAATGAAACTTATCTTTATACCTTAGAAGCCTTCCAAAAATATATCCAGAGGCTAAAACCAGGAGGAATATTATCGATTACTTCCTGGCTCAAGGAACCACCCCGGGACAACCTTAAGATTCTCTATCTTCTATCTGAAGCCTTAGCAAGGTCGGGTTTAAAAGGAGAAAAAAGCATCATCTTTATCCGTGGTTTAAGAACCGCCACCATCTTAGCCAAGAAAGGAGAATTTACCCAAAAAGAGATCGAAGAAACAAAGGAGTTCTGCAAGGAGAGACTATTTGAAACTCTCTTCTATCCAGGAATAAAAGAGGAAGACAATCTTCTGAAGGAAGAGACTTATTTTCAAGCCTCCCAAAAGATAATTTCAAAAGATAGAGAGAATTTTTTAAAATTTTATCCCTTCAATATATCTCCTCCTATTGATGATTCTCCCTACTTCTTTCACTTCTTTAAATGGAAATCTTTGCCGCTTCTTTTAAGAACAGCCGGAAAAGAATGGATTCCTTTTTTGGAATGGGGCTATATCGTCCTTATCGCTACTTTAAGTCAGGCGTTGGTCTCTTCTATTTTTCTAATTCTTTTACCTCTCTTCCTCTGCAGAAAAAGATTCAGAATAACCAGAAAGAAGGGGGGTTCTTTCCTCTACTTTTCCCTTTTAGGTTTTTCCTTTATGCTTTTAGAGATGGCTTTTATCCAAAAATTTGTCCTCTTCCTTTCCCATCCCCTTTATGCTACAGGTTTTATCCTTACCTGTATCCTTATTTTTTCTGGTCTGGGAAGTTGCTATGCTAAAAAACTCAAAGGAGGAATAATTACCTCAGTTTTCTCTATAATCTTAATCTCTATCTTTTATCTTCTCTCCCTTAAACCGATCCTTTCCCACTTTCTTAACTTTCCTCTAATCTTTAAAATATTTCTTTCTCTCTTTCTTCTTGCTCCTTTATCTTTCTTTATGGGTATCCCCTTTCCTTTGGGTTTGGAAAGAGCCGGGAGAATAGATGAGAACCTTATTCCCTGGTGTTGGGGAATAAATGGATGCTTTTCAGTAATCGCTACTATTGGCGCAGTTATCTTAATGATGGCCTATGGCTTTCAGATAACAATTATCCTGGCTATTTTCCTCTATCTTTCTTCTGCTTTTGCTAGCCTAAAACTTGGCTAAAGGTATAATATAATCCACAATAGGACAGGTTTTCTCTCCAAGGAAAGAGAAAATTGGAAATTTCCCTCTCCCCGATGGGGAGAGGGTGCAGGGTGAGGGGCAATAATCTTATGGAAAAGCAGGATATCAAAAACTTCACGATAGCGGAATTTGAAAAGCGGCTGGCTGAAATTTCAGAACCTTCTTTCCGTGCCAGACAGATATTAGGCTGGTTGTACCGAAAAGGCGTATCCGATTTCAATCTGATGCATAACCTGCCCAAAAATCTTCAAGAAAGGCTGGATGCCATTTTCTACATTAGCCGGCCACAGGTTCTGGAAATTGCGCAATCAGCCGACGGGACCGAAAAGTTTCTCTTCCGCTTGTCCGACGACAACCTCATTGAGACCGTTCTGATACCGAACCGGGAAAGAGCAACCGTCTGCCTTTCTACGCAGGTCGGATGTAAATACAACTGTGTCTTCTGTGCCAGTGGCCAAAACGGCTTTACCCGAAATCTTACCCTTGCGGAAATTATAAATCAACTGCTCTTTATTCGCTTTGAACGTAATCAAAAAATAACCAATGTCGTCTTTATGGGAATGGGTGAACCCTTTGATAATTATGATAATCTGGTCAGGGCAATCAGCGTTATCAACGACCCCAAAGACATATCTATCGGCGCCCGTAAAATCACCGTCTCCACCTGCGGAATTATACCGGGGATAGAACGTTTTCGAACCATCGGCCGGCAGGTGGAACTGTCGGTTTCCCTCAATGCGGCCGACGAAGAACTGCGGAGTAAACTTATGCCCGTCAACAAAAAGTATCCCCTGGAAGAATTGATCTTGACCCTGGCTGATTATACCAAAAAGACCGGAAGGGTCATCACCCTGGAATACCTGTTGGTTAAGAACATCAACGATTCTGCTGACTGTGCTGAAAAACTGGCCGGTGTAGCAAAATGTCTGAAGGCAAAAGTCAACCTGCTGCCTTACAGCCCGGTTACGGGAAAGGACTACCGGATACCGGAGAAGGACGGCATTGCGCTTTTCGCGAGCCGGCTCAGCCGGAAAGGGGTTACCGTGACCATTCGCAAGTCCCGGGGAAAGGACATCGCGGCAGCCTGCGGTCAATTAGCCGGAAAAAGAAATGAAATATAAAGCCATCATTTTTGACATTGACGGAACAATTACCACTCCGGTCAGTTCCTGGAGATACATCCACGAAAAATTAGGAAAGTGGGATGCCCTTGCCTGCCGGTACCAGGAACTTTTTCTGGCTGGCCGGATAAGTTACCGGAAATTCTGCGAACTGGACGCCGCCCACTGGAAAGGCTTGCCGGAAAAGGATATTGAAGGATTGTTTAGAGATGTTCCCTACGCAAGAAACGCAAAAGATTCAATTGAAAAACTAAAGAAAATAGGCCTGAAACTGATTGCCGTCTCCACCGGACTTCAGTATCTTCCCCAGCGGTTGAAAAAGGAACTTAGGTTTGACTATATCCTCTCCAACGAACTGGAAGCAGAAAACGGCATCCTCACCGGCGGCGTCAAAATTAACTTAACTCACGGCGCTAAGGGGAGGGTTTTAAAGAAAATAATCAGGGAGATAAGGGTTGAACCACCCCAGGTTATCAGCGTCGGCGACAGCGAAGGAGACCTACCCATCTCCAGGACTGCCGGCTATTCCATCGCCTTCAATTCCTCTTCCCGGCGGCTTTCGGAGACCGTAGACTATAATTGTAAAACCGATGACTTTTCTGAGGTATACACAAAAATAGTAGAGATATCAAGGTAAATATAACAAGGGTTTCAGATATAAATAAATTTTAAATTAGCCCCCTCACCACGACCCACTTCGTGGGTGCCCCGCTCTCCCCTCGGGGAGAGGAAATAAATTAGCCACCAATAACACACGAATAAAAGAACTGACAGCGCAGCTGTCATTGCGAGCCCGAAGGGCGTGGCAATCCCTCGCTTCTATGAAAAAGATGAGATTGCGGAA
>Ga0210014_1001243_pt1 | contig 19454 bp, 12 predicted proteins | sample CryGeymeta201519_FD_183983 | JGI IMG/M metagenome (GOLD analysis project Ga0210014, IMG submission 183983) | Groundwater microbial communities from Crystal Geyser aquifers in Utah, USA - Crystal Geyser metaG 2015-19 (SPAdes) (version 2) | ecosystem: Environmental > Aquatic > Deep subsurface >...
GTTCAGCTCGTCCAGCTTGTCTTCCAGGATCTTGATCCTGCCGTCCAAGCCGGTCTCCTGGGAGCGCGCCTCCTTCTGGTTCAGCAACTCGGCGAACTGCACCTGTGCCCGGTCGACGATGGTGTTGAGGCTGATCTCCAGGTGCTCCGAGAGGGTGCGGACTTCGCGCTCGCGCTCGCGGCGCACGTCGTCGAGCAGAGGCAGGAGCGCCTGGCGGTGCAGTACCGCTTCGGCGGCTTCGCGGTGTGATCGGTCCGATCGGTCGGATCGGTCGGATCCGTCGGTGCCCTTCGGCGCCAACGAAAGATCCAGGAAGATCGTCGGCTGCCGCACGTCGATGGTTCCGTCCTGGCTGGTGTGGGTCACGAACAGCCGCTTGTGGAGCACGTGCCCCAGCCCGTCGCGGATTTCCGCGGAGAACACGTCGAGCTTTGCCGGGTCTGTCCGGTGCAGGTCGTAGAAGACGGTGCCGCGCTGGAGGTCGCCCTGCGCCTGGTCCTGGACGAACTCACGGACGCACTCGAACAACGGATGCCCGGGCGTCACCCATTCCAGCGTGGGGTCGCGGGTCAGCAGTTCCTTGTCGAAGACGATCTGCCGGTACTCGCGGCCGAGCTTGCCGAACTGCGGCTCCAGGCGGTCACCGTAGGGCAGCACCGTCCGGGGCAACCTGCCCACCCGGTAGATGTGCTCGTTGGTCCGGTCGGGGCGAGGCGTCAAGCCAGCGAGCGGCGAGGCATGCACGAAGAAGTCCTCGATGACCTCCGGCACCAAGCGCCGCTCCTTCGCCTCTTCCGACTTGCCCACGATGGCGGAGAGGTTGAGGTCGCGCTTGGCCAAGCCTTCCAGCGTGGACTCCGTGATGCGCCGGAGTCGGTCGGTATCGACTTCCTTGACGATGCGGTCCTTGATGACGGCTTCGGTGAGGTTCCAGGCGTACATCTCCCGGAGCATCCGCTCCAACTGGTTTGCCGGGAACACGTCGCCCAAGACGTTGAACACCTTGCCCGTGCGGTTGGGGTCGAGGTCGTTCTCGATCTGCTCGATGCGGTCGAACAACTTCTCCAACACCCGCCCTTCCCGGGTGTTGACGCTGACGAAGTTGGAGATCAGGCAGTCCTTCTCCTGTCCGTAGCGGTGGATGCGCCCCCTCCGCTGCTCAAGCCGGTTGGGGTTCCACGGGATGTCGTAGTTGATCATGTACCAGCAGAATTGCAGGTTGATGCCCTCGCCGGCCGCTTCGGTGGCCACCAACACTTGGCAGTCTTCCCGGAACTCGCGTTCGGCGTAGATGCGCGTCCCCGATCTCCTCGCGGAGGTCGTCGGGGTCGATGGAGGCGACCACGTCTTCCAGCGCCGCGAGGATCTCCTGCTGCTCGTCGTCCGGGAGGTCGTCGAAGTCGTCCGGCACGCGCTTCTTGATCTGCTCCTGACGATAGGCTTCCGGGTCTTCCAGGATCTTCTCGCGCTTGGCCTTCATGCGCTCAAGCGTCCGGCGCACGGCGTAGACGCTGGACGCGAACCGCCGCTGGAGCATGGCCCTGGTGAACCCGAGGGCACGCCCCCGGGCGGAGTCGTCTTGCGATGCCTTGATGGACTGGTCTTCGACGTAGCGGGTGAGGCTGTCGTAGAAGTCCAGCTCCTCGTCGTCGATCTCGAAGCGGCACGTCTGCACGGTCCGCCGAGTGAACAGGCTCTTCGCCTGGCCGGTGTCGGGATCGGGGAAGGTGACCAGGGCTTCCTTGACGCGGCGCAGGTAGAAGGGCGCGCTTCGGGCGTCCATCGCCCGTTCGAGGCTCTTCACATCGCCGTACACGTCGGCGTCCAAGAGCCGAAGGAACAGGCTGAAGTGGTCGGGGTCGCCCTTATGCGGCGTCGCAGTCATCAACAGGAAGTGGTCGGTCATCTGCGAGAGCGACTCGCCGAGTTGGTAGGCCAGCGTCTTCTTCTCTTCGCCTTCCTCGCCGGCTTTGCGCGCACTCATCTTGTGCGCCTCGTCCACAATGATCAGGTCCCAGTGGCTCCGCAGGAGGCTGTCTCGCGCGTCGTCGACGCGAGACACCCAGGAGACGGAGGTAATGCACTGGTCGATATCCTGCCACGGATTGGCGCCGTAGTTCGCGCGGAGCACGTCGCTGCGGAGGACCTGGAAGTGCTCCCGGAACTTGTCTTTCAGCTCGCGTTGCCACTGAAACGACAGGTTCGCCGGCGTGACGATGAGCACGCGCCGAATCAGCCCGCGAACCTTCAGCTCCTTGAGGAGCAGCCCCGCCATGATGGTCTTTCCGGCGCCCGGGTCATCGGCAAGCAGGAACCGAATCCGGGGCAACCGCAGGAAGTAGTCGTACACCGCCTCCAACTGATGCGGCAGCGGATCGACCCGAGCAATGGACAGGCTGAAGTAGGGGTCGTACTCATACGCCAACGCCAACCGCATGGCCTCGATGCCCAACCGGAACCGTTCCGGGTCGCCCTCGAAGGGCTCCGCGTCCTCGGTGGCAGTCAACGCTGCAAGCTGTTCTGCATCGAGGATGGGCTCGTGGACCCGCCCGGTCTGCAGTCCCTTGCCGACCAGCTTGATCGAGTCTCCCAGAGGCGCGGCGACAATGACCTGGACCGGCGCGGGGAGAACCGGGCCGGTGACGACTACGTTGGGTTTGAGTTGGTTGGGATCCAAGCCCGTGTTCCGCGCGCCCGGCTACGTGTGGGTCTACAGACGCTATCTCTGCGTCTCGATACGCCGCCCTTGTATTCGACGCCACGTAGTTATACCCGCGAAGGTTAAGAACACACCGAAGTGGAAGTTCGCGGAACTTCCCCGGCAGGCGTGCAGCAGACGTAGGACAGAGGCTATTCTCCCAGACGGAGCCGAAGTCGCACCGGGACTTCGGTGTGTTCCCAACCTTCGCGGGTATAGCGCTACAGCCCGCCGGGGCGTATGAGTTGCGCGTGCACTACCGCTACCGGCCTGCCGAAGACGCAGGCACTGCCCATGCGGTCATCGGGCCGGACTTCGGCATCCGCGTATCCCGGCTGGACGCGGAGGAGGGCGACCCACGTTGGCGTGAAGAGCGGCTGCACTTCGTCGCGCCCGACAACGCAGCGACTGCTCCGGTCCGCCTCACTCTCGGCCAATGGCAACTGAAAGGCGCGTCGGACTTCGATCAGGTGGAGCTGTACCCCGTGAAACTCAGTCACCGGGGGTATGGCGGTGGCGTCTTGGGCGAGGGGGAGAGCGTGACTGGACCCAACTACCTCTTCGCCGCTCCGTTGGACACTTGGCGCACGGTCAGCCGTCCGTTGGCCGGCTTCACGGCGGTCTTCCACGACAACCGGTGGCGGTTCATGGCGGACGGCCAGTACGTGGTCTACAGACACGCCGTCGCCGGACGCAGGCTGGTGACGGCGGCCGTCAACCCTGGGGTCTGGTTCCACGAGCCAAGCAGTTTGCGGCTGAAGGGGGAGGTCTCCACCGACGGGCAGAGGTACCGTTCCCTTGGTGAGGTCCGCCACAGCGCGCCAGCGCCGTCCTTCGCCGTGCCGCCAGACCTGCTCCCGGCCGCCGAGGTCTGGGTGCGGATGAGTTGTGACGCGGCGGACGCGTCACCGCCGACGTTCTTCCAGGTCAACGGCTACGAACTCAGTGCGACACTGGCGGGGGCGCCGCGGGACGGCGCGGGGCAGACTACCGCGTTGACGGTCCTGGGTGAAGTCGAACGCCGGCAGCCAGGGCGGCCAGTACTCCGGCTGCTTGCCCTCGGGGAGCTTGAACGTCAGCCCGTCGAGGTGCGGAGCAGCACGTTCCAGCTCGACCAAGTGGTCCCGCAGGTACGATGGCGTGGGCAGCGCCGACGCGAAGGCCACGAGCTTCTTGTCACGCGCGACGAAGTTCGAGGGCTGCCACGCGGACAGGTCAACGGCGACCTCCTCAGCGTGGGACACGGGTGTCAAGGCTGCAAGCGGCAGCAGTGCCAATACGCCCCAGCCGAACTCCATGGTGAGATGACTCCTCAGTCTGCTCGCTAACGGCAGAGCAGTACAACAAAGTCTCCAGGATAGCGCGGGAAGTGCGACACTGTTTGGCGGTACAATCACGCAGTCCATGTCGTCATTGCCGGGGCCGCTCTGTGACCTTCGCGGCTCGGATCGATTGCGCATTCACAGAGGAAGCCAAAGCATGCAGCTCACTCTTGCTCTCTGTTTCACCCTCCTCACCCTCGGCGCCGCTGCCAGTGCGGCCTCCTCGCATGGCGTGCCCTTGACTCGCAAAGGCCAGCCCGTGGCGAGCCTCGTCCTCGCCAAGCAGCCGACGGTCGCAGCGAATTTCGCGGCTCTGGAGCTGCAGGCACATATCCGCAAGATCACCGGGGCGACGCTCCCGATTGTCGATGAGGACGCCAAAGTGGGCGGGCCACGAGTCCTCATCGGCGAGAGTGCGGCAACCCGGGCCCTGCGGGTGACAACGAACAGCCTCAAGTACCAGGAGTACCAGATCCGCTTCCTTCCGGACACCGTGGTGCTGCTGGGGAGAGATGCAGAGACCACGATCAAAGACGGCGGCTTCCCCCGCGCGCCGGGGAAGTTCGGGCGAGCGTGGGAGTGCGACGGCAAAACGGCCGCTGCCAGCATCGCTGAGCCGGGCTTCAACGATGAGGTCGGCACGCTTGAGGCGTGGGTCTGGATGCCCGCGGCAACGAGCGAGAAGCACGGCACGATCCTGCGCCTGGACGGGGCCGACCCGTGGACCTATCACATCGTTCAGCGCGACATGAACTCCAGCGCAATCACCTACACCACCTACGACGGCAAGGAAGTGCACTGGATCGGCTCCCCACCGTTGGCCGAGGGGTGGCATCACTTGGTTGCCACCCACGACCTCGCCGCCGGGAAGACTGAGTTGTTCGTCGACGGCAAGAGCGTCGGCGCCGCCCCCTATGTCAAGTCCACCTGCAGCCGCGCGCCGCTCAACCTCGGCGGGCTGCCTTCGGACACCGGGTCGCTCGGGAACCCCTTCGTGGGGCTGATTGACGAGGTGCGCGTCAGCAAAGTCGTCCGCAATGTCACCCAGGACGCCGGGGGTGGTCCCTATACGCCGGACGCCGACACTTCAGTTCTGCGGCACTTCGACGAGGAGAGCGGCCAGCCCCTCAACGTCGCCGGCGCGCCCACTGCCAGCGCCCCACTACCGGGCTCCTACGAGGACCGGGGCACGCTCGACGCGACCTACGACTTCCTGGAGCGCTACTGCAACGTCCGCTGGTATGCGCCGACCGACCTCGGCACCGTCTGCCCTCGGACTCCCAGCTTGACGGTGAGCGGCAGCGAACTCCGTTTCGCCCCGAAGATGATCCACCGCTGGATCACGCCCACCTCTCTGTACCTGCCCGGACCGCCGGATACCGTTCCGGCGCGGGACGTCGCAGTCTGGAAGCTGCGCATGCGGATCGGCGGCCAGCCCTTCTGGGTTTGTCACTCGTTCCAGGGCTACTACGACCTGTACCTCAAGGATCACCCGGATTGGTTCGCCCAAGGCTACCCCGGTCAGCCTCCGCAGTTGTGCTACACCAACCCGGAGTTGATCGCCCAAGTAGTCGAGGACGCGCGCAACTACTTCAACGGCAAAGGCGCTCCGCCCGGCGCGGCGGCCATGGGCGACGTGTATGGTCTCGTCCCCATGGACAACAACTCGTGGTGCAAGTGCCCGCAGTGCCAGGCCGAGCTGAACCAGAGCCAGATGAGCAACCTGCAGTTCAACAACGGCAAGGCCAGCGACTACCTCTTCGGCTTCGTCAACAAGGTTGCGCGCGAGGTCCGCAAGACGCACCCCGACAAGTGGATCGGCGCACTGGCCTACTCAGACTATGCGTACTACCCCGAGAGGTTCAAGGTCGAGCCGAACGTCGTCATCCAGACCTGCCTGCACACGCGCAACTGGTGGTGCCCGTCCATGGAGGTAAACGACCGCAAAGTCCTTGACGACTGGCGCCGCCAGGACCCGCAACGCCCCCTTTACCTGTGGCTCTACTACAACTTCCCGGCCCTCAATGCCCTCTACGGCGAGTGGCACTACTACCCCGGCTACTTCGCCCACACCGTCGTCGAGCAGATGAAGTGGTACCGCAGCCGCGGAATCCGCGGCATTTTCATGGAGCACTCCAGCGAGTTCCGACAGAGCTACCTCATGGATCAGCTCGAGTTCTACGTGACTCTCAAGCTCGCCTGCGACCCCAGCCTTGACGGCAACAAGCTCATCGACGAGTTCTTCTCCCGCTACTACGGGGCCGCTGCCAAGCCCATGCAGGCACTCTACAACCAGATCGAGGAGACATTCTCCAACCCGCGGAACTACCCCGTTGACATCCAGAAATCGCCCGGTCACCAGCACCAGACCGAGGAACTGGCGTGGGGCTCGCTCGGGACCGAAGAGCGCATGAGCCAGGGACAGAAGCTGATGGATCAGGCGAAGGCGGCGACGGCGACCCCGGAGGAGAAGCAGCGTGTAGCGCTGTTCGAGCAGGGGCAGTGGCAGTACCTGCTGGAGGGGCGCAAGGCCTACGCTGCCCATGCTGCGAATCGCGCCCAGGCGCCTCCGCAGGTACAAGCGCCGCGCGTGACCGGGAACGCTGTCCCCGCCGTCGGCAGCGACGCCAGCCAGTGGATTGACTGGTCACAGGCGAAGGACCTGGGCGGCTGGGGGACCCTCAACGGCGACCCAACCCCGCGCAAGCTCTCCACCCGCCTCGCGCACGACGGTGCGTTCTTGTACGTTCAGCTAACCGAAGAACTCGACCCCGCCAAGCTCGTCGCCACGCCGATGATCTATGACGGCGACGATTGGGAGGTCTTCATTGCGCTGCAGCGGAACGCCGGCCGGCGGCAGGTCTGCGTCAGCCCCACCGGTCAGGTCGTCTCGGTGCCCCATGGCGAGGCAGAGGGCACGTGGGACGGCGGCGCCGTCGTCGCCTCGGACACCAAGGACGGGCGCTGGACGGTGCGCCTCGCTCTGCCGCTGGATCGGCTCCTCCCCGGCGGTCTCAAGCCCGGCAGTCTCTTCTACGCCAACTTCTACCGGGCCTCGCCGAGAGCCAGCAACCTGCTGTCGTGGACGCCCACCTTCGCCAGCGGCTTCCACGACACCTCGCATTTGGCGGAGATCAGTCTGGCGCCGTGAGGGGTGCTGCAGGTCCGCGCGGTCGCGGCGGGTCCGGCTCCGGCTGCTACTCCTTGAACCAGCGCTTCAGCAGGCGCTGGCTGTTCTCGGGCAGCGGCGGAGACGGCGGCGGGGCTCTTCGCGGTGCCGAGAAGCCCGCGCACGGTGCTGAACTTCGACCCGGGTCAAGCGGGAATGGGGCGAAGCTGCGCTGCTCAAGCAGGCGCATCCGTCAACCGGCACCCCCTTCGGGTCGTGGTGGACTCCGGACCCTGCCGTCACCGCCGGTCTATGCTCCTGCCCTTTTCGGTGGTGCTCCACGCTGGTATAGTGACTTCTTCCCAGCCGCCGTCAAATCGACAAGGATGATGAATGAACATGGCAACCATTACCTGGACGAAAGTCGATGAAGCCCCCGCTCTGGCCACCTGGGCCCTGCTGCCCGTTCTCGAAGGCTACCTCAAGGGCACCGGGGTCGAGATCGAGACGCGGGACATCTCGCTGGCCGGACGCCTCATCGCGAACTTCCCGGAAGGGCTGACCGAGGACCAGAAGATCCCCGACGACCTGAGCGCACTCGGCGAGCTGGCCAAGACACCGGCCGGCAACATCGTCAAGCTGCCCAACATCAGCGCTTCCGTGCCCCAGTTGCAGAAGGCGCTCCGGGAACTGCAGGCCAAGGGGTACGACCTCCCGGACTATCCGGAAGAGCCGGCCACCGAGGAAGAGCGGGCGCTGCAGGCGCGGTTTGCAGTGGTGTTGGGATCAGCCGTCAACCCGGTCTTGCGCGAAGGCAATTCCGATCGCCGTCCGGCCGCCTCGGTCAAGAAGTTTGCGCAGAAGAACCCCCACCGCATGATGCAGCCCTGGCCGGAGTCGGGCTCCAAGGCGCGGGTGGCGCACATGACCGAGGGCGATTTCTACGGCAGCGAATGCTCGATCACGCTCGACGAGGCGTGCACCGCCAGGATCGAGTTCGTCGCCGCCGACGGCGCCGTTTCAGTCCTCAAGGACAAGCTGCCCCTCCAGGCCGACGAAGTCCTGGATGCTGCCGTGATGAACGTCGCGAAGCTACGAGACTTCTACGCCGAGACCATCGCAGCCGCGAAAGCCGAGGGCGTCCTGCTCTCGCTCCACCTCAAAGCCACGATGATGAAGGTGTCCGACCCCATTTTCTTCGGTCACTGTGTCTTGGTGTACTACGCCGAAGCGTTGGACAAACACGCCGCGGTACTCAAAGAGATCGGCGCGAACGTCAACTTTGGTCTCGCCGACGTGCTGGCGAAACTCGACCGGCTGCCGGCGGAGAAGCGCGCCGAGATCGAGGCCGACATCGAGGCGGTCTACGCCACGCGCCCTGCCCTTGCCATGGTCGACTCACGCAAGGGCATCACCAACCTGCACGTGCCCAACAACATCATCGTCGACGCGTCCATGCCCAACGTGGTCCGGGACGGTGGGAAGATGTGGAACCTCAACGATGAGCTGCAGGACACCCTCGCTGCCATCCCCGATCGCTGCTACGCAACCATCTATCAGGCCATAATCGAGGACTGCCAGCGTCATGGACAGTTCGACCCCGCCACCATGGGCAGCGTCTCCAACGTCGGGCTGATGGCGCAGAAGGCCGAGGAATACGGCTCCCACGACAAGACGTTCGAAGCCTCCGCCCAAGGAACGATCAGGATTGTGGCTACCAACGGGCGGGTGCTTCTCGAGCAGACTGTGGAGCCGGGCGATGTCTTCCGCGCTTGCCAGGCGAAGGACCCCGCCATCCGCGACTGGGTGAAGCTCGCCGTCACGCGAGCGCGGGAGTCGGGAGCGCCTGCCCTGTTCTGGCTGGATGCCAACCGCGGCCACGACGCCCAGATCATCGCCAAGGTGAATGCCTACCTGCCCGAGCACGACACCGACGGTCTCGACATTCGCATTCTCCCGCCCGTGGAGGCCATGGCCGTCTCCCTCGAGCGAATCCGCAAGGGCGAGGACACCATTTCTGTCACCGGCAACGTGCTGCGCGATTACCTGACCGACCTCTTCCCCATCCTCGAGCTCGGCACCAGTGCCCGTATGCTCTCCATCGTGCCGCTCATGAACGGCGGGGGGCTCTTCGAGACCGGCGCCGGAGGCTCGGCGCCGAAACACGTGCAGCAGTTCGTCAAGGAAGGCCACCTCCGCTGGGACTCCCTCGGCGAATACTGCGCGCTCGTCCCCTCGCTGGAACTGGTGGCGAAGCAGACCGGCAACAGCAAAGCCGCTGTCCTCGCCAGGACGCTGGATCAGGCCATCGGCGCCTACCTCGAAGCAGGGCGCCTGCCGTCACGCAAGGTGAACGAGATCGACAACCGCGGCAGCACCTTCTACCTCGCGCTCTCCTGGGCGCAGGCCCTGGCGGAGCAGACGGACGACGCCGAGCTGCAAGCCCGGTTCGCTCCGGTGGCAAAGGCGCTGACGGAGGCCGAGGAGCAGATCAGCCAAGAGCTCCTCGAAGTCCAGGGCCCCCCAGTCGACCTCGGCGGCTACTACCTGCCCGATCCGGTCAAAGCCGAAGCCGCCATGCGCCCGAGCGCGACTTTGAACGCCATCATCGACGCGCTCTGAGAGCGCGGACCGCAGACCGGCAAGCCACCAGTCTCTCCGCTTCTCACTCGCAAAGCCGCTGGATCTGGGGTGAGTCCCAACCACCGGGCGGGCATGAGTGGCTGGTTCTCCACCGGATTCCGGGGCGGGACTACACTCGTTAGCCTGAGCAAGCGGAGGCATTCCTGACGGCGGGAGGGAATGCTGGAGCGCGTCGAAGGTCGCCTGTGCGCGGGGGCTTCGACTTCCTCCACTCCCTGAGCCTGAGCCGGGGGCATCTTGGCGGAGAGCCTCTGCTGGTTGAGCGTTCGGCGGCGCGCCCAAGAGCTGATCGACCTCGCCCAGAGCCTCCCGGCACGAGCGGGACCGGGCGGATACGCCGGGCAGGACCGTTGAATGCTGCACCGGCTAACGCAGTAACCGCAGAGAGGTCAGTATTCGGGGCGTGTCGTTGACGGCCTGGTCCAGCCAGAGGCACCCGTTCTTCAGGGCCAGGCGGCTTTCAATACCTTCAGTACAGGCAATGACCTCCTGTTGGAGAACCGAAGCACCCAACGACTGGAGCAAGGTGAACGGCGATGACAACCACTGATCGTGCACCCAACAACGACAACCCCGCGTGTCCGCCCGCCCCTCCGGCAGCTTGGATTGACGGCTACGTGCTGGCGAACGGTATCCGGATCCACTACTGGCGTAGCGGTGGGAGCAAGCCAGCGCTGCTGATGACGCACGGCTTCTCCGACGACGGGCTGTGCTGGACGAACTTCGCGAAGGAGTTCGAAGCAGACCTCGACGTGATCCTGCCTGACGCGCGCGGGCACGGACTGTCCGATCCGCCAACTCCCGCGGACGGTCCGGACGCGCAGTGCGAGGACCTGGCAGGGCTGATCCGCGAGTTGGGACTGCAGAAGCCGATTGTGATGGGGCACTCGATGGGAAGCGCCTCGGTGGCGTGGTTCGCCGCCCGGTACCCGGACGTTCCTCGCGCAGTGATCCTGGAAGACCCCCGGCTGACCCCTTGGCTGGCGGGCGGTCCTCGCGGCCCGGCCACCGACGCCGAGATCGACAAGCGGCGCGCACGGGTGCTGGCACAAAACAACCGTTCCCAGGACGAGCTTGTCGCCGAATGCCTGCAGCAGAACCCGCACTGGGGGCGTTCGGAGTGCGAGTACTGGGCCCGGTCAAAGCGGCTCCATCACCCGAACACCGTAGCAATGAGTCCCGGCAAACGGCCGCCGATGAGCGAACTGCTCACCCAGATCACTGCCCCGACACTCATTCTCAAAGCGGATGCCCAAGGCGCTGATCGGCAGCAGAACGAGGAAGTCGCTGCGCTGCTGGCAAAGGGGCAGCTCGTCCACGTCGAAGGCGCCGGCCACTGTGTTCGCCGCGACAGGATGGAAGGGTCGCTCCGGGTGCTGAGGGCGTTTCTCGAAGAGGTGTGAAGTGACCGAGCGCCAACCCCCTCGCACTCAGGGACACTCCGTGTCCCCCCTCACTCGTTGCGCAATCCCGCCGCCAGGGGTACGGTACTCTCATGAAACAAGGACTGCGCCTCATGGTCTCCCTTGCCGTCGTCGTACCTCCCGCCCCAGAGAGCGAAGCTCCGTACCCGCCGACCGTTGGTCTTGAGAGCATCGCTGCACTGATTGCCCAAGCACCCAAGACACACCCGCGCCTGTTGGCCACTGCCAAAGACTTCGCCGTGCTGCGGCAAATGGTGAGCAAGTCCACTGCCCACAGAGCCCTGGCGGAAGGGGTCATCGCTGAAGCCCGGGCTTTGCTGACGCTGGCGCCCGTGACCCGAGAGCTGGAAGGTAGGCGGCTGTTGGGGCAGTCCCGGCGCGTACTCAAGCGAACCACCACGCTGGGGATGGCTTACCACCTGACCGGTGACGAAGCGTTCGCCCGACGCTGCGAGGAGGAGATGGTTGCCGTTGCGGCGTTTCAGGACTGGAACCCCAGCCACTACCTGGACGTGGCGGAGATGACCTTGGCGATGGCGATTGGCTACGACTGGCTCTACGACCAGCTCGATCCTGCCAAGCGCGTGCTGATTCGGGACGCGATCCTCGACAAGGGCGTTCGCTTGCCGGTGGAGAACGACCGTTACGCCGGCCCCATGCAGGCCAGCAACAACTGGGGACAGGTGTGTAGCGCGGGGATGGTTGCGGGGGCATTGGCCACGTACGAAGACGAGCCGAAGCTGGCAGCCACCCTCGTTCACCTGGGGATCCATGCCGTCCCGCACTCGATGAAGGCATTCGCACCCAACGGCTGCTACCCCGAGGGACCTGGGTACTGGGGCTATGGGACCAGCTTCAATGTGGTCCTGTTAGCTGAACTGGAGAGTGTGTTCGGCACGTCGTTCGGGCTCACGGGCGCCCCCGGGTTCGCCGAAACGGGAGCCTTCCCCGCCCTCGCTTGCGGACCGAGTGGCGAGTTCTTCAACTACGCCGACGGTGGCTCGGGCCGCGGACCGCAGGAAGCGCTCTGGTGGCTGGCGCAGCGCTTCGACCGCCCCGACTACTTGCTCGGCGAGCGGGCAATCCTTGCGCGACAAGTCGACCGCATGAAGACGGCCAGCAGTGCCGGCGGCAGCTCCGGCCGACTGCTGCCCTTGGCCCTGCTGTGGATGGACAACGACGACGAGCCAACCAACATCCGCATGCCGCTGCACTGGAACAGTGGCGGTCCTGTGCCCATCACCATCCACCGCAGTTCCTGGACCGACCCCAACGCCTCCTACATTGGGCTGAAGGCGGGCTCCCCTTCCGCGCCGCATGGTCAGATGGACACCGGCTCCTTCGTGCTCGACGCCGACGGCAAGCGCTGGGCACTGGACCTTGGGGCCGAGGGATACAACGGCATCGAGTCCCGCGGCATGAGCCTCTGGAGCAGCGCGCAGGGCTCGGACCGATGGACCATCTTCCGCCAGGCCAATGCGGGGCACAACACGCTGGTGATCGACGGCCAGCTCCAGGTCGCCAAAGGGACAGCCAAAGTCGTGCGCTTCTCGGACGACCCGGCGGCTCCTCACTCGGTGATCGACTTGAGCGCCGTCTATGGGGGGCAGGCGAAGCGCGTTCTCCGCGGCGTGGCAAGGATGCCCAGCGGCGAGCTCCTGATCCAGGACCAACTCGAGGGTCTCAAACCGGGCGCCAAAGTCCGGTGGGGGTTCCTCACCCGAGGAAGCTGCCCGCCACCTGCCGCTGCCGCCGTCACCCTCACGCAGGACGACGCCACGATGAGAGTCACGCGCCTCAGCCCGGACGAAGCGCCTTGGACGGTCATCGACACCGAGAAGCCGCGGAACGAATGGGACTCGCCAAACCGGGGCACCCGGATGTTGGCGTTCGAAGCGGCGGCACCGGACTCGGGCGAACTGACTTTGGCTGTGCTGTTCACGCCGGGGAGTTGCACGACCAGCGCAGCCGGGCCGATCAAGCTGCGCTCGCCCTTGGAGTGGTGAGCGCCTGGCGTGGCAGGCGGTTCCTTGCTGGTCAGTTGCGGCAGAGCTATACTCCGGCCCCTACTCAAACAAGAGGTGCAGTGACATGTGTGCAGTCCTTTTCGCCGAAGGGCGCGCGGCCGGCGCCAAGCCCCTTCTGGTCACCTGACTTAGCCGGCGGAGTTTCCGCGACGGCAAGCTGCAGGACAGCCTGGGACCGTACGCCGAAGCAGTGCGGGAACTGGCCGCCAGAGAGAATGCCCCGCTGGTGGATCTGTACGCGCGCAGCACGGAAGGGGTTGAGAAGCTGGGTCAGGAAGCCGCCGATGAATTGGGTCCCGTCACGGACGGCAAGCCCGATCGCACGCACCTGAATGCCAAAGGCAGCGACGCCATAGCGGAACTGGTCGTCGGGGAGTTGCGCAAGGCCGTGCCCGAGCTGGTGCCGTCCCTGAAGTGAGGGCACGCACAGCAGTCCCAAAGGGACACGATCCTTCCAAGACCCAGCCTCGCTCACAGGATGCGAGCCCGTCTTTCTCCGTTGCTGGAGAGGGTGGGGACGTGTAGCGCAAAGTGGCGGTCTGCGGAACCGCCCACGGCGGCTGGAACGGCTCGCGCCACGAGGAAGCTGAACAGGTGGTGAACTTCCCAAACGATGAGTGAGTACCAGTACTACGAATTCCAGGCGCTCGACCGCCCGCTAACACGTGACGAACAGGCGTACCTGCGCGCCCTCTCCACCCGAGCGCGAATCACGCCTACCAGCTTCACCAACGAGTACAACTGGGGCGACTTCAAGGGCGACCCGCGGAAGCTGGTGGCGCGCTACTTCGACGCACGTACGTGTTTAGCGTCGTGCAAGCAGCCGCGAGCGGCTGGCGCGGTAGGCTGGTGCAGCGGGAGCGGCTCAGGAACCGGTGAAGAGAGGAGGTGGTGACAGCCCGAGGGCGACCCCCCTGGAGACGAGGTCGGTGAAGCGACGACCCTGGAGTCGGCTGGTGGCCGCCAAGCTGGCCAGCACCTCGAAGGCGAACTTGCCATTGTGCGTCTTGTTCCCGCAGGAGAGTTTGCGGGTGATCACGGCCGGTCGGAGTTCCCGTTCCGCCCGGTTGTTGGTCGGCTCGACGTCCCACCGCTCCAGAAAGGTGAGGAGCTGGGGACGCTGCTTGCGGAGTCGGTTGGCGATCCGCTCTTCGTCCCGCAGCCAGTAGGTGGGTGCCAGGAGTTCGTCCAGTCGCTGTTGCAGGTAGCCCACCCGCAGACCGTACTCCGCTTCGGCCATGACGTCGCGGATGCGGTAGAGCGTCAGTGCGGTGTTGAAGAAGCGGCGAATGTTCGCCAGGAAGGTGCTTTGCGGGGCCAGTTGCTGCGCCTCGCTGAGGGCTTTCAGGTGATGCGCACAGCACTTGCCCTTCCGGCCCGGATGCGGATCGTAGCTGGCCAAGCAGTCGCTGACCAAGACGCCGGCGAAGTCGTCGCCCAGCACCCGACGAATCACTTCCTGACTGCGGTTGTCGATCGGATACAGCGTCAAGTCCGGCTGCGTGAACACCCACAGCCAGGCGCTGCGGTTCTCCAGCCACCAACTGGTTTCGTCGGCGTGAATGACCGAGCTGCGGCGAACGGCTTGACAGAGTTCCTGGTACGGTGTTTCCAGCCGGTGCGCGATCCGGACCAGGGCTTGGCTCAGACCGCCGGGCGTCAGCGACAGACCGAAGTGTTCGTGCAGAATCCGGCACGTCTTCCGCATCGTCAGCCCGAACTGCTTGTTCAGGTCGGCTGCCAGCGCCAAGGCATTTCTGCCCAGGTGCGTTCCTGCCGCCCCCACGGCCGTGGAGACCTGTTCCGGATGGGTGCTGCGCACCAGTCCGCAGCAGGCACACCGCCCTTTGTAGGTCGTCAGACGCAGCCGCCGGATCCGCACCTCGGGAATATCCTCGATCACCTGCTCGACGGACTGCACGTCCGTCACCGGACCCCGGCAATGGGGGCAGCGTTCCAGCGGCACTTGCACCGACTCGTCCACCACCGGCGGCCGCGGGCGATACGACCCAGAGTGCCCCGGCTCCCGGCCGGGGCGTCGCTTGTCCGCGTCCGCCTTGCGCTGCTTCTCCGGCCGCCGAAACGGTGCCGCCTGCCGATGGCCGGCGCGTTCCACTTCCGCCAACCGCTGCTCCAACTGGCCCAAGCGCTCGCGCAGCTCCGCAATCTCTGCGTCTCGTTCCCGGCAGCCCGGACAGAGCGGCCGAATTGTCTCGTTCTGAGGCACGCACCATTTTTCTTGAATGACCTACCCGTTCCTTCTTGCAGAAAAAAACTCGAGTAGACGCTAAACACGTACTGAGGATCGAAACGTGTGTCGAAGCCGACCTCGATAACGGCCTTCTTCTCCTCCGCCAACCGGATGATCTCCACCGCGTGCTCGGAATGATTGACCAGGGGGTACTCCACGAGCACGTCCTTGCCTGCGCGCAGGGCGTCCCTCACGATTTCATAATGAGTGTCGTTGGGGGTAGCCACAATCACCGCGTCCACCTCTGAGGCCAGGAGCTCACGATGGTTGTCAAAAACGGTGCGGAGGCCATGTTCTTCAGCCAACCGATGTGCTTTTTCCTTCGTGCGTGACGCCACTGCAACCAACTCCGCCTCGGGAATCCCCGCTAGGCACTTCGCTCGGGTTCGCCCCAGGTTCCCCGCACCGATGAGGCCGATTCTCACCCTGTCAGTCTGAAGTCCCATAGAAACCACCTCCTTTCCGTTGCTTCTCCTCATTCCCACGCATACCGATCGAGGCGGAGGAAATCGACCGTCAGTCCACTCCGCCTCAGTTCTTCAGCCGCCCACTCCACGCACTCAAACATCGCCGCGCGGGAGAGGTCCTCCGTCTCGAGGTAGGCCTCATAGTTCGGCCCCTGAGTGATCCGAGCGCCAAAGGCGGCCGGGTCGTTCCAGACAGCGGTCCCCGGATAGGGGCGGAGGATGTTCAGGCAAATCTCCTCGACTTCGCACTGCTTCGCAAACTCGACCGTCCGCCGCACGCTGCCCCTGGTTTCACCCGGCAGCCCAAAGATGAAGAAAGGAACGACCGGGATCCCGGCCGCTTTCAGGTTCCGGAGGCCCTCCAGATGCTGGGCTGCGGTGAAGCCCCGGCGGGCCTGGGCCAGCACCTCATCCGCGCCGCTTTCCGCCCCGAAACCGACCCGCACGCAACCGGAGGCCTTCATCTTCTCGGCCAGTTCCTGGTTCACCAGGCTTCCCCCGGTCCAGCATTCCCACTTCACGTCCAGTTTGCGCTGGAGGATTTCATTGCAGACGGCTGCGGAGTGTCGCCGATCCAATCCGAAAAGGTTGTCATGGACGTTGAATCCATGCACATCAAATCGGTTTAGGACATACTCCATCTCATCGACCACCTTGGCCGGACTTCGCTTTCGCACTTTCCGCCCCTGCGGGTTCATGCAGAATACACAGCCCATCGGACACCCGCGATACGTCAGGAGACAGCTGCTCCTGATCCCGAGCAGGGGGTGCGGGCCGTAATCCTCCAGCCCGAGCAGATGGAGGGCCTGGACCGGTAGAGAGTCCAGGTCGTCAATCGGCGGGCGGAACTCGGTCCTGGCGATCTGTCCTTCATTCTTATACACCACCCCGCGGACCTGCGCCAGCCAGTCGCTCCCTTCGCGGCGTTCTCCTGCCTCCATCCGCCGGGCGATTTCCAGCAGCGTCTCTTCCCCCTCGCTGATCACGCATACGTCAAAATCGGAGTTCCGAAGCAGGTCTTCAGGCTCGGCCGAGGGATGATGCCCCCCCGCAACCAGGAGTGTGTCCGGCAGCTTCTCCCGAAGGTGCTTCGCCAGACGAGTCCGCTCCACGACCATCGGCGTGTGGATGGTGATCCCGACGAGGGAGGGGTTCAGTGGCGTGATTTCCTCCGCCAACCGCTGGTCGAGGACGGCCTCGTCATCCGTGTCCGGTGACGGGGGATACTTATCGCAGATCCTCACCTCAAACTCGGCTTCCTCCAGGACCGCGGCCAGATACGGCAGGCCCAGACCTTGAGTCGAACGCGGCGGCTTCTGAGGGCCGAAGATGAGTACAATCATTTCCCGCTCCTTTCTGATTTCTCTGAAAATAAAGGTTTGTAGTCAGGCACGGAACGCCGTGGAGTGCCGTCCGCGGCCCGCGACGACGCGGCGCTGCGGCGCTGACTCCCCACCCCCATTGTCCCGGCGGCGTGGTGCGCCAGCGGCTCAGGGATCACTCCTTTCTCATCGGTTCCCGCGGATGTAGAGGACGGCATCACCGCCGAAGGGTGCTTTGAAAGTACGGATCGTGCCCCCGGTGGTGGTTCCCCCAGGCGTGGTGGTTCCCTCGACTGGGTGCATCCACTTCACCGTCAGCGCCCCTGACACCGCTGAGAGGTCCACCGTCACCTCGCCGCCCTCGGGCAGGTAAACGACGATTTCCTGGGCTGACGCCGAGGCGAACGCGGGAACCGGGAACCCCTCGGAGTGGTGTCCGTTCCCTACCACGAGGGTATCGTCAGGCTCCATCTCCCAGAAGCGCACCTGGTGGACGAAAGTTGCCAGGTGGCCCAACTGCTCTCGTAGCGTGGCCCGCCGCGAGCCGCGCTCGTCGCCTTGATGCTCGCTGCCTGGCTGCAAACTGTCGTCCAGGTAACTGACGTGCCCGCCGCTCACGACCGCCGTCCACGCCGCCTTGCGCACCGTCGCGTCGTCCGGGTTGCCAATGCCGTCCGTGTCGAAGAGGAGCGGCTGGTTCAACGCCCGCGCCTTCAGCAGACTCGTGTGGAGCTGCTGGAAATCGTAAGTCTTGATGCCGCCGTAGTCGTGGTTCGGCAGATCCAGCGGCATGACCAGATGCTGCCTGGGCTTGCCTTTTTCGTATTCGTGGATGAACTCACACAGATGCCGCTCCCATTCGGCACTGTAGTAATTTTCGTTGGCAATCTCGAAGAGGAGGTGGTCAAATTCATTGACCGCGTCCACGGTCTGGCGGATGAACGCCTTTTGCGCTTCCAACACCGGCGGGTTGCCCAGAGAACAGAAGCCCTGTTCGCCGTCCGTGCCTTTGTCTGTGTTCTTCGGGTCGCCATCCACACCGTTGACGTTGTTGTCGCGGTGGTAGGCGTGCAGCCGCCACAGGTGCGGGTGTTTGATCATCCAGGCGTCGAAGAGCGTCAGTTGCAGGAAGAGGCCGCGCTCCCGCGCGGCTGCGCACACGGCGCGAAGCCGCGCGAAGAAGGCCGGGTTGAACCGGGTCAGGTCGTATTTTGGCTGGCCGTCGGTGGCGACGCCGGGGCCGGTGCGCAGGTAGGGCACGACGTTGGCGCGGTGATAATTTTGGGGCGGCCTCTGGCTTTCAAAGCCGGTCTCGTTGCCCCAAAACACCCACACCCGGGCGAAGTTCAGTCCGTTCGCCCGGAGCGTGTCGAACATCGCCCGGTAGTCGTAATCCACGTCGGAGAACGTGCCCCAGGTGTAGTCGCCGAGGAGCAGCAGGGGCTTCCCCTCAGCCGTTTGAAAGTAGTGGGGATTCGGCGGATGGACCGCCACCGCGCCTGTTTTGTCCCGGGGCGAGGATGGCTCCGGCGACGGTTCCGCCCATACGGTGACCAACGCCAGCGATAGGGCCGCGCTGGCCAGAGCGCTGGCTGCCAATTTGCTCATGTCAGGCTCTCCTATAGTAATTACTCACCTGTCTGCATGAGACAGGTCAAACGCCCTATTTTATACACCAAATCCGCGGATGCGTCAGGAGGGCCGACGAAACATCTGGAGCCCGTGCGGCCAGACTGCCTGAAAAATTTCCATTCCGATGGGTCTCTTTTTTGACGCCAGCGAAAAGTCTGGGACCCGTGAAGCCAAACCAGCCCCCCAGGTCCCGGCCGTGCAGAAAAGGGCCCGGTTTGGACTTGACCCCAGGCAGACTCTTCCCCCCCTTGCTCCCTCCCAGCACCAGACCCGGACCCTCCTACGGAGCCCGCGACATAGCCCAGCCCCTTTCGAAGCCCAGCAGCCGTTGCAAGCCCCCCACCCAATCTCCCCCGCCTTTCCGCAGCGTCTCGATCACGCTCGCCAGGATCACGATCCGCTTCGCCCCTCCTTCACTCCGCGACCCATTGCTGATCTTGCGACACCGGGGCCGTGCTTTCAAAGTTCAGTATTGACAGAGCGACCATGATGGGATACTCTCAGCGGCGAACGAAGGACGAAGACAGCGGAGGATGCGTCGCACATGGCCCGCCCAGCC